>Ga0207706_10002083_pt1 | contig 19570 bp, 21 predicted proteins | sample KBSC53metaG_FD_184318 | JGI IMG/M metagenome (GOLD analysis project Ga0207706, IMG submission 184318) | Corn rhizosphere microbial communities from Kellogg Biological Station, Michigan, USA - KBS C5-3 metaG (SPAdes) (version 2) | ecosystem: Host-associated > Plants > Roots > Rhizosphere > Soil ... | reverse complement strand
GGCATCGCGCTGCTGCTGCTCCTTGGACAACGAGGTCTGCAAGCACTCCTCGAGCTGCAAAGCGGCCAATCGCTCGCGTCAATTGCGCCTTGGGCAATTGCGATCGCTGGGGTTGCTGGAATTCAGTCATTTGTCACCGCAGTCCAACGCGAACGTCAAGAAGTCCTCGGCGAAATGATGCAACGACACGTCGAGGAACACATCCTGGAAGTTGCCGCAGCAGTCGACCTGCTTGGCTTCGAGACTCCTGCCTTGCACAACCGGGTGCAACGCATGCGGCACAGCGGACCGCAGTCACTCAACGTGGTCTTCGGCTTGTTTGGCCTGATCGCCGCCGCCATCGGTGTTATCGCGGTGCTGGTGACCCTGATCACGATTCAGCCTCTCCTGATCATCATGGTATCGATCGTTTTGGTTCCGGCCTGGCTATCGGCTTCCCGCCGCGGCGAGGCATTCTGGCGCTTCTTCTGGCGCATGACGCCGCGAGACCGCGAACGGCAATACCTTGTCGGGCTGCTCTCTGATCGCGATGCTGCCAAGGAGATCCGCGCGTTCAATCTTGGGGAGTTCTTGCGTGCTCGGCATCGTTATCTGTACGACGACCGCGTCGCTGAACTCCAACGAGTAGCGGCGAAGCAGACGTGGCGTGAGCTCTTTGCCAATCTGGGCATCGCCGTGGTGCTCGCCATAACGCTCCTCGTTGTGGGTTGGCTTGCCGTCAGCGGCACGGTTCCGCTAGCAGAGGCGGGCATCGCTGTGGCCGGAATCGCGATCGTCGGTCAACGTCTCACTATGGCGGGTTATGCCGCCGGCACGCTCTCCGAATCAGCGCGATACGTCGATGACTACCTCGCGTTCGTGGCGCTGCTGCCTCAGGTACGGCGGGCAGAGCGGCACGATCCGGCACCGAGTTCCTTCGCTGAGATATCGGTTAACGGTGTGAGCTTCACTTACCCAACAGCCACGGAACCTGCTCTTCGTGACGTGAAGCTCAACATTCGCCGCGGAGAGATCGTGGCATTGGTCGGAGAGAACGGTTCCGGCAAGACCACGCTCGCGAAGCTCCTGGCTGGGCTCTACCGGCCGGATACGGGAACGATCACCTGGGACGGCCTTGACATCAACGGTGTTGATGCCGCGCAGCTGAGCGCCGGGATAGCAGCGATCTTCCAAGACTTCGTACGCTTCCATCTGCGTGCCCGGGACAACGTCGGACTCGGGCGCGTCGAGGCCATCGATGATCTTGACGACATCCGTGAGGCAGCACGGCATGCCGACGCCGATGCATTCCTCAGCTCCCTGACAGACGGCTACGAGACGGTACTCGGGCCCGAGTTCGAAGGCGGCTCAGATCTGTCCGTCGGACAGTGGCAACGCGTGGCGTTGGCCCGCGCCTTCTTTCGCGAGGCGCCGTTCGTGATCTTGGACGAGCCAACGGCTGCCCTCGACCCTAGGGCCGAACACGAGCTGTTCGAGCGCATCAGATCCCTGCTCGCCGGCCGTACGGTGCTGCTGATCTCGCATCGATTCTCCAGCGTCCGCAATGCCGATCGCATCTATGTGCTGCAGGACGGCCGGGTAACCGAAGCAGGGACCCACGAGGAACTCATGGACTTGGATGGGCACTACGCCGACCTCTTCCAGCTCCAAGCTGCGGCCTATCTGGAAGGGAGTCACGACGCCCCCTAATGCTCCGCGGCGCGGTCGGGCTGACCGCGTCAGAAACGCACGTGCACGTTGGTTTCCTGCGCGATGCATCCGTTGCAACGTGCATCGTGACTGCAACGAACGTGCACGTGCGTTCCCAACAGAGGGGCCTTAACTAGATCTTCGTACGGTGAAAGTTCAGGTGGGAGCGGCTCGGAGTCGGGCCGCGCTGGCCCTGATAGTGGGAGCCGTTCTGAGCCGACCCGTATGGATGCTCGGCGGCAGTCGTCAGGCGAAAGAAGCACAACTGGCCGATCTTCATCCCCGGCCAGAGTTTGATTGGCAAGGTCGCCACATTCGATAGTTCGAGCGTGACGTGACCGCTAAAGCCTGGGTCGATGAACCCCGCTGTGGCGTGGGTGAGTAGGCCGAGTCTGCCGAGCGATGACTTCCCCTCAACGCGTGCGGCGATGTCATCGGGAAGCGTGACGACCTCATAGATCGAGCCCAGCGCGAACTCACCCGGATGCAAGATGAACGGCTCCTCGCCCACCGGCTCAACGGCCCGAGTCAACTCGGACTGGTCAGCCGCCGGGTCGATGTGCGGGTACCGATGGTTCTCAAAAACGCGGAAATATCGATCGAGACGGACGTCAATGCTCGACGGCTGAACCATGTCGACGGCGTACGGCTCGAGCCCGATGCGGCCAGCATCGACCTCGGCCTTGATGTCGCGGTCCGAGAGCAGCATGCCGGGACACTATCGCGGGAGGCAGCAGTTAGCTGCCACGCGTGATCTCAAGCCAGTGGTCACCGATGGATACGATCGCGCCCTCACCAACCCGGACCATTTCGCCCGCTTTGCAGCGCGTCGACATCCCGTTGGTCGTCGACACTGTCGAGCCGTTCGTCGATCCGCGGTCGACGACATATACCCCACCGGCGTCCAGCCCAACCGCCAGATGGGACTTCGACACGGTACGCGTCTCATCAGCGATCTTGATCAGCTGGGCATCCTCCTCGCCGGCCTGCGGCTGCGGGTTACGGCCCAGCAGGATGAGTCCGTCCAGTGCGATCCGCCTCCCGTCATCCAGCAAGATCGACCATTCTTGGAGGTACGGCGAACGCTCGGCGACGGAGGTTTGGTCGGCGAGATCGCCCGCCGTATCGTCCGGCAACGGCTCGTAAGGCGAAGCACCAGACGCAGCACTGGTCTGCTGCTGCGGCATCTGGCCGCTGTACTGATCTGGCGCATAGAGCTCGGGGCTAGGGTCGACCGTCTCGTATTGCTGTGGCGGGGCGTATTGCTGCGGCGCCGCATATTGCTGTTGCGGCGCGTATTGCTGCGGCGGTCCGTACGGCGCGCCTGGGTGCGGCGTCGCGTACGCATTGCCGCCGTACGGGCCGCTCGGCACACTCTGCGGCATGGCGGCAGCCCCGGCGTACGGAGAGGCTGGACCCGTCGGGTACCCCATCCCAGGCGGTGGAGTCAGTTGGCCAGGCGGCACTGGGCTACCGGCTGAGCCGTAAGCGTCGTCGGCGCCATAGCTCGGGGACATCGAGGCGGCGGGCACTCCCGGGCGAGCACCATTGGGCTGCAGGGAACCGTTCAAGGCTTGACCCGACGGACTCTGCGTGGCAGAAGCGGCTGCCCTAGCCGGTTGGGCAAGCGGTGCCAGAACCCGTTCCTTGATCATCACCGCAGTGGCAGCGAGATCGTGCCAGCCCTGCTTGCGTGGCTGCCGCAGTTCGAAGATCAACATGAGCAACAGGCCGATGCCAGTGATGTACAAGGCCCAGAACACCAAACCGCGGATGAAGGCCCTGCTCAATCCGATCGGCCGTCCGTCGAGGAATCCCACCACTTGCAGCTTCATCGCTCTGAGGCCGGGACTCGCCGCGCGTACAGCAACTAGGTACCACACGACGATCAGCCAGCCGATGGCGATGATGGCTCCAACAATGGCCAGCGTCATGCGCAGCGCACCCGAGGTGGCGGGAAGCAGAAAAATCAGTGCGAGGGTCACTACGACCGGAACGGACATGTTGATCAGGAACGCCACGAAGCGCCTGCCAAGAGGACCTACCTCCACCCCAGGCGGCAGGCCTGTCTCGCGATTCGGTCGACCCGTAACGGGCGATTCCATGACAAGCTCCTCGCGTTAGTGACTTTCGCAGGACAGACGCTACTGCGGAAAGTCAATCAATACAGACACTCCATCACCGAGCTCCACGACACTGCCCACTTGCACGGGGATCCGCTCACCCGGGGCGAGCTGATGACCATCCCCGGCTCCCGGCGGTACCAGGATCGTTCCGTTCGTGGAGTTCAGGTCGGTGACAACAACCTGCCACTCATCAGGAGATACCTCGAGATGTGTCCGGCTGATGTCGTGATTAGGACTAGGGACCGTCATCAGCCGCGGTGTCTGGCTGCTTGACCGATCGCTGGACGGCGCCCGACCGATGAGGACTGTTCGATCGACCTCGGCGCTTGTCCCATTGGACGCCCGAAGCACAGCCAGGACCGGAGGTCCGACCAGCTGCGGTCCCTGGGTGCCGACGGCGCCGCCGCACACCCTGCAGCTGGTCGCGTCGGGTGGGCTGGCGTGCCCGTTGGGGCAGAGCACGGCGAGTATCGCCGGCTCGGAGGAATGAGGGGATGCGTCGGACCGCGATGTGGCAGGCGGAATAAGTTCGGCAGCATCTTCCCCGGCAAGGTTGAGAGCCACAGCATCCTCAAGCTTCTGCGACCCGGCGTAGCCGCCTGGTATATCCGGTTCAGCAACATCCGGATCAGCAATGGCCCCCTCAGCAATGTCAGGCTCCGTGTCTGAGGCCGGCTCGTCGAACGGCGAGGACATGAGCTCGGTCTCAGCGTTCGCCAAGGCTGCGATCTCGGTTGCCGACAACTCGGCTGTTTGCGGACTCGGCGCAGCCACCTCGGCCTCCTCGGCAGACTCCGATAGAGCTTGTGTCGGCTCAGCGCCGGCTGAGGCCACGACCTCTGGCAGGGGTTCAGTGGATGGCTCGCTGGATACCTCGGGTTGGCCGTCCCCCACGTCGGCCGCGATCGGCTGCCCTTGTGGAGAGGAGACCTGAACACCTTCGGACGCATCCAGTACCACCGACGAAGCGCGTACCGCGCCGACCACGAGCGGCAGTTCGAGCAGGGTGATGTCTCCTTCGTGTGCCAGATCGACGCGTACCTGCTCAACGCCGGCGAGTCCGACCTCACTCCAGGTCTGGATTCCGTTCCCGTCGGCCACGACCTTTCCGGTGGCGAGATCGATGACCGAGATCTGGCCGCGTACCAGAGAACGCATGCCATCTGCCGTCCAGAAGAAGGCACCGAAGGTTGGCAGTTGATCCATCTTGAACGTCGCCAAAAGGGACGCGAGATCGGTGATCGAGCTGGAGGCAACGACCTGATCCCACAATGTGTTGATCAAGGCGGCCCATTCCCGGCTGGGGGGTTCGAGCACGACGAGTGAAGTCGGCCCCGACAGCACCACCCACTCCCCTGGCGTGTACGTGGCGCGCCAACGTCCCAGCGCGGCAGTCATAAGTCCTCCCCTGGCCTTAATACCCCAGGCTTGGAGCAATTCTCTCTTGGCCGGGGTCTGAGACAAAGTCGGGGCTGCCTGAGAATGATTCCCCTGGTCAGCGCCAGGAGAATAGGCTGCTCGAAACGCTGAGGGCCCGTATAGTTTGTATCGTGCTCGCCGAAACCCGTGCCTGGGTCATCGCAACGAGGCGCCATACGACCGCTCGTCGTACCACGATCGCTGACGTCGCGCGAGAGGCTGGCGTCAACAAAGGAACCGTTTCCCGCGCGCTGCGCGGCATTCCCGGAGTCGGCCCGTCGACCAGGGAGCGGATCATTGAGACCGCCGACCGGCTCGATTTCTCGGCATCACACCTGGCCACAGCGCTCGCCAGCGGGCAGTCCCGGACGGTGGGCATCGTCCTTCCTACGCTTCGCTCCTGGTACTTCAGCGAGTTTGCGTCGGGGGCCAGTGAAATCCTCAGCCCCGCAGGTTTCCGAGTGGAGCTGATCAATCTGGATGTCGACTCCGACTTTCTCGACGTTGAGTCGACCATGTTCCGCAAGCTGTTCCGCGAGCTCGGAGCCGGACGTGGCCGCGACGCGCTGCTCTTCGCCGGGACGATCTCGACCGAACAGGACGACGAAAACCCCGACTCGGCTCGGGTACCAGTCCTCGCCTCGGGCTCGCCGCTCACCAGCGTGCCCGGAATCTTCGTCGACAACCGAGCTGGCGGCCGGCTGGTTGCCGAGCATCTGCTGTCGCTCGGTCATCGCGATATCGGCATCTTTGACGGGCGCATGTCGGGCAAAACTGACTATCACGTCTGGGATCAGCGCACCGACGGACTGCGCGACACGGTGCGAGAGGCCGGGTTCGACATCGACAGCCGGAATGTTGTTCAGCCAGGCGATTGCCACGCCACTGACGGTGAACGAGCGATGAGCGCAGTGCTCGCCAGCGGCCGGAAGCTCCCCACTGCGGTCTTCTGCCACACCGATGAAATGGCGTTCGGAGCGATGGCGGCGCTGCGCGCTGCCGGACTGCGTTGCCCTGATGATCTTTCGCTGGCGGCCTTCGATGATCATCCGATGTCGCGCTGGTGGGGGCTGACAACGGTCAGTCAGCACGCCCACGAGCAGGGCGTACGGGCCGCGAACGCCATGATCAGGGCCGTCGACTCCGAGCCGAATGGTGGAAACCATGCCGACGAGCTGCGAGTCGAGCTCCTCGTACGCCACACAACTGGACCAGCCCCGCGCTGAGCTGGCCGCCGGTAAGCCAGGATCAGCGCGCCCGCATCCAAACGGTCGTATCGCTGGGCAGTCGGCTCTGATCAAGTTGACCGCTGCTCAGCAGGATTTCGCCGACTGGAAGGGCGACGGGCGCTGGCCCGAAATTAGTGATGCACCGTACGCCGCCAGGCCGCGCAAAGTGCAACACCGATGACTCTGATTCGACCCAGTGAAGATCGTCGCTCACGAACAACTCCCTGCGAAGCGCGAGTGCCCGACGATAGAGGTTGAGCATTGAGCCGGGATCGGCCTCTTGAACATCGACGGCGTACGCCGCAAACCATTCCGGCTGGGGCAAATGTCCGACGTGTTGGCCGAACCCGTACGAGGGGCCGTCCGCGCTCCATGGCAGCGGCACTCGGCATCCGTCCCGGCCCTTCTCCTTGGTCGTACGACTGGCCATCGGATCTTCGAGAACCTCACGCGGAAGATCGGCAACTTCCTGAAGCCCCAGCTCCTCGCCCTGGTAGATGTAGGCCGAGCCCGGCAGCGCGAGCAAGATCATGATCGCCGCGCGGGCCCGCCGTTCGCCGAGTGCTCGATCCAGTCGCGGCGTAGCGCCGTCGGCCAACAGCCAGTCTCGAGCCACTTGCTGGGCTGGCCGATCTTCCTCTAATGGCAACCCGTAGCGGGTCGCTACCCGTGGCGTGTCGTGGCAACCCAAGAGCCAGCTGGTGGTGGAGGCGAAATTGATCATGTCGGCGACCCCGCTGTTGATCACCTCGCGATAGTCCTCGGGCCGCCAGTCAGCGTCCTGCATCGCAAAGTTGAAGGCCTGCCCCAGGCTGTCAGCTGATGCATACCGAGCGCGCCGCGCCGGGTGTACCGATGCTTCCCCTACGGCGAAACGCGGCGGGTCGTAGGAATCGAAGATGCGCCGCCAGTCAGCGTAGATCTCATGGACGTCATCGCGATCCCAGAGCGGATGCGACCCATCCGGACGCATGATGTCGGCAATCTCGTCCCAGGGCAGGTACGGCTCCGACAGATCCTTACGCAGGCCGTGGGCGACGTCGATGCGAAATCCGTCGACCCCGCGATCGGCCCAGAAGCGTACGGTGCGCCGGAAGTCCTCGCGTACCTCGTCATTCTCCCAGTTGAGATCTGGCTGTTCAGCCGCGAAACAGTGGAAGTACCACTGGCCGTCACCGGCCGGCGCCCAGGCTGAACCGCCGAACATCGACTCCCAGTCGTTCGGTGGCTGCTCACCGCGCAGGCCGAGGCCGTTGCGAAACAGATAGCGATCACGCTGCGGGGCGCCACGGCCAGCGGTTAGAGCCTCCCTGAACCACGGATGCCGATTGGAGGTGTGATTCGGCACAATGTCGACGATCACTTTGATGTCGGCGCCGTGCAGAGCAGAGATCATTGCGTCGAAGTCGCCCAGAGTGCCGAGCCGAGGATCAACGTTGCGGTGATCATCAACGTCGTAGCCGCCGTCGGCGAGGGCCGAGGGATAGAACGGGCTGAGCCAGACGGCATCGACCCCGAGCGAGCGCAGGTAAGGCACCCGTGAGGTAATGCCCGGCAGGTCTCCGATGCCATCACCATTGCTGTCGGCGAAGCTGCGCGGGTAGATCTGATACACCACCGCCGTACGCCACAGGTCCGTGCTGACCGCCGTGCGGGCTTGATGATCTTGGTCGATCGTCGTCGTCACCCAACGAGTGTGCCGCATCCCCGATCGTTTTTCGCGCGTTTCGTGGCCAATTGTGGAGCGAGGCTGTTTAACCGAACCAGCGCTCGAGCGGGGGCCGGCCGCCGAGCGCGGACAGGTCTCCGGAGTCGCGGATCGCGGTGGCGGCATCGGCCACTGCCTTGGCCGCAACCCAGGTCAGCGCGCCGCCGACACTGATGCGTTGGGCACCTGCTGCCGTGATCTGGAGAACCGTCAGCTGCGGCACGGCAAGCACATTTACGGGTTTGGACACCGCTTCGCAGACGGCCCTGATCTCCGCCACGCTGCGCAGGCCGGGCGCGTACAGCACGTCAGCACCCACCGCCTGGAACGCCCGCAGCCGCTCGATGGTGTCTTCGACGTGCGGATTCCCGCGAATATGGTTCTCAGCTCGCGCCGTCAGCACGAACGGGAAGTCGAAACCGTGGGCAGCCTCGGCCGCAGCGTGCACTCGTTCTACTGCCTGCTCACGGTCGTACAGTCCGTGTTCAGGGTCCCAGTCCTCGATCGAGCCGCCGACGGCGCCGGCCTCTGCCGCTCGCCGGATTGCCTGAGCGGCGTCCTCAGGCCGCGGGCCATAGCCGTTCTCAAGATCAGCGGAGACCGGCAGCTCGGTCAGCCGGTCGACTTCGGCGACGTGGCTGCAGACCTCGTCGAGCGTCGCGCTGCCGTCGAGCCGGCCGAGGGTGAACGCCAAGCCTGAGCTTGTGGTCGCGAGCGCTGCGAAGCCGAGCGCCTCGAGCATCCGTGCGGACCCCACGTCCCAAGGGTTCGGGATGACAAAGGGCTCGCCCACGTGCAGTGCGGCGAACTCCTTCGCCTTGCGTTGTTGCCTACTCGATGACACGCAGCACCACCTTGCCGTGCTTTCCTCGGGCTGCGCTGCGGGCAAACGCGTTGCGTGCGTCGGCAAGCGGAAAGATCGAATCGATCTCCGGCAGCAGCTCGCCTGCCTCGGCGAGCTGCGCCAGCTCGAGCAACTGCTTGCTGTCGGGCTCGACGACGAAGTAGTGAGCCCCCGGCGCCTCGGCGACAATCGTCACGATCCGGCCGGCCTGCTCGGCGGCCCGCGTCAGCGCAACGCCGCCGGCGGTGTCGAACAGCAGGTCGCAGGCCTCGCCCTGCTCGACCACATCGGCTCCACGGGTGCGGGCTAGCTGGACGGCGAGATGACCAACACCGCCACTGGCGCCGGTGACGGCGACTCGCTCGCCCGGTTCAAGTCGCCCGTGGACGATCAGCGCCTGCCAAGCGGTCAACCCAGCCATCGGCAGCGCCGCCGCCTCGATGTGGTCGAGGGAACGCGGCTTGGGCGCGAGGATCTCCATCGGCACGAGGGCGTACTCGGCAGCAACACCATCGCGATCGAAGGGCGTAAGTGCGAACACCTCGGCGCCGGCCGAAACCCCATCGGCGTCTTCGGTGAGGATGCCCGACAGCTCGTAGGACGGTATGGCAGGCAAGCGGTCGGTTGGCCACTCCAGCTCGTCACGGGTGATCGCGGCAGCATGGACCTGCACCAGCACCTCGCCCGTACGGGGCTCCGGCGGCTCTACGTCGTCCAGCCGGAGATCCTCGATCCTGCCAGGCGGATGCAGTCTGACAGCACGCACGGCAAACTCCTCTCCCAGAAGAATCTTCTGGACGGCATCCTCGCCGGAGTCGGTTGTCCAGGGCAACCGAGGTTGTGCCCCAATCGGGCATGCGCGAGGATCAGATCAACCCCAAACCCCAAATCTGTGACCGGCCCGGAGGAGGCACTCCATGACTGAATCCACGACTGTCAATGTTGCTGAGGAGGACGCCGGCCAGCCCGCGGGATCCAAGCTCACCGGGCGGGTGGCGCTGGTCACCGGCGGAATCCGGGGCATTGGCGCCGCGATATCCGAAGAGCTCGCCTCGCGGGGCGCAACGATTGCGGCTGGTTTCAGTGGAAACGTAGAGCGCGCCGAGCAGTTCGCCAAGGATTTTGCCGACCGATTCGGGACATCAGTCAGCACGCACCGCGGCAACGTAGCCTCTCCCGATGACTGTCGCCGAGTCGTCAACGAAGTGATCGAGCAACATGGCCGACTAGACATCTTGATCAACAACGCCGGCATCACCATCGACAAGACGATCCTCAAGCTGAGTGACGATGACTGGCACAAGGTGCTGGACGTCAACCTTTCAGGTGCATTCTTCCTCTCCCAAGCTGCGCTCGGCCACATGGTGGAGCGCGGCAGCGGCCGGATCATCAATGTCAGCTCGATCATTGGCGAAATCGGCAATATCGGACAGGCCAATTACGCGGCGTCCAAGTCCGGGCTCTTCGGGCTGACCAAGACGTTCGCGCGGGAAGCCGCTTTCCTCCTCGAACGCTCGGGCAAGCTCGACGATGACAGCGTCGGCCTCACGGTCAACACCGTTACGCCGGGCTACACCTGGACCGAGATGGTCGCTGCGGTGCCGGAAAAGGTGCTGGACAAGCTCAAGGCCCAGATTCCGCTCCGTCGCTTCGGGCGTCCCGAAGAGGTCGCACGCATTGTCGGATTCCTCGCCGCTGACGAGTCGTCCTACATCACCGGCCAAGTGTGGGGCGTCAACGGCGGAATGGATATGTAGGGTCGCCCGGCCAGAAAACCTCTCCTTCCGGGGTCCGAGCCGACACATCGGCCGTGGCATGCTCCGCTGGCATCCCACGCTGCGTGGGATGCACCCGCTGTACATGGCATGCGTGCCACGTACAGCGTGAGCAATCTGGGTACGGCACCGCCTCAGTGATGTCGGAATTAATCGTATTCGTGTTCTAATAGGTAAGGTGAGGTTCGAGGCGCGACACATCGGCAGCGGGCGGTGGGGCGTCTACGACGGGGGCGTGATGGGCTGGCGCGCTGTCGATCTTGGCGAAGATGAGGCATCTCAGATGGCGATGGACATGGACGTCGTCTACAACCAGTACGGGCAGCGGTCGCCGGACGAGCGCCGCGAGGTGCGCCCGCCACTCGATGTGGAAACCGCAACGTGGGCCACGGCCGGGAGCCTCGACTATTGGGTACGCGAGCGCGGCGAGTGGTGGGGACGGGTACGCGGACCCGATGGGCGTCAGATGTGGATCAAGGCCAGCGATCTCAGGCGCAGTGCAGATACCGGAGCATGATCAACAAGCGGCAGCGGAGCAGAGCGTTACACGAGTCGGTCTTGGGTAGTCGTCGAGGCCAACAGATGCCGCGCTCGGCGTCCAAGATCATTGAGGTCGACTCGACCAGCCTCCGCAGCGGCAGCAAGCCGTGACGCCAGATCCAAGGCCTCATCGATGAGCGGTGCCTCGGTCGCGACCGCCTCCTGACCCATGTCGCGCAGGATCGTCACCTCGGTCCGCGCCGCGATGATCGGATCCTTGACTCCCTCGATCCACACCCTCGTACGGTGGCCGTCACCTCGTTCGTCGCCGATCAGCGGCTCCAAGGCGAAGATGCGGTCTGATCGCACGAACTTGCCGAAGCCCAGCGAAACCATGCGCGGTTCTGACGCCACGGTCCGATCATGTCAGCCTGCATGACGCCGTGCACACACACATCGAATCTTTGTGGCGTCGGGCGAGGGACGTTTCGCAGCACAGCCGTCACAACGACCGCATTCAGCAGCCCGGCGAAGGTCGTTGTGCGACACAGCCGGCGAAGCGTTGGGGACGTTCAGCCTCGCCGGACTATTTTTCCGAAGTCGCAACGAAAGGGCCCTCGGATCAGTTACTGTGATGGCGTTTCTGATCACTACGATCCGCGGTCGTTCACGACGACACGCCGATTTCTCGGGGGACTCATGGTCGTCTCCAGGGCGCTTATCATCAAAAGTGATCACATCTGTCACATGCTTCACTCCATCACCACCAGCAGGAGTCGACATGAGCTTCGCTATGCGGCCTGAGGCCGACAAAGACGCCGACACCGCAGTGCACCAATGGACCACGGTCAATGCATCCGGCATTGACTATCTGCGACTTCCGCTCCATACGCGATGGCTGACGGAAACCGACGATCTGACGCTGGCGCTCAAGGAACACCTCGACGTCGCGAAGCCCGGCGACACCATTGCGATCAGCGAGAAGGTCGCCATCTTGCTGACCGGCCGGACAGTTGACATCAGCACCATGCAGCCTGGTCGGCTGGCTCAGTTCCTGGCTCGCCATGTCCATCCGCGTACCGATTCCAAGGGTCTGAGCGTCGCGGAGAAAATGGAGTACGTCATCCGTACGGTCGGTTACCGGCGAATCATCGCGGCCTCAATCGGCAGTGCCGTGACTCGACCGTTGGGTATGCACGGAGCGTTCTACCGCATGGCAGGCCCGATCGCCCGTGATGTCGACGGCGGACGACCCCCGTACGAGCATGTGCTCTTCCCGCCTTTCGAAACCAATGTCGCCCAGCGCCTGTGCGCCGATCTCGAGCGTGCGCTGGACATCGGCGTCAGCATCGTTGATCTCAACGACTATGGCGGCTCGATACGCGCGGTCTCGCCGCGTTCACTGTCGGCCGAGACGCTGGCAACTGTCCTTGGAGACAATCCGCTAGGCCAGAGACTCACGAGCACGCCGTTCGTGCTCGTCCGACCTGCCTAAGACCTCAGCGAAGAACGGCTGAGGGGCCTACGCCAAAGGGTGTCGGTCAGTCAGCTTCACATCTGCCGGTTTTGCTGAACGCAAGATTCAAACGTCTTAGCCTTTGGCGCAGGCCCCCTCAGCCGTTCTTCACCGTGTTCGACGTGAGGACGGCACTACCGGCGACGCCGCGCAACTACGTAGATGGCCTCGGCGAGCAGCCGACGTTCGGGGGCACGCAGGGCGTACAAGACGCCGATGTTGACTGATACCAAGGTCAGGCCGACGGCGGAGACCAAGAGCAGCTCGTTGAAGAGCCCCCCGCCCAAGACCTGGCTGAGCAGGTAGTAGACGCCGCCGGCGGCGGCGGTGCCGACAGCCGCGGCGGCAGCCGTACGCCCCAAGATCAAGGGCAACGATTTGAGATCGACGGCATCATGACGCCGACCTAACAGCCAGGTATTGGCCACCGCCGCGAACAGCACGGACAACGAGGTCGACGCTGCGATTCCAGCGATACCGAACGTCAGCCCAAGGGTGAAGTCGCCGACCACATTGATTGTCATGGCCATCACGAAGACCGTCACAGGCCGGCGGGAGTCGCCCATCGCGTACGAGGCGCGCACCACCATCTCGCGCCAGCCAAGAGCCAATAATGCCGGCGCGTACCACAACATTGCTGTCGCGGTCCGCTGGGTGTCCTCGGGTGAAAAGCTGCCGTGCTCGAAGACCAGGGCGACCAGTGGCACGGAGCAGACGAGGAGGAAACCACACACGGGCAGCAGCACCGTGGCTACGGTTGACAACCCTCGACCGACCAGTCGTCGCATCTCTGTGAGATCGCGGGTGCCCGCCGCGGCCCCGAACGCGGGATAGAGCGCCGTAAGCAGCGACGCGACGAGCAATGTCTGCCCCAGCGAGATGATTCGCCAGGCATAGCTCAACGCCGAGATCGTTCCCTCACCCACCATTGAGCCAACGGCCCGATCGACCATGGTGTTGGCATTGCCCAGCGCGCTGCCAACGAGCAACGGCGGAATCAGCTTGGCGATCGAGCGGAAGGCTGGATCCTTCAGGTCCCACGATGCGCGCAGCCGCAACTTCAGGGCATGAATGGGCACGAACTGACACAGCAAACGCGCTGCGGAACCAACAACGAACCCGACCGCAAGGGCGTAGACGCCGTATCGAGGCCCGAAAACGACCGCCGCCACGATCATGATCAGGTTGAACGGAAGGCCCTGGATCGCGGACCAGAAGAACCGGCGGTGGGCTTCGGCGGCAGCGGCCAGCAGGTTCGTGCCGGAAATCAAGACGGTCGCAATCAGCACGATGCGGGTCAGCGAAGCAGCAAGCTCAGCCTGTTCGCCTTTGAAGCCCGGCGCCAGCACGGTGACCACCAAGGGAGCGGCCAGCGCCATGATCAGTGAACCGAGCCCGAGGATCGTCAACGTCACGGTCAGTACGACGGAGAGAGTGTGGGCTGCCTTGTTCGAGTCACCGTCCGCGCTGATCTGGGCGGCGAGCACCGGCACAGTGGACTTCGCCATGGCGCCGGCGATTAGGGCCAGCACTAGATTCATCAGCCCCTGTGCCACGAGGAAGGCATCGAGTTGCGCACCAGCTCCGAACACACCGGCGATGACGACATCGCGGAGGAAGCCCAAAACCGCCGACAGCGCAGTCAATCCGGTTACCAGCGCTGCCGCTTGGGCAATCCCCGAGCGCGCCTTCACGCCTAGCAACATAATGCAGCCGCGTTCGTCCTTACGGCGGCCGGCACACGATCGTCGCGCTGTCCGACCGGCCGAACCACTATGGATGCCGCTCCGACTAGGGGTCCTACTGCCTTCAGAACTCTTTTCACAAAGTGCTCAAAGAGCACACCAAAATCGGCTGATCTGATGCGATTTCTGACCACTTGCTCCGAGCCGCGAGTTACTTCGAGCTAGCGAGCTGGAGGAGTTCGGCTTCCCGCTCGGCGGACATGCGGGGCGGCCGGTATTCGACACGCCAGTCATCGAGTTCCGTTTCGCCGCCGTTCTCCAGCCATGCTGCGACGTCGTCGACGGTTTCCTGAACCGGACGGCAGTTGAGCCCGGCCGCCTGCGCTCGCTCGGTGCCGATACGCCAGGTACCCGCGAAGCGCTCGGGCAGCCATAAGGGCAGCTCGGTCCAAGGCTCGACGTTGGCCTCCTCAAGTAGGTCGTCTGGTATCCAGCGCAGCTCAGCATCACCACACGCCGCGAGTAGCTCTCCCATCGTCGTCTGGCCGATGGGAGCGGTGCCATTGAACGCGCCTGCGACGCGCCGCTCGGCGAGGTCCAGCAGGAATGCGGCGAGGTCGCGCGCGTCGATGATCTGAACTCCTAGATCGGGACGGCCGGGCGCGGGAACAGGCCCACCTGCGCGGATCCGGCGCACCCACCACGGCAGTCGAAACACATTGTCGTGTGGGCCGACGATCAGGCCGGCGCGTACCACCGCGCCATTCGCGAGCACGATGCGCTCGCAACGCGCCTTGTCCGGGCCGTAACCCTCACCGTCTTGCCAGGTAGCGGAATCCTCATTGACCGGCTTCTCCGGCCAATCCGGATAGGCGTTACAGGAGGAGACGAAGACGTAATGACCGATGTCGAGAGCGTGCGAGGCATTGACGTGCCCGGGCTCGTAACCCGACGTGTCGATTGCGGCATCCCAGCTACGTCCACGCAGCGGCGTGACGTCCGCGCGATCGCCGGCGACATGCTCGACACCCATCGGGCCGGTTCCATGTTTGCCGCGCGTGAAGAGGGTCAGTTCGTGCCCACGTCGCAACGCCTCATCCACCACGTGGCGGCCCAAGAAGATCGTGCCGCCGAGAATCAGGACACGCATCAAGCGGACCCTGTCCAGGATCGTTCAGCGGTATTGCTAGCCGCGGCCGTCGTCGTCCTCGACGTAGGCGGGCGTCTCCTGCTCGACAAGATCGGCATCGTCGACCTCGCGGAGGCCACGGCCGACGTACGCGGGCTGGGCCGTTTCGTTCTCGGCCTCCGCGTCTGCGAGCGGATCGGCCTCGACGGCCTGTTCGGCCCAATCGGCCTCAGGAACGTCAGCGGGCGGGGTGTCAGAGCTGGGAAGAGTCATGGGGGCTCCTTGACGGTCACATCGGTGATCAAGGTCTGGCTCCTCACCATATGCCTGGCCGGAATAATCCAATTGCACGGCCCGGCCAGCCATGCATAACCTGATCACGGAATATCTCGGAAACCACGTTGTTGCTCGAACGGAAGGGGGTGCCCACCTTGTACATGATCATCATGACTCCGAAGACGCGGACTGGCTGTGTTAACGCCGGCTGGTTGAGGCACGCCCTCGACTCGGTCGCTTAGCGCGCCACTCCCGCTTCTCAAAATCCCGCTCAGTCATCTGAGCATCTTGCAGGCGACTCTCGAGTCGCCCAACGAACTACGCCAACATCACTTATGAGTAAGGAAAATTTGCCATGTTCGAACACGAATACCGCAGTCGAGAACAGATCAGCCGCGAGGCTGCAGAACACTACGCCCAGATGGAGGCCGTAGCCGCACGCAAGGCCGAGGCGAAGCGCGAACGCCGACAGCAGCGTCGCAGCGCCGTGCGGACTGAGCCTGTTCAAGCCCGCTAATGCGGACACCTCCCTCGACTTGTCAGAATCTGCGCACCATATCTGGTGCTGAGATTCTGACAAGTCGGTCTGGGTGGTCGCCTATGTCGCAGCAGGTCAACGGCACCAGGGTGCAATCAGCGGCGGCGGCGGGCCGTCCCGAAGATGCTGCGAACGATCTCGGTACCGGCCGTACGCGCGAACTGCTTGAAAGCGCTCGAACCCGTGATCTGTTCCACCATTGACTTCTCACGGCGTTGCGAGCTGCGCGGCTGAGCCCGTGTGGCCGTCCGGGCATCACGCTCAGCCTGGGCCTGAAGTTTCTCCCGCTCTTTAGCCTCAGCCGCCGCGCGTGCTGCCGCCTCCTTCTCCAGACGCTCCTGCTCAGCCGCCTCAGCTCCCGCCTGCAAGGCACGCGCGAGCTTCTCGTACGCGGAGTCCCGATCGAGCGATTGCCCGTACTTAGCCATCAACGCCGAGGCGGCAATCCCCGGACGTAGCACCTCATCAGGCGTCGGCGCCATCAGTGACTCCGGCGCACGCATTCGAGTCCACGCCACGGGCGTCGGTGCGCCGTCCGGATCCATCACGGTCACGATCGCCTCCCCGATGCCCAGCTGCTGCAGCGTCTCCGCCAGGTCGTAGTGCGACTTCGGAAAGGTGGCGACAGTTTGCTTGAGGGCCTTCGCGTCGTTCGGCGTGTGGGCGCGGAGCTGGTGTTGGACTCGCGACCCGAGCTGCGCCAACACGTCGTCCGGCACGTCCTTCGGGGTCTGGGTGACGAAGAAGATGCCGACACCCTTGGAACGGATCAGCCGTACGGTCTGGGCGATCGCATCCAGAAACGCCTTGGATGCGTCGTCGAACAGCAGATGAGCCTCGTCGAAGAAGAAGACCAGCTTCGGCTTGTCGATGTCCCCGACCTCGGGCAACTCATGGAAGAGGTCGGCCAGCAACCACATCAAGAAGGTCGAAAAGACTGCCGGTCGGTCCACCAGATTGGGCAGCTCGAGCAGCGAGACCACACCGCGGCCATCGCGCGTCACGCGCAGCAGGTCGGCGGTGTCGAACTCCGGCTCGCCGAAGAACGCCTCGGCACCCTGATCAGCAAAGTTGATCAAGGTACGCAAGATCACACCAACCGTCGAAGCGCTCAGACCGCCGATGTTCTTGAGCTCTGCCTTGCCCTCGTCGCTGGTGAGATGGGTGAGCACTGCCCGCAGATCCTTGAGGTCCAGCAGCGGCAGCCCGGCCTGGTCGGCGTAATGGAACACCAGGCCGAGCGATGACTCCTGCACCTCATTGAGGCTGAGCACCTTCGACAACAGCACCGGGCCGAACGAGCTCATGGTTGCTCGCAGCGGTACGCCGTTGCCCTGCCCGCCGAGAGCGAAGAACTCGGTCGGGCAGGCCTTGGGCTGCCAGTTCTGACCGATCTTCTGAGTACGCGCCAGCAGCTTGTCGTTCGGCTGCCCCGGCGAGGCGATGCCTGAAAGGTCACCCTTGACGTCCGCGGCAAAGACCGGCACGCCGGCCGCGGAGATCTGCTCGGCCATCAGTTGCAATGTTTTGGTCTTGCCGGTGCCGGTCGCGCCGGCGACGAGCCCATGGCGGTTCAGCATGCTCAACGGGATGCGGACGATCGCAGCCGGAACCGGCACGTCGTTCTCCATCAGTACACCAAGCTCGATCGCGGGCTCATCGAAGGTGTAACCCGCAACGATGCGTTGCACGTCTTCGGAAAGTTGATCGGCGCCTGGCTCGGTCATGGCCAAATCGTAACGACGCAGCATGGAGATGCCGGAAGAAACTTGATTAGAGTGTCACAGTGATTTTCAAGCGCGTCGGGGACGTACGCCCGTACCCAGATCATGGTTACGTCCAGAAACAGTGGGCGGCTATCGCTCCACACCAGGTGCGCTTGGATCAGCTCGTTACCACAAAACGGACGTTGGATCTGGAAGCCCTTCTGGAGGAAGACTCCACCTTCTACGGCGACCTTTTTGCCCACGTCGTCTCATGGCGTGGAGAGCTGTACCTCGAGGACGGGCTGCATCGCGCACTACGCGCCGCACTTCAGCAGCGCCAGACCATGCACGCCCGAGTGCTTGACCTGAAGTAGGGCCGAACTCCAGGTAGGCTCTCACGGCACGGGGGGTAGTCGGGCACGGGAGGAGCTCGGGGAACTCACGCATCGGGGCCGCTGCGGAGGTAAAGGAGTTCGACGTTGATCGGTCGGATCTTCCGTGTCGTACGGACCCCGATCACGCTTCTGATCTTGTTCGGCGTGCTCTTGTACGGGGCGTGGTGGGGATATAAGAACATCCTCAGACCGATAGCTCCGCTGCCTCCTGATCCATGCGTGAGCCAGAGCGTCCCTGGAGGTCAGCTGAAGAGCAGCCAGGTCGTCGTCAGGGTGTACAACGGCGGTGACCGCAAGGGCCTGGCAGCTGACGTGGGCCGGTCACTGCGTACCAAGGGGTTCCGGGTGACGCTGACCACCAATACCGTCGAAAAGATTCAGAAGACCGTCATCGTTGGTGCAGATCCAAACAATCCCGAAGTGAAGTTTGTCAAGACGTTCTTCAAAGAGTCGGTCGTCCGCCCGGACAAGCGCGTTGATCGTTCGGTGGATGTGCTCGTGGGCAACAAGTACGGCGGCTTCAACAAGAAGGCCAAAGCCACCTATCAAGTACATACCGACACGGTCTGCCTGCCGTCTCAGACACCCAGCCCGACTCCCGCCATCGGCAACTGATTTTTGGAGGACCGGGAGCATGCCAACGACGCTGGAGCGGTTGTCTGAAGCCGTCAACTCCCATGATGCCGAGCGCATGGCAACCCTCTTCGCCGAGGACTACGCCAGCTCGCAGCCGGTGCACCCAGGGCGCGGCTTCGGTGGTCGTGCACAGGTCGCCAAGAACTGGACGGCACTCTTCGAGGCAGTACCTGACTTCACCGCCGAGGTGGTGTCCTCCTCGATCACTGGCAACGTCGAGTGGGCCGAGTGGGACTGGCATGGGCAGTATCTGGATGGCTCGCCGTTTGCCATGCGGGGCGTAATGATCATGGTCATCCGCGACGGTTTGATCGCCGAGGCACGGCTCTACATGGAGTCCGTCGAGACCGTTGCTGAGGACATCGACGCCGCCGTACGAGGGCTCACCAAGCAGCCTGACACGAATCACTGAGCCGCGC
>Ga0207706_10002082_pt1 | contig 19571 bp, 16 predicted proteins | sample KBSC53metaG_FD_184318 | JGI IMG/M metagenome (GOLD analysis project Ga0207706, IMG submission 184318) | Corn rhizosphere microbial communities from Kellogg Biological Station, Michigan, USA - KBS C5-3 metaG (SPAdes) (version 2) | ecosystem: Host-associated > Plants > Roots > Rhizosphere > Soil ... | reverse complement strand
CAAGCTGCTCCTTGGCTCCGTGGCAGAACAAGTGCTGCGTTCGGTAAATCTCCCGGTCATGACCGTGGGCCCCGAGGCTCATCTCGAAGTGGGAAAGAACGACCCGGAAAAGGTCGTCCTACATGCCACTACGCTTAGAGAGACCTCGAGTCCGAGCGCAGCACTTGCCTGTCAGATAGCGGCAAGCCAGAGTGCGAGGTTGGTCCTGCTCCACGTTCTCCCTCCGATCGACGAGATGGAGCGCGATGGTCTGCCAACGGGTCTGGATTCAACTGCGATGCGGGAACTGAGGATCCTTGCCACCGAAATCGGTGCAACCGAATGCTGCTGCGGCAGGGTGGAACCGCGCGTTGTACATGGCAACCCATCCATAGAGATCTTGTCGGCCTCTGCAGAACTGCACGCAAGCGTGATTGTTCTGGAGGCCAGAAATCGGCCGGCTTACCAGAGCCTGACCCGTGACCGGACGGTCTATCGTGTGCTTGCGCATGCTCGCTGTCCAGTCCTGACGTTGCGCGAACCATCAGAGACCGCGCTGGACAAAAACATCCCGCACTTGGCAAGCCGGAGTTGATTTAGGCGTGAGGAGTGTTGAATCGAGCGGAGCGAGACACTGCTAAAAGCTAGGCGGTGAGCCGCTCCAGCTCATCAGGCTTGGTGATCGTGAGGCTCGCGCCCTTGATGACGATCCATTGGTCGCGACGGAACTGATTCAGCAATCGCGTGACCGTCTCACGAGAAGTGCCGGCCATGTTGGCAATCTCTTCGTGTGTGAGGGCCATCGTAAAGCGGATTTCCGGCTTGCCATTTGCGGACGCTCTTCCCCAGTCAAGCAGCAATCGTGCCAATCTTCCCGCGGCAGAGCCGGAGAGAGCCAAACGCTTGGCGTCGTGAAACACGGTCAGGTATTCGCCCGAAAGAGATTGGGCCGCGTGCATGCTGGCGACACCGTGGCGACCCAGGAAGTCGATAAACTCCTGCTTCCGCACCGTCTTCACCTGGCATGGCTCAATAGCCTCCGCAGTGACTTCGTGCGGAACATTGGCCAGAACTGCACTTAGACCCATGACATCCCCCGGACCAGCGATCTTTAGGATCATGGTCTTGCCATCACGAGATGTGGAGGAAATCTTTACCTGGCCGAAACAGATGACGAAAACATTTCGTGCCGCATCGCCCTCGGTGAAGAGCTTTGCGCCGCGCGCGTGGCTCATCATGATTCCGATTCCGTCGTAGTCCTGTAGGGCTTCAGGTGTGAGATTGCAGAACATCCGCAGATGGCGGTGCTCGCAATTAAGGCAATCTTCCGGCGGGTGATGAGAGTGAAGTCCAGCCATACGTATACCGTGGGTCTATATCGGAGTATAGCGTATTTCCCGGGCGCGGTGGCGGTGCGGTCAATCCTTTCGTCGTAGCTAAGACCGGTACCCGACTTAGTCTGAAAGCTCCTTGGATCCCGCGAGCGATTCAGAACCACGACGGCGGACCCCTGCCATCCGTGTAACGCAGCACACGTTGTAGGCCCGCGAAACCTCGCGTGCCAACTCCTCCAGAAGTTTCATTCTCAGTGTCGGATACGCCAGAAAAGCCCGCTCGAGGGTATCCAAAGGCAGCAACATCACAGTTCCCGGAGTTTGGGCGAGCAGAGTGTACGTATGACGACCATCACCCAAAGCAGCCGCTAGTTCTACGACTTCCCCTGCTCTGACCGACCCAAGAGTGAGCCGGGTTTCTAACCGTTCCGCCTTGCGCAACAATTGTCCCGAGAGCACAACATAGAGGCCCCGGCACGCATCCGCCTGGTGAAACACCGTGTCCCCCCCTTCAAATTCGATTTGTTCCGCCGAAGCATTCAGGAGATTCCCGACCGCCGGCGGACAGGCCAGCAGTTCAGCGAGCGGGCGCGCTGCGGCGCCATTGTGACGCCCTGAGCTTGCCTCTGGTTGCATGGTTACATCTCCCCTTGCTCCTACCGCTTCCACGACGCAGCGGCGGGCTGTCGTAACAGCCTTGCTACTGGCGGTCACACCGCGGACGCGCCTGGTCTCTCTCGATTGCGACGAACCAATTTCCATATGCGGTCACCCGATCCGATCACGGTTCTTTCCCGAAATGGACTAAGGTGCTGGTCGGAAAAATCGCAACTTCCAGCTACCCACTGCTCTCGCGAAATGAATTTGCCCCGCTGACTGGCCTCATCCAGCCGAAACAGGCAAGGCAGATTCCTTTTCTGACACAAGGGACGTCGTCTCCGGTGGCACGCAAAGCACCGGAACCCGCGACCGGGCCAGCAACGTAAAGGCGGTGCCATGAGGGCCCGGCGTATCGCTGGCGCGCTTTACTCCCACCACCAGCACGCTTGGGTGATATTGCGCAATCGCTTCCGCGATTGCATCTCCGGGCTTACCATCCTTCACAACGCATCGCACAGGGAAGCGCCCATTCCCTGGAACCCCAAATTGCTCCAGAGTGGTTGCGCCTGGATTCAGAAATGCGGCCGCCTCTTCCGGACGTCGCGCATGCATGACTACCAGCGTCCTCTGGAAGACCTCAGCCAACGAACATGCCGTGGCCACCGCTGCTGGCGCCACCTCGTTCTTGTCCATTGCGAGCATGATCGGGCCGCCGGGCGTAGGCCGGAACGGCCCCGCGTTGTAATCTGCGGCCACTGCCATCACCGCACAGGGCGCCAGACGGACCAATTGCTCCGCAACAGCTCCCACCACAACCGGACCAGCTCCTTGTCTTCCTTCCGTTCCGATGACGATGAGCCCCGCCCCGTACTGCTTTGCCACATCGACGAGAATCTGCGCCACAGTTCCCTGCCGTATCTCAGAGTGACTGTGAATGCCCTCACGAATCAGTTCGGCTGCCATCTGTTCCAGGACAGCCCGTGCCTGCGCAGGCAAACCCTCAAGAATCTTTCCAGGGACGGCAACGACCGAGGCATAGTCCATCGGGTCCAGGCTGTGCGCCAGCACAATTCGCGCGCCATATGCACTCGCAATTTTGCGCGCATATTCCAGGGCAGCTTCCGACCTTCCGTCCAGGTCCGTGGCCACGACAATGGTCTTCAAAGATGCAAAACTCATGAATCACTCTCCGCCCCAGCAGCGCTTCCGGACACACTCCTGGCGGCTCCGCGTTCTCGCCTCTATCCGACAGAGTCTGCGCCCGCCAAACCGGAGTAGCAGTGACCACATTCACTCCGCCCTGTGACAGTGGTCACAAATGCACCAAACAAAAGGGACTTACCCCGCAATTGTTCTTGCAACGAGACAAAAACGGTGTGACGGGATCCATATACATGCCGAGCCAGATGCGATAGCCTTTTTCGCGTCATGAAAAACTCAGCGAAAGTTCCTACCCAGTCCTTCGTGCCCCTTTGTCTAGTGGCCATTCTGATTCTGTTCGGCAGTCTTCTTACATGCACATTGCCTCTCCAGGCACAGGCCCCAGTGGCTGCTACGCCAGCCATTGAAGCCAAGGCGCAATCGATGCTCGCAAAGCTGACCCTTGAACAGAAAATCGAATTGATCGGCGGCGTCGACAGCATGTTTACCAATGCGATTCCGGCGATCAATCTGCCCCGCTTCAAAATGTCCGACGCATCCGTTGGCGTGCGCACTGGGGACCAACCACTGCCTATGCGGGTGGAGTTGCCCTGGCGGCAACCTGGGACCGCAACTTTGCCCGCGAATTGGGTGAGAGCCTGGGAAAAGACGCCCGCGCGCGTAGCGTCAACTTCCTGCTTGGCCCCGGCGTCAACATCGCTCGTTCGCCCGTGAACGGCCGAAATTTCGAATACCTGTCCGAAGATCCATTCCTCAATGGAGAACTTGTCGTTCCATACATCGAAGGTGTGCAGTCGCAAGGTGTCATCGCCACGGTAAAGCACTACGCGCTGAATAACGAGGAATACAACCGCCACAACGTCAGCATAGAAGCCGATGAGCGCACCATGCGGGAGATCTACTTCCCAGCCTTCGAAGCCGCTGTCACAAAGGGCCACGTCGACTCCGTGATGAATTCCTATAACCTCATCAACGGTGTCCACGCCACTCAAAATGAATTCCTGAACCTAAAAGTGCTCAAAGGGGAATGGGGATTCAAAGGTGTGCTCATGTCCGACTGGGACGCCACCTACGACGGCGTTGCAGCTGCGAACAATGGGCTCGATCTCGAGATGCCCTCACCGCGCTTCATGAACAAGAAGACACTTTTAGCAGCGGTCAAGGATGGCACGGTAAAAGAGGCCACCATCGATGAAAAGGTACTCCGCCTGTTTCGCGTAGCTCTGCGTTATGGGTTCCTTGACCGTCCGCAGTTTGACCCAGCCAAGTCCACCTATTCTGTCAGTGGTCGGCCAGTCGCTCTCAAGGGTGCTCGCGAAAGCCTGACGCTCCTGAAGAATGAGGGCAACATCCTCCCGCTCAACGCCGCAAAAGTGAAAACCATCGCCATCATTGGCCCAGACGCCTGGCCCGCAGTCACCGGCGGCGGAGGCTCGTCGGAAGCCCAGGCCTTCGAACCTGTCAGCATAGTCACTGGCATTGGCAACCTCGTTGGCCCCAGCGTTCACGTCTTGTACACGCGCGGGCTGCCTGAGATGAACGACATCTTCTCGCAGACAAAATGGGAGGGCGGCATCAAAGAGGCCACATTCCCAAGTAAGGACTTCAGCGGCACGCCCGAGACTGCGACTCCCGGAAACATCGGCAACTACAAACAGGAATGGTGGGGACCCGCCGACAAGACCCCGCGGAGCATTCGTTACACAGCCTCCTTCAAGGCCCCGAAGCAGGGCAAATACATGATCCTCGCAGCCGCATCCGGCAGCGATCACTACAAGATCACGGTAGATGGCAAACAGGTCATCGAGCAGATTCAGGTTGAAGGCCAACACCCGGAGTCTGCCTCAATCGATCTGAGTGCCGGACAAACCGTCAGCGTCGTAGCCGACTATCTACCGGGATTTGTCGGAAACCGCTTCGGACTCGGCATCGCCAACGAATCAGACATGATCTCGGACGACGTAAAGAAGATGGCGTCCGCAGCCGATGCCGTTATCCTCGCCGTCGGTTTCAATCCGTCCACGGAAAGCGAGGGCTTTGATCGTAGCTTCGCCCTCCCCTGGGGACAGGATGCCCTAGTAGACGCCGTGACCGCAGCCAACTCGCGCACCGTTGTGACCTTCATCGGCGGAGGCGCATTCGACACGCGCCGCTGGCTTGACAAGGTGCCTGCCTTGCTCCATGCCTACTACCCCGGCCAGGAAGGCGGCACAGCCGTCGCCGAGGTTCTCTTTGGCAAACAGAATCCCGAAGGCAAGCTGCCGGTGAGTTTCGACCGCAGTTGGGAAGACGATCCTTCGGCGCAGTACTACTACCCTATTAAAGGTGCGGATACTTCGCTCCGCGTTCCTGAAAACGACAAACCGGCTACAGACTACGTCATTCCGCACGTGAGGTACGACGACAAGATGATGGTGGGCTACCGCTACTGGACGACGACCGGCAAACACCCGCTGTTCCCCTTCGGATTCGGCCTGAGCTATACCACGTTCACTTTTTCGAAACTGGCTGTCCCTGCAACGGCTACTGCCGGCTCGCAGGTTTCCGTCAGCTTCGACGTAACCAACACGGGGAAGGTAGCTGGCGCGGAAGTTGCCGAACTCTACGTCTCCGATCCCTCAGCGAAGGCGAAGCGTCCCGAGCGTGAACTCAAAGGCTTTGAAAAAGTCCGCCTCGCTCCCGGCGAATCGAAGCACGTTACTCTCAATCTCGACGCGCGCGCCTTCAGCTACTGGGATGAAACAGCCCACAAGTGGACTATCGATCCCGGCAAGTTCGTCATTCTCGTCGGCGATTCCAGCGAAAACACTCCGCTGCACGCCGACATCACGCTGAACTAAAACTGCACCATCCGTAAAACGGCCTGCTTCCAAACGGAGCAGGCCGTTTCTCTTTTGGCGGCGAGATGAGAACCGCTACAGCAGGGATTTCTCGACAATGGAGCGGATCAGTTGTGCCGCTTCCCCGTGATCATCGTTGACCTCCATGATCGAACAGTAAAACTCAAACGACGTCAGTGCATAAAGAGCATTGATCCTGTCCGCTGCGTCTTTGCCCTCGGATGACTTTCCGAGGACTCCCACAACCCTCGTCGCGGCCATCCGCCGGCGCTTGTTGCGTGCTTCCAACACTGCGCCAAACTCCGGATCGATCGCGGCAATGCCATGAATGCGACGAAGCAGCAGCGTGTCGCGGCTCCAGAAACCGGTGAAGATCTCAACAAAGCCGGATAGCATAGCCGACGGATCGCTTTGCTGCATGACGAACCTCATTCGCTCCATGCCACCCTCGATCGCAAGCTGATCGAACAGCGCTTCAAGCAATCCGCTCTTGGTGCCAAACAGATTGTGGATGGTCTGTCGGGTGACGCCGCTTTCGCGGGCCAATCCATCCAGGGTGAAATTCAGAAAGCCATGCGACGCGAGTTGCGCACGAGCGGCATCGAGAATATTCGCCCGGGTTCGGCCGGACGACTCCAGCCGCTTCCCCAACGAATAAGGTCGCTTGCAGGGCTCTGTCTTCTTTCGATTCACAAGGTTAATCTTAGCTGGTTGCAATTTAACTTTACAATATGTATAGTTAAATTATTCCGCGCCGGATGCGGAATTTTGGAGGGTCGATGGAAAATCTATCCGGACTCGCAGCCAACCCGCAATCGTCGAGAACGCCCGCCCCGCTCGCGCTTAGAGTCGGATTCTGGATCTGCATCGGAATCGCGGTAGCGGTTGTCTTGCGCCGTCTTGTCGCTCTGGCGCATCCGTCAACGTCGGGGCCACCTCAGCTTTCCGGGCTCGACGCCTCTTTCGAGTCGCATGCCATGCTGACCGTCGCGCACATTGTGCCCGCACTCGTATTCGTACTCCTCGTCCCGCTTTATTTTTCGCGCCGGTTCGCCTCCACTGTTTGGCTCGAGCGGCTGCTCTTTCTTCTAGGCACGATTGTGGGCATCACCGCCTATGCCATGAGCGCCGATGCTGTTGGAGGCTGGCTGGAACGCTCGGCAGTTCTCTTCTTCAACACCCTGTTCCTTTACTCGCTCGCTCGCGCTTATCGGAATGCTCGTAACAGCGAACCCACACTGAAACGGCGTTGGATGACGCGCGCCATCGGCATTCTGCTTGGAATAGCGACGACACGCCCGGTGATGGGTGTCTTCTTTGCTACCAGCGCGCTTACGCATCTTCAGCCGAAACAGTTTTTCGGCATGGCATTCTGGATCGGTTTCTCGATCAACACGCTCGTGGTCGAACTTTGGCTCCGCCGAAGAGAAAGTCCATTTCATGCAGAAAGGATGGCGCCGCACCCTTCCGTTTAGTGAACGCAAACCGGATGCCTGCCTGATTACTGTTATGACATCTACAATCGAAGCAAAGACCACCTCTCGCTTTGCGGGCCCGCACTTGGCGCTGCTGGCGATTCTCTACACCGTGCTCTTCAACGCGGGCCTGTTCCCGGTGACTGCATTGGCCGGCAAACCATACTGGCCGGGACCCTGGGAACCTACAAGCGTCATCGTGCCTTATTTTCAAACTCACGCAGGCCCCGTACTGACATGCCTCTTCCTGCAGTCGGGTGCGACGATCTGCCTGGGACTCTTCACTGCCGCTGTCGTCGCTCAATTGCGCTTCCTGGGCGTGAATTCGGCCGGCCCGTGGATCGCTCTCTTCGGAGGCTTCCTGACAGTCTTTAATGGTCTCGCTGCGGCTCTCATGATGTGGACGCTGATCCACCCTGCCGTCGTGCAAAACCCACCCGCACTGATGGCTCTCTATTACCTCGCTTATGCGCTGGGTGGGCCGGGGTTCTCCATTCCGATGGGCCTGCTGATGGCGGGCGTTTCGGTTGCCGCCTCGTTTATGAAGTTGCTGCCGAAGTGGATTGTCGTGCTCGGGCTCGTCCTCGCGGTCGCTGGCGAATTGAGCTGGTTACACCTCATCAGCCCAGCAATGCTGTTCCTGATTCCGCTAACTCGATTCCCGGGTTTCATCTGGATTGTTGCAGTCGGGATCGCATTACCCAGAACACGAGCCAACGCTGTCGCAACCGCAATTGCTTAGATTCTTACGTTGCGCGGTTTTCATTTTCCGGCCGGCGCAAGCCCCACCTCTGCTGCCGGTGCCAGCGTGTGCGTATCCCACCAACGCTGAATCACCTGGTTCCAACGCTCGCCACGTCCGATCCAGATCTGCGCCGCGCGGTCGTATCGCGCCTGATTATTCGCCAGCCAATACGTCCGGTTGTCGCGCAACCACGCATCGCGAAAGAGCTGTCCCAGTTGCGTGTAACCATCGCGCACATCCTCGAGGCGACCATTATTTGACCCTATGTTTTGGAGGATGTTTTCGACCTCGCCCCAGCGGTTTTTGTCGCCGGCAAGCGTCTGCGCCTTTGCGTACTGCGACACGCACTCGTCCGCCGCCTGAAACTTGAAACCCACGAAGTCAATCCGCCGCGCTCCCAGCTCCAGCGCCTCCAGCGCTTCGGGATTGCTGAGCTTCCCCGCTGCGCGTGCCTCGGCCAGTTGCGTGATCGCGCGCTCCGCATGCAGACGCAAATCCGCTGCTACAGGCAAGAGCTTGGCCCCAATACGCTGCCCTTCCAGCGAAAATGGATCGACCCAGAAATACTCATCCCGCGCATCTTCAAGACCGGCCTTTTTCAATACCGCATGCGCCGCCATCAATTCACGCTGCGCTCCGCTGATCTTCCCTGTCTGATCGCCATGAAACGCCATGCCGTACGACGCGATGAAGGTCTCTTCCGAACTCTCGCCCGCCTGCCATCCGGCCGCTGCGCCAAACAGAACTCCGAACCAGTTCTCGTCGAAGATGCCCTCCCCATCGTCGTTCCAGACTGTGTTCAGCATTCCCTTCGCGCCAAGCTTCTGCCCATCACGCACAAACGCGCGTATATTGCCCAGCGCCTCGTTGTTGTTGGGATAGAGCCTATTCCAGTTGTTGACGCCGGGAGCAACCCACGTCTCCAGCCCCGCTTTGGTGAACGGCAAAATCTCAGGCGTAAAGTCTGGACGCGCGTCGTAGACCCACGGCACCGCAATCATGTCCTTCGGAAGCGTGCCGACGAGGTCGGGCGAATTCACCGCAATATCTCCCCAGAACAGCAGCCGCTTGTTGTTCGGCTCGAGTTGCTTATGAATCTGCGATAGAAAACTCAAATACACAGCCCCCAGTCCCTGCTTGGCCACCTCGTCGCGAGTGCGTCCCAACCCCAGCTCAAAAGTCTCGTCTGCTCCGATATGCACATACGGCCCGGGAAACACCTTTGCCAATTCGCCAAACCAGCTTCCAATCACTGGCAGGGTGCCGGGATCATCGGGTGCCAAGACAGCGCCGCGCGGCGTCTCGCCCAGCGGAGAATACGCCTCAAACTTCAGCACATGATGCAAATGCCCAAACGACTCCTGTTCGGGGATTACGGTGATGTGGTACAGCGCCGCATACGCAACCAGTTCGCGCGCTTCATCCGGAGTGAAAGCACCCCCGGGAAACGCAGCCACAGGTGTGCTCGCATAGGCAAACGTGTGCTCGAAGTAAGGGGAGAAAGTGTTGTACTTGAATGCCGCCAGCGTCCGAATCTCACGCTTCAGAAATTCCATGTTGGGCAACGGCCCACGCGACCAGTCATCCGAAATCCCGCGATGCGCCATCGCCGGCCAGTCGCGAATCGTCGGTGCCAACAACACGGCGTCTTTCCCCGATCCACGAATCAACTGCTTCACCGTCTGCGCACCGTAGAAGAGACCAGCCGATGTTTCCGCGATCACCGCAAGTCCGCGTGCGCTCACCGGAACGATGATGTAGCCTTCATCGTGCATCGCAGGGCTGAACGACAGGTGTGCGCGCTCCAGATGCAACTTGGCGGTGGGAGACGCTGCCCGCTCGAGATAGACGATCCGGTTGCGATCATTCGGCACGGGCTGCTTTCCGCCGATTGATGGAATTTGCCTGAGATCTTCGGCGGTGAATTCGTCCTCTTTGTCCTTCCCGGTTGAAACTTGAATCCCGCCCAATGCGGGAAGTTGATTTACATCGCTGCACTCGCGCACCGCCGGCACTAGATGCAAATCCGCGCACGTCGGCACGTCTATCGGTTTCTGTGCTGAAGCAAAGACTCCAAGGCACAACATCAGGCATGACAAAGAAAACGAAGATTTGCGCAAAGAAACTCCCCAAGAATTCGAATCAGATCCGAATGAATATCTTCTTCTTATACATCCAATACAAGACCAGCCAGTAGGTCAGCAGCGTAAGCACTCCGAGAAAGAATGGCTCCAGCGCAGTGCCCATCGCGTTCAGAAAGCGCATGCCCAGGTGTATCTGGAAGCTGCTCTCTACAAACTCCCGGCATCGCTCCGCCATCACGTAAGCGGCAATCGAGTTCATTCCCACCACCACCAGCGGAAACGCAATCTTGCGATTCTTCTTCACATCAATGATCCACGAGAATGCCGCGAGAAAAACGAAAGCCACGCCCCCACTCCAAAGCACCCATGCCGGCGTCCAGATGCGCTTCACGATCGGGCAAATCCCGGCGAAGTGCAGCAGCAGTGCCGCTGCCATCAGCGCAACCGCCGCAATCAAAAATCTGCGCACCGGAATCTTCGGAGCCGATTCGATAAACCACCGCCCCGCGATCACACCCAGCAGCATCGTTCCCAGCGTCGGAATAAAACTCAGCGTCAAATACCCTCCGCCATTAAATGCAAACCTGCTCGTGCGCGGAAACAGATTCAAAAACCACACATCAAATGCATTGCCAAGATTCGCATTCTTGTTCCAGTGCGCGGCAAACCCCGTATAGATTTGCCCCTGCCAATCGCCCGGCACGCCCACCGAGGCATAGTTGAATCCCGGACCCGGCGTCGGATACAAAGCCCACGCCAGCCAATACCCAAACAGAATTCCGCCAAGGGCAATCCATTGCCACCGCGGCCTCGCAAACGTCAGCAGAAATCCGAAAGTGTATCCAAGCCCAATCTGCGTCAGCGTGTCTTCAAATGTGTAATAAGTAATCGGCCCCGCAGTCGACCGCAGAAAAATTCCCAGAGCGATCAAAACCACGCTCCGCCACATCGTGTGAAACAGCATCCGCTGAAAGCTTTCCCCCTTGCGAATGCGGCTGCGCACCGAGTAAGGCAGCGCAACACCGGCAAGAAACGTAAATCCCGGCTGAATCGTGTCGTGAAGGCTCATGCCGGCCCATTCAACATGCGATTGGTTGAATGCCAGCCATTGCCAGATTGTGCTGTTCGGATAGGACCGCGCTACTTCCGCAAATCGCAGCACCTCGCCCATCATCAGTAGCATCACAAGCCCGCGGTACGCGTCGACAGCGAGATTGCGTTGCAGTGCTTCGGGCGCGAACGCTGTGTTCACAGCGCTGCCTTCCTTCGGACGGTCTGCGGTTTGGCTGGTCGCCACAGTTATGTTGCGCTCCTGTGCTGGATTTGGGCTCGACCCCACAAGCATTCCTCAGCGCCGAGCGCATCCATGCTATAGGAAACGACTCGCACTTACCGCAAACTTTTCAGTGCGGGATAGAACTTGCGCCATTGTGCGTAGCCCGCCTTATACGCAGCGAGGTCCGCCGCGTCAGGCTCGATCCGTTTGGCAACTTCGATCGCCTGCCCGCACGCCTCATCCAGATTCGCCCAGTGCCCCGCGCCAACACCCGCCAGCAGGGCCGATCCAAACGCGCCGCCTTCTTCTGCCGTCAGCACCTCAACCGTCTGTCCGTAGATCCCAGCTTGAATGCGCCGCCACAGCGGCCCTCGTGCACCGCCGCCGCCCAACCGCACTGCGCTCACTGGAATTCCCAGTTCCGCAAACAGCGTAAAGGTATCCTGCAGCGAATACGCGACGCCCTCAAGAACAGCCCGCGTGAAATGCGCCGCCGTGTGACCTGTGCCGATTCCCGCAAACGCAGCGCGCACTTCGGGATCAAGGTGCGGCGTGCGTTCTCCCAGCAGATAGGGAGCCCACATCAGCCCCTCGCTGCCCGCCGCAACTTTCTCCGCGCCAGCCGTCATCGCGTCATAATCCTGACCGGCGAAGAACGTCTCCTTCAGCCAGCGCAGGCTCAGCCCCGCTGACTGAGTTACGCCCATCACATGCCACACGCCTGGTACCGCGTGGCAAAACGTATGCAGCCGTCCCTTGGGGTCTTTCGTCGGATTGGCTGTCGCCGCAAAAACCACTCCTGATGTGCCGATCGTCGCTGAGACCGATCCCGGTTGGAGAATGCCCATCCCGACCGCGCCCGCACCCTGGTCGCCCGCACCTGCCACAACCGGCGTGCCCGCTTTCAATCCCGTCAAGCCGGCAGCCTTCTCGCTGATGCGTGCGCAAACCTCGGGCGATTCATAAACCTTGGGCAGCCAGCTTTCCGGAATCCCTGCCGCTTCGGCAACTTCCTTTGACCACCGACGATGCGTCACATCCAGCAGCAGCGTGCCCGACGCCTCCTGCACATCGATCGCGAACTCGCCAGTCAGCCGATAACGCACGTAGTCCTTGGGACACATGATGTGGCGCGTCTTCGCGAAAATCTCCGGCTCGTGCTTCTTGACCCACAGCAATTTCGTCAACGTGAAGTTGGGCAACGCCGGATTGCACGTCAGCTCAATCAGCTTCTCGTAGCCAATCTTCTCGTGCAGCCAGTCGCACTCCGGCTGCGTGCGCGTATCGCACCAGATAAGCGACGGCCGCAATACCTGCCCGTTTTCGTCCAGGAGAACTGCCCCGTGCATCTGCCCCGTCAAGCCGATTGCAGTGATGGGCTGATGCGGCTCGGGAGCAGCGGCAAGCGCGAACTGAATTGCTTCCTGCGCTGCTCGCCACCAGTCCTCGGGATCCTGCTCCGCCCAGCCGGGATAAGGGGTGCGAAAAGGGGCGTGTTCGCTCGATGCTCCGCTGATCAAACTTCCCGTCGCATCCACAATGACTGCCCGGGTCCCTCCCGTGCCCACATCCATTCCAAGGAACCACATAGCCATTCACTCTCCCATGTAAATCGGTTTTCTCAGCGCACGCAGCATAGCAGTTTTAACGTTACCGCGTGAAGGCCTCTAACCCTGCCTGAACGATGCGATCTGAAGAATTGTTTGACTATCCCACCTGGTTTTCGCCTCGAAGAGCCGTCAATCTGCCCAAAACCTGGCCTGGATGGTACCGCGATGAGAGACCAAGGCTCGGACTGTGACCCTCCGCACATGCACAATGCGGCGCGCAGGCGAGAATGGTTGCGTGAGGCCGAGGCGGCTATCCCTGCGCCGGCCGTGGAGAGAGGCATCCGATGAGCGATCTAGCCCCCCTTGCCGAATCAGTAGCGGTCGACCCCCTTGTTGGCCATCCGGCCGACTATCACGTCTTCCACCAGTTTCTTGAGCGCTGCAAATCTCTCCCGGCAATCACGACGGCCGTTTGCTGGCCTCTGTCGGATGTAGCGTTGCGCGGAACCGTCGAGGCAGCCGCCGAGGGCCTGATTGAGCCGACGCTGATTGGCGACGAAGTCGAGATGAAAGAGCTTGCGCAAAAAATGGGCGTGGATATCAGCTCTTTCCCGATCCTGCATGCCGAGACTGAATTGAAAGCCGTCGAATTGAGCGTCGCTATGTGCAGGAAGGGCAATGCCCAGGCCATGATGAAAGGCAGCCTCCACACCGATACGTTGATGAAGGTGGCCATGGCGCGCGACACAGGCCTGCGCACCTCGCGCCGCATTTCGCACGTCTTTGTAATGGATACGCCGGCTTATGCACGCACGCTTTTGATTACCGACGCCGCCATCAACATCGAGCCGGAGCTCGAGGATAAAGTTCACATCGTGCAAAACGCCATCGATCTCGCTCATGCCCTGGGAATTCCGGAGCCAAAGGTGGCTCTTCTCTCCGCGATTGAGACGGTCAACCCCAAGATCAAATCCACCCTCGACGCAGCAGCGTTGTGCAAGATGGCCGATCGAGGCCAGATCACCGGCGGCATTCTCGACGGTCCCCTGGCCTTCGACACCGCCGTAAGCGTGAACGCCGCCGACATCAAAAACCTCGTTTCACCGGTCACGGGCCAGGCCGACATCCTGGTTGTGCCTGACCTCGAGAGCGGCAACATGCTCGCCAAGCAGCTTGAATATCTTGGTGGTGCACAGCTTGCCGGCATCGTGCTGGGCGCGCGGGTTCCCGTCATTCTCACCAGCCGCGCCGACTCAGCCGAAACGCGGCTCACAAGCTGTGCCGTTGCCGTGCTTCTGCACTACGACACACACCCGCTCGGTTAGAAGTGAGGGCACCACAAAATCCTTCAAAATTCAGCAGCATCATTCAGGCGCCAGTCCCGATGGACTGGCGCCCTTTTCCGTCTCATCAACACAAGATATTGCCACACCTCGGAGTTTGAATAAAGCATCCAAGTCACCACAGGAACGCACCGGCATTCCGCTTTTGGAAACCCCCAACCTCCCCGCGAAAGGAATTCCCATGCCGACACATGCACATGAAAAGGAAACACAGGCAGCCAGACTGAAGGTTCCCGATGGCTTCTCCTCCGAAGAGGTCAAGAACCTGTCCAGCGTGTTGAATGCGCTGCTGGCCGATACCTACGCTCTCTATCTCAAAACCAAAAACTTCCATTGGCACATGAGCGGCCAGCATTTTCGTGACTATCATCTGCTGCTGGATGAACAGGCAACGCAGATTTTTGCCATCACCGATGACATCGCCGAACGCGTGCGCAAGGTAGGCGGCACCACCATTCGGTCAGTCGGACATATTGCGCGGCTGCAGCGAATCGCCGACAACGATCAGGAGTTCGTCGGCCCCACCGAAATGCTGCGAGAACTTCACAAAGACAACAAGGCATTCATTGAGAGCTTGCGCGGAGCGCATGAAGTGGCTGACAAGGCAAATGACTACGCCACCACCAGCCTCATCGAAGTCTGGATCGACGAAGCCGAACGTCGCGCCTGGTTTCTTTTCGAAGCAACTCGCTGACCCCGCGCCTGCCGGAGAGGCCTTTCCCTATTTCGGAAAAGGGCCTCTCCATGTCCGCGAATCCGCAGGCTCCGCCCCGAGACAGAGCAGGCACAAATCGATGTAACTGCTTTTGTCAGAGCAAGAAAGAGTTGTCATCCGGAGCGGATGAAAATCGCTCATCAGCGCTCGCGCACTCAACTGGTAGTAATGCCAGTTTGCTTTAGATTTCTATTGCGGCACAATCGAGGCGCTTAAACGGTCGCGAGAGTCGCAGCAAGGTCGAAAAGCATGCCTTCCCCAGTACCTCATGCACCAAAGCATTGCTCCTCGCCGATTCGCTGGCAGACAACCTTGCCCGATTAACTAATAGAAGGAGCAAGCTATGAGCGATGTCCAGACCACCGGCGAGCTTGGATCGCCGAAGGCAACCACCACTGTTGGCGGAACACAGCTTCCGGTTCCCGACCCACAATTCGGCGGGGTCATCAAGGAGAAGGCTTCGGACTCGAAAGCTTGGTGGCCGCCGCGTGTCGTACCGCCGAAGGGCGCACCCAACGTGTTACTGATCATGACTGACGATAGCGGGTTCGGTGCGCCTGGCACGTTCGGTGGCGTCGTCCCGACCCCCGCCCTCGACCGCATCGCGGCAACCGGTCTTCGTTACACAAATTTCCACTCCACAGCGCTCTGCTCGCCCTCGCGTGCGGCGTTGATCACCGGGCGCAATCATCACGTGGCCGGTTTTGGCGTGGTGGGCGAAGTCGCCACAGGATTCCCTGGTTACGACTCGATCATCCGAAAAGAAAATGGAACCATCGGCACCATTCTGAAAGACAACGGGTATGCCACCTCGTGGTTCGGCAAAAATCACAACACGCCTTTCTATCAGTCGACCCCGGCCGGGCCCTTTGAACAGTGGCCCTGCGGGATGGGCTTCGAGTACTTCTATGGCTTCGTGGGCGGAGACGCCAGCCAGTGGCAGCCCAACCTGTTTCGCAATACGACGCCGATCTATCCCTTTGAAGGTAAATCAGGCTGGAACTTGACCACTGCCATGGCCGACGAGGCAATTCAGTACATGACGGAGATCAAGGAGGTCGCACCCGAAAAACCGTTCCTTGTTTATTACGTGCCGGGCGGCACGCACTCGCCGCACCATCCCACACCCGAGTGGATTGAGAAGATCAGCGCAATGCATCTCTTCGACGAGGGCTGGAACAAACTGCGCGAGACCATCTTCGCCAATCAGAAACGGCTGGGCATCATGCCCGAGAACGCAGAACTAACGCCATGGCCGAAGGAACTGCCGGAGTGGGATTCGCTGAGTTGGGATGAGAAGAAGCTGTTCATCAAACAGGCCGATGTATACGGTGCATACCTCGCCTACACCGACCATGAGATCGGCCGCGTCATCCAGGCGATCGAGGACATGGGCGAATTGGACAACACCCTTATCATCTACATCGCGGGTGACAACGGCGCCAGCGCAGAAGGCATGCTCAACGGCACACCCAACGAGTTCACCACGTTCAATGGCGTTGCCGTGCCTGTCAAGGCCCAGCTTCTCTTTTACGAGTTCTGGGGATCGGAACGGACCTTTCCGCACTTTGCGGCAGGATGGTCGTGGGCGATGGACACGCCATTCAAGTGGACTAAGCAAGTGGCATCGCACTTCGGTGGAACGGCCCAGGGCATGTGCATGTCATGGCCCGGGCACATCAACGACGCAGGCGGTATCCGAGGGCAGTTTCATCACCTCATTGACATCGTTCCCACCATCCTCGAAGCGGCCGACATCCCGCGACCGGAACTGATCAACGGCGTCAAGCAGCGCCCGATGGATGGCGTGAGCATGTCATACACATGGGATAAGGCGAACGCCAATTTGCCGTCGCAGCGCACCACGCAGTATTTCGAGATGCTCGGGAACCGCGCCATCTACCACGACGGTTGGGTCGCGGCAACCACGCCGGCGACGATCCCATGGGAGATGAACACAGCCACGCCGCCTGACGTAATCACGGGGTACAACTGGGAACTGTACAACGTCGGCGAGGATCCCACCGAGTCCAGGGATTTAGCTGGTAAGATGCCGGAGAAACTCAAGCAGATGCAGGAAATCTTCTACGCTGAGGCGGAGAAGCATGATGTGCTTCCACTTGACAACACGACTCTATCCCGCTGGAACTCGCCGAAGCCGAACCTCACTGGCGACAAAACCGTCTTCACTTACTCTGGACGGCCCATCAGCATTCCAAACAGCGGAGCTCCGCACATTCTGAACCGGTCGTACACCATTACCGCCGATGTGGAGATTCCCAAAGGCGGCGCGGAAGGCATGATCGTTACTGATGGCGGGCGCTTCGGCGGCTACGGCCTGTTCCTGAGCAAGGGTGAATTGGGAATTCGTGCGGGCAAACCAGTGTTTCTCTACAATCTCCTCGATCTCAAGCGCACGGTCTGGGCAGGGCCCGAGTTGCACGCTGGCAAACACACCATCGTCTTCGACTTCAAGATCGATGGCCCAGGCTTGGGAAAGGGCGGGACTGGCGTGCTCTCCGTTGACGGCAAGGAAGTGGACCGGAAGTCCATGGAACACGGTACCCCGATCACGTTCCCTGAGGACGAGAACTTTGACATCGGCCAGGACACGCGCACCGGCGTGGCGATGATCGAGTATCGATACGAGTGTCCGTTCAAGTTCACCGGCAAGATCAACAAAGTGACCTTTGAACTGGGGCCGGAGCTGTTGACGGAGGAAGACCATAAAAATCTTCCGGAAATTGCGCACGCAGTCGCCCTCGCGAAGGACTAGACGGATAAAGAAAGACTGTTTGCCGCCGCCTGTGGCTGAAGTAACCACAGGCGGGGCTCTTGCCCGGACCGCAAGCCGTCGCAGGCGCAGCGATCTTCAGCCAAAATTGCGCTCAGCGCGCGGCAACGGCGGGAATTGAATGAAAACCTTATGCTCAGCTAGACAGGTTGTGCGCAGCAAAATGATATCTGTGGTTCGGAGATCAGTGATCGGAGGTTGCCTGACATTTCTCGTTGCGACTTCATGCGCGCAAGAAAAGACTCAATCAACGGGGCAACCGAACCCGGCCGTAAATACTCAGCTCCCAGTTAATTGGCTATATGGCGCATACATTCCGAAAGGTGCCCCACTGGTTGCGTTGACTGGCCGGGAGCGCTTCAAGCTTTACCTTCGTCAGACGTATACGACACCCGGCATCTATATCAAGACCGGATTCTTCGCAATGCATGATCAAGTGAAAAATTCGCCGCCGGCCTGGGGGGATGATTTCTCTGGCTTCGCCAAACGTGTGGGCTCTAATCAGGCGACGAATATCATCCAAAACTCATTCACCTCGTTGGGCCAGGGAATGGTTGGGTGGGAACCGCGCTACGACCGTTGCCGCTGCGCAGGAGGATGGGCGCGCTTGCGACACGCGTTTATCCGAAACTTTATAACCTATGACCGCAGTGAACGATCCATCAGACCAAACATCATGCCCTTTGCGGCGGCGTTCGGGGCGGGAGTAATTGGCGCGACGTGGAATCCAGATAATCCAACAATCACCGTCAAGGGATATCAGAGCGTAATCACGCAAGCCTGGGTCGGCGTGCTTATCAACGATATCGGTGAATTTGCGCCTGACATAAAAAAGAAGCTCAGCAGACATAAGGGCGGGCCGGAACGGTTGGCGGATGAAGGTCACTAGAATACTGGCAAACGCTCATGCCGGTTCAAGCGCGAGAGACTAGCTGGATGCGTCTCGCTTCATCGTCGTTCCCAACGGGCGGCACTCCCATTGAGCACTTTGTCCAGACGCGCCGCATCTTGCTGAAGCTTCTTTCCGTTGCTCTCCGGCGCGGGAGCTTGGGAGCCGTGACTTTCTGCATACGCCACGTCCCCTTGGGCGCCGTAATAGATGCGGCTTTCCCAGGCTGGAAGTCCCATGAAGTTGTGCCACGCATCAGGTGGTGCAGATTCGACAAAAAAGACGAAAGTCTCATAAACCATCAGCAACTTGCCGCCGACGCGATAAAACTCGATCGAATACTTTCCCTGCTTTGTCCAGACTGTGCCGACAATGCGCGCTGGGGAGCCGTCGACCATCGAGGCCGAAAGCTCAGTACCCACCGCGTCGCTCAACTGGAGAGGGTTGTCACTGGTGAGTAGCTCGATGTGCGTGCCAGGCCCATTTGCAAGTTCGTAGATTCTTTTGAGCTGAGCGTCAACTGCAGTTCGAGCAGAGGGATCGCCATAGGCGCGCAATTGCGGGTTCTCTGCATGGATTTTCCCACCAAACACCAGTGCCAGGATCGCGACCATGCACGATAATGTCCACCAGTTCGGTGGCACACTATAACGGTAAGCAGCATCATAGAGACGGTCGACCAGCATGATTCCAGTTAACGCAGTTGGGGGCAATTCGTCGACAGTTCTGTGACCAACGGCGCGTGTCGTTCTGCCAAGCCGAGTGAAACGGTGTGACTTTCACCGT
>Ga0207706_10002080_pt1 | contig 19584 bp, 15 predicted proteins | sample KBSC53metaG_FD_184318 | JGI IMG/M metagenome (GOLD analysis project Ga0207706, IMG submission 184318) | Corn rhizosphere microbial communities from Kellogg Biological Station, Michigan, USA - KBS C5-3 metaG (SPAdes) (version 2) | ecosystem: Host-associated > Plants > Roots > Rhizosphere > Soil ... | reverse complement strand
GGGCGGAGATCGAGCAGGTGCGGCACACCGCGCGGCAGTGAAGAACCCGCCGTGCCTCAGGCCGGCGCATGGCCCGGCTCCAGCCTGAACAGCGCCACCGTCTCCACCAGCTTGTGCGCCTGCTGCTTCAGGCTTTCAGCGGCCGCGGCGCTCTGCTCGACCAGCGCGGCGTTCTGCTGCGTCACCTGGTCGAGCTGCCCCACCGCATCGTTGACCTGGCCGATCCCCGCCGTCTGCTCCACGGTGGCGCCGGTGATCTCCGAGATGAGCTGGTTCACCCGCTGCACCTGGGCGACGATGTCCTGCATGGTCGCGCCGGCCTCGCCGACCAGGCGGGCGCCTGATTCCACCGTGGTGGCGCTGGCGCCGATCAGGCTCTTGATCTCCTTGGCCGCCGCGGTGCAGCGCTGCGCGAGGCTGCGCACTTCGCCCGCCACCACGGCAAAGCCGCGGCCCTGCTCGCCTGCGCGGGCGGCCTCCACCGCCGCGTTCAACGAGAGGATGTTGGTCTGGAAGGCGATGCCGTCGATCACACCGATGATGTCGCTGATGCGGTTGGAGCTGTGCGTGATCTCATCCATGGTCTGCACCACGCGCCCGACCACGTGCTGGCCACGCACGGCCACGTCGGACGCGGCCTGCGCCAGCTGCGTGGCCTGCTGCGCCGTGTCGGCGTTGTTGCGCACCGTGCTGGCCAGTTGCTCCATCGAGGCGGCCGTCTGCTGCAGGTTGGAGGCCTGCTCCTCGGTGCGCTGCGAAAGATCGGCGTTGCCGATGGCGATCTCCGAGGCGCCGGTGGCGATGGAGTCGCTGCCCGAGCGGATGTCGGAGACCACCGATGCCAGGCGCTGCTGCATGCCGCGCATCGCTGCGAGCAGGCTGCGTTCGTCGCCCGGGCGCAGCGCGATGTCCACGCTCAGGTCGCCCTGCGCGATGCGGCGCACGGCCGCGGCGGCATCGTGCGGCTCGCCGCCCAGCTCCCGCATGATCGAGCGCGTGGTCCACAGCCCGAGGCCGATGGCGGCGATCAGCGCGAGGCCGACGCCGATGGCGATGACGTTGCGGTTCAGCGCCCGCAGCTCGCGGGCCGCGGCGCCGCGCACCGCCAGCAGATCCCGCTCGTCCTTGTCGAAGTCGTGCACCACGGCCTTGAACGCATCCATCGCCGCCTTGTCCTGCCCGGTTCCGAACTGCGCGACCAGCGCGTCGAACTGCGCCCGCCCTGCCGCCACGTCCTGGCGCATCTGCTGAAGGCTCTCGGAGACGGTGATGAACAGCGTCGCCTGCTGGTGCATCGTCTCGATGCGCGCTTGCTGGGCGGGGTTGTCGGCGGTGAGCTGCTTGGCATGCGTCCAGGCCTGCTCGAAGCCCTGCTTGCCCGCCCGCCAGGGCGCGAGGTAGCGGTCTTCTCCTGTCAGCAGGTAGCCGCGTGAGCCGGTCTGCATGTTGACCATGTTGGCGAGCATCTGCTGCGCTTCTTCCAGCACCTGGTAGGTGTGCGTGTTCCAGTGGTCGGCTTCGGCAAGCCGCTCGCCGGTGTAGAGGCTGGACGCACCGATGCCGAAGAGCACCGCGATGACGGCGCCGAAAGAGAGCAGCAGGCGCTTGGCAACGGTGAGATGGGATGGGGATTTCGGCATGAATGGCCTCGAGGGGTTGGCAAGGTGTTGTCGAAACATTTATGACAACCGTGAATCATTATTTCATCATTTATGACGACGCACAGCGGCAGAATTCCCGCTTATTTCAAAGACTCACGCGAACTTGGCTCGTAAGATCTGGGGCAGATGACACCGCCCAGCCCACCCTCCGCAACCGACCCCAGCCGCAGCGCAGCATGGGTGGGCGCGCAGGCGCGGCTGCCGCGCATCGCCCTCGGGCCCATCACCCGGTTCAGGGACAGCGACGATTTCCTGCTCTCGCCGTCGCCGCACCGCTTCGCGGCTTATCTGGTCGAGGCCGAGCAGGCGGGCGTGCGCGCGATCGATCTGCTGAGGCTGATCCGGCGCAGAAGCGATGCGCCGCTGCTGCTGCTGAGCCCGCAGCCCGCGCGCGACTTCGTCGCCGGGTTGAAGGCGGGGGCCGACATGGTGCTGCCCGTGGAATCGCCGGCGGCCCATCTCGATGCAGCACTCGAGGCGATCGGCGCGCGGGTTCGCCGCGCCGGGGCTTCACCCGGTGCCTGGGTGCTGCAGGAGTCGCGGCACCTGCTGACCTCGCCGCAGGGCAGCGAGATTCCCCTGACGGACACCGACGTGACCATCCTCGCCGCGCTGGCCGACAGCGAAGGCAAGCCGGTGCCGCGCGAAGCGCTGATGCAGCGGCTGTGGGGCGACAACGGCCCGGGCAGCGCCAATGCGCTGCATGCCACCGTCTACCGGCTGCGCAAGCGGCTGGAGCAAGGCGGGCGCGCGCTGTCGCCGCTGCAGGCCGTGTCGCGGGTGGGCTACGAGTTCAAGGAAGCGCTGGTGCGCGGGTGAAACGCTAGCGTTCCGACGCCGAAGCCGCCAGCAGCAAGGCCATCAGGCGCTCGGCCCGTTCAGGCGAAGGCGCGGGATCTGCGATGACCTGCACGACGAGGTCGTCGGCGGCCGGCGCCTCGAGCAGCATCATCGACCACGCGCCGAAGCGGCGCGCCTCGAGCGGCGCATCGATCAGGCGGCGCACATCGGTGTGCCGCGGATCGGCTTCGATGCGCGCCATCATGGCCTGCAGCGCATCCGCCGGCCCTTCGAGCACCTGCGCGAAACACCCCCCGGTGAACAGCAGCGCACCCGTCAGGCCCCGCTGCGCATTGCGGCGGCTCGCCGCTTCGGCCAGCTGCCCGATGTCATCGGGGTCGGCCACGCATCGGCTCACATAGAAGACCTGTCCAAAGGGGGCAGCGCTTGTCGCGGGCATCTGTCGGTGTGCTGTGATCGGGGATGCTCTCACTATGAGCGCACCCGGGGCGCGGTGCAATGCGCACCAGCGGGAACGGATTTGACGGTTCGCAAATTTGCGGCAGCCGGCACATTGAATGCTGCGCGTCGAGCAGTTGCCCCAGACGACGAAAGATGCCGAACACCCCCTCTCTGTATCGCGCGGTGTATTTCAGTACCGCTGCCCCTCACTTGAGTCCCGCGGAGGTCCACGGACTCGCCACCAACGCCAGCCGCGCGAACTGGCGCGAAGGGGTGACGGGCTCGCTGATCTTCACCGGCGGGCATTTCGCCCAGTGGCTCGAAGGTGCCCGCGAACAGGTGCAGGCGCTGCTGCACAGGATCGACGCCGACCCGCGCCACAGCGCGATGAAGGTGGTGCACGACGGGCTGGCCGAGCGGCGGCAGTTCGGCCAGTGGGGCATGCGCTATGTCTACAACCTCGACCTGGACGACCTGCTCGATACCGCCCACCGGCTCGAAAACGGCCCCGCGCTGCAGGATGCGCTGCGAAGAATCTTCCTCGACACGCAGCTCGACGATCTGAACCCCTCGATTTGAAGCATTCGTCGGCGGACCCTGCGTTACACTCGCTCGCTTGTCAGGAGAGAGTTCCACACGGAGCCGCCGAAGGCGCAGGGCCACCCCCGAACGCTCAGGCAAAAGGACTGGCAAGACGCTGCGGATTCGCGGCGTACCTCACTGGAGAGAGATGGGTCTTGAGCCCGTCCACCGAAGGGGCAAGCGGAGCCTCCGGCCACACCGGATCCGTCAATCTCTCAGGTAAAGCGGACAGCGAGGGCACCCATCACCAATCGGGATGGGAACCAATGCCCTCGGAGACCACGGATGTCCGCCACTGAACAAGCCCTGCTGAAAACCCCGCTCCACGCACTGCACATCGAACTCGGCGCCAAGATGGTGCCCTTTGCCGGCTACGACATGCCGGTGAACTACCCCGGCGGCATCATCGCCGAGCACAAGCAGTGCCGCGAATCGGCCGCGCTGTTCGACGTCTCCCACATGGGCCAGTTGCGCCTGATCGGCGACGACGCCGCGGCCGCGCTGGAAACGCTGGTGCCGGTCGACGTGGTCGACCTCGCGGTGGGCAAGCAGCGCTATGCGTTCTTCACCAACAGCAACGGCGGCATCCTCGACGACCTGATGATCACGCGGCGCGAGAACGACCTGTTCGTGATCGTCAACGCCGCCTGCAAGGATGCCGACACCAAGCACCTGATCACCCACATCGGCCACCGCTGCACCATCCAGTCGCTGCCCGACCGCGCGCTGCTGGCGCTGCAGGGCCCGAAGGCGGTGGACGCGCTCTCGCGCCTGAATGCCGGCGTCGCCAAGCTCACCTTCATGACCGGCGGCACGTTCGAGCTGGCCGGCGCCGAATGCTTCGTCACCCGCTCGGGCTACACCGGCGAAGACGGCTTCGAGATCTCGGTGCCCGAGACGCATGCGGTGGCGCTGGCACGCGAACTGCTGGCCTGCCCTGAAGTAAAACCCGCCGGCCTGGGCGCGCGCGACACGTTGCGCCTGGAAGCGGGCCTGTGCCTCTATGGCCACGACATCAACGAGACCACCACCCCCGTGGAAGCCGCGCTGACCTGGGCGATCCAGAAGGTGCGTCGCCCCGGCGGCGCGCGTGCGGGCCATTACCCCGGCGCCTCGGTGATCGAGGCCCAGCTGGCCGGCGGCGCGATGATGAAGCGCGTGGGCTTGGTCGGCCTGGAGCGCATGCCGGTGCGCGAAGGCGCCCAGCTGTTCGACGCCCAGGGCCACAAGCTCGGCCACGTGACCAGCGGCACGCTGGCGCCCGGCGTGAACCAGCCGATCGCGATGGCCTACCTGGCCGCCAACCATGCGCTGCCCAGCCATGAGGTCTATGCCGAGGTGCGCGGCAAGCGCTACCCGATGCGCGTAAGCCCGATGCCCTTTGCCCCCCACCGTTACCACCGCGGCTGAGCCGCTATCCAGGAGCGACCGATGACGACCAAGTACACCGAAGAACACGAGTGGATCAACATCGAAGACCACGAGGCCGCGATCGTCGGCATCACCCATCACGCACAGGATGCGCTGGGTGACGTGGTGTTCGTCGACCTGCCCGAAGTGGGCAAGAGCTACAAGAAGGGCGACATCGCCGGCGTCGTCGAATCGGTGAAGGCCGCCGCCGACATCTACATGCCGGTGACCGGCGAGATCGTCGAAGTGAACGAAGCGCTGCGCGCCGACCCGTCGCTGGCCAACAGCGATCCGCTGGGCAACGGCTGGTTCTTCAAGGTCCACGTGACCAACATGGCCGAGTTCGACGACCTGATGGACCCGCCGGCCTACGACGCGCTGCTCAAGACCCTCTGATCCCCTGCCCCGCCAGCCTTACCCCGCCACGCCATGCTGATGTCCGCCTTGAAGCCCTTGGGTGAACTCGAGAACCCGTCTGAATTCGTCGCTCGCCACATCGGGCCCGAGGCGCATGACGAACGCCACATGCTCAGCGTGATCGGTGCGGCCTCGCGCCGTGCGCTGATCGACGCGATCGTGCCGCAGGCCATCAAGCGCGCGGTGGCGATGGCGCTGCCCGCGCCGCTGACCGAGGCGCAGGCGCTGGCCGAGCTGAAGACGCTGGCGCAGCAGAACCGGGTGCTCAAGAGCTTCATCGGCCAGGGCTACCACGGCACCATCACGCCCGGCGTGGTGCTGCGCAACGTGCTCGAGAACCCCGCCTGGTACACCGCCTACACGCCCTACCAGGCCGAGATCTCGCAGGGCCGCATGGAGGCGCTGGTCAACTTCCAGACCATGGTGACCGACCTCACCGGCATGGCGATCGCCAATGCGTCGATGCTCGACGAAGCCACCTCGGCCGCCGAAGCGATGACGCTGGCGCTGCGCGTGGGCAAGAGCAAGAGCCTGAGCTTCTTCGTCGCCGACGACGTGCTGCCGCAGACGCTGGAGGTGGTGAACACCCGAGCCCGGCCGCTGGGCATCACCGTGGTGGTGGGCAAGGCCGAGGATGCTGCGCAAGGCGATCACTTCGCGGTGCTGCTGCAGTACCCCGGCGTGTCGGGCCGCGTGCGCGAGCTGAAACCGCTGATCGATGCGGTGCATGCCAAGGGCGGCCTGGCCATCGTGGCGGCCGACCTGCTGGCGCTGACGCTGCTCACCTCCCCGGGCGAGCAAGGCGCCGACATCGTGGTGGGCACCACGCAGCGCTTCGGCATGCCGATGGGCAACGGCGGCCCGCATGCCGCCTACATGGCCACGAAGGATGAATTCAAGCGCTCGATGCCGGGCCGCCTGGTCGGCGTGAGCATCGACAGCCACGGCAACAAGGCCTACCGCCTGGCGCTGCAAACCCGCGAGCAGCACATCCGCCGCGAGAAGGCGACCTCCAACATCTGCACGGCGCAGGTGCTGCCCGCGGTGGTGGCCAGCATGTACGCCGTGTACCACGGCCCGGAGGGCCTGAAGCGCATCGCGCGCCGGGTGGCGAGCTACACCGCCATCCTCGCCGAAGGCCTGAAGAGCATGGGCTTCACGCTTGAGCACGAGGAAGCCTTCGACACGCTCGAGGTGCACACCGGCGTGCGCACCGACGAGCTGCTGGCCAGCGCCATCGCGGCCGGCATGAACCTGCGCCATGCGAGCAAGGGCAGCCTGGGCATCACGCTCGACGAAACCACGACCCGCGCCGACATCGAGGCGCTGTGGCGCGTGTTCGCCGGCGGCCAGGCCGTGCCCGGCTTCGACCGCTTCGAGAAGGGTGTGGCCCCGCTGTACCCCAGCACGCTGGAGCGCCGCAGCGAGTTCCTCACGCACCCGGTGTTCAACGCGCACCACAGCGAGACCGAGATGCTGCGCTACCTGCGCAGCCTGGCCGACAAGGATCTGGCCCTCGACCGCACGATGATCCCGCTCGGCTCCTGCACGATGAAGCTCAACGCGACCAGCGAGATGATCCCCATCACCTGGCCCGAGTTCGCGCAGGTGCACCCCTTCGCGCCGCGCGACCAGCTCAAGGGCTACGAGCTGCTGAACGAGCAACTGTGCGCGTGGCTCAGCCAGGCCACCGGCTATGCCGGCGTGAGCCTGCAGCCCAACGCCGGCTCGCAGGGCGAATACGCCGGCCTGCTGGTGATCCAGGCCTGGAACGAGGCGCGCGGCCAGGGCCATCGCAACATCGTGCTGATCCCTGAATCCGCCCACGGCACCAACCCGGCGAGCGCGATGATGGTCGGCATGACGGTCGTCGTGACCAAGTGCGATGCCGATGGCAACGTCGACTTCGACGACCTCAAGGCCAAGTGCGAGCAGCACAGCGCCAACCTCGCGGCGGTGATGATCACCTACCCGTCGACCCACGGTGTGTTCGAGGACCACGTGAAGGAGCTGTGCGCGGTGGTGCACCAGCACGGCGGCCGCGTCTATGTGGACGGCGCCAACATGAACGCGCTGGTCGGCGTGGCCGCGCCGGGCGAGTTCGGCGGCGACGTGAGCCACCTCAACCTGCACAAGACCTTCTGCATCCCGCACGGCGGCGGCGGCCCGGGCGTGGGCCCGGTGGCGGTGGTCGAAGACCTCAAGCCCTACCTGCCCGGCCACCGCACCGCCGGCCTCGGCACCGAGACGCAGATCGGTGCCGTCAGCGCGGCGCCGCTGGGCAACGCAGCCGTGCTGCCGATCAGCTGGATGTACTGCCGCATGATGGGCGCCGAGGGCCTGAAGCAGGCCACCGAAACCGCCATCCTCTCGGCCAACTACATCGCGGCCCGGCTGAACGAGCACTTCCCGGTGCTCTACAGCGGCGACATCCCCGGCCTCAAGGGCGGCGGCGTCGCGCACGAGTGCATCCTCGATCTGCGCCCGCTGAAGGACGCCACCGGCATCAGCGCCGAAGACGTCGCGAAGCGCCTGATCGACTACGGCTTCCATGCGCCGACGCTCAGCTTCCCGGTGCCCGGCACGCTGATGGTCGAGCCGACCGAGAGCGAGCCGCTGGTCGAGCTGGATCGCTTCTGCGACGCGATGATCCAGATCCGCGAAGAGATCCGCAAGGTCGAGCAAGGCGCCTGGCCCAAGGAAGACAACCCGCTGAAGAACGCGCCGCACACCGCCGAGTCGCTGCTCAAGGCCGAGTGGCCCCACGCCTACTCGCGCGAGGAAGCCGCCTACCCGGTGGCCAGCCTGCGCAAGGGCAAGTACTGGGTGCCCGTGGGTCGGGTCGACAACGTGTACGGCGACCGCAACCTCTTCTGCGCCTGCATCCCGACCAGCGCCTACGAGTCCTGACCCGGTGGGCCGGCGCCTCGCGAAGATCGTCATGGCGCTGGCCTTCCTCGGTGCACTGAGCGGCTGTATCGAGCGGCAGTTCTTCTACCCCGACCGCACGGCCTACACCACGCCGGCACAGTTCGGGCTGCGCTCTGAAGACATCTGGATCCCCGGCCCCGGCGGCAGCCGGCTGCATGGCTGGTGGCTGCCCGCACAGGGCCCCGCGCGCGGCACGGTGCTGCACCTGCATGGCAACGCCGCCAACATCAGCAGCCACCTGCCGCTGGTGGCCTGGCTGCCGGGGGCCGGCTTCAACCTGCTGACCTTCGACTACCGCGGCTTCGGCGAATCGAGCGGCGGCGAGCCCACGCTCGACGGCGTGGTCGACGACAGCCTGGCCGCGCTGCGTTGGCTGCGGCAGAAACCGGGCGCCGACCCGCAGCGGATGGTGGTGCTGGGCCAGAGCCTGGGCGGCGCCACCGCGTTGCGCACCATGGCCCAGGATGCGGCCGGCGTGAAGCTGCTGATCGTCGATTGCGGCTTCAGCAGCTACCGCGGCATCGCCCGCGACGCGGTGCGCGGCAGCTGGCTGCGCTGGGTGGCGCCGGCGGCGCTGCTGGCGCTGCCGGGCACGGCAGCCGACCCGGTCACCGCCGCCCGGAGCCTGAAGGTGCCGCTGCTGGTGATGCACAGCAGCGACGACGCGGTCGTGCCGATGGCCCACGGCCAGGCGATTTATGCCGCGGCGCCCGAACCGAAGCAGTGGCTGGAAGTCCAACACACACAGCATGTCGACGGCCTCACACACGAGGCGGTGCGGCAGCAAGTCATCGCCGCGATGCTACGAGCACTGCGGACAGACTGAACCCGGAGACAACACCATGGCGGTATCCGCTTTCGACCTCTTCAAGATCGGCATCGGCCCGAGCAGCTCGCACACCGTGGGCCCGATGCGCGCGGCACGCATGTTCGTGCTGCGGCTGCAGCATGAAGGGCTGTTTCAGAACACGGCGCGCGTGCAATGCTGGCTCTACGGCTCGCTCGGTGCCACCGGCAAGGGCCACGGCAGCGACAAGGCCGTGCTGCTCGGCCTGCTGGGCCATGAACCCGACATGGTGGATGTGGACCAGATCCCCGCGATGCTCGAGGGCCTGCGCGGCAGCAGCCGCCTCCGCCTGCTCGGCGAGCACGAGATCGCCTTCAACGAAGCGCAGGACCTGCTCTTCATGCGGCGCGAGACCCTGCCCTTCCATGCGAACGGCATGCGCCTGGCCGCTTACGACGCCGGCGGCGCAGAGTTGCTGAACAAGACCTACTACTCGGTGGGCGGCGGCTTCATCGTCAGCGAGGAGGTGGCGGCCGACGGCAGCAAGCAGAAGGCGATCGCGCCCGACACCACCGTGCTGCCCTACCCTTTCCACAGCGGCGAGGAGCTGCTGGTGCTGACCAAGCGCGAGAACTGCAGCATCGCCGAGATCATGCGGCGCAACGAGCGCCATTGGCACACCGATGAAGAGATCGACGCCGGCCTGCTGAAGATCTGGCGCGCGATGCAGGACTGCGTGGCGCGCGGCTGCCGCACCGAGGGCATCCTGCCCGGCGGCTTCAAGGTCAAGCGGCGCGCCGCCTCGCTGTACCGAGCGCTCACCAGCAACCCCGAGGCCGCGCTGAAAGACCCGCTGCAGGTGATGGACTGGGTCAACCTCTACGCGCTGGCCGTCAACGAGGAAAACGCGGCCGGCGGCCGCGTGGTCACGGCGCCCACCAACGGCGCGGCGGGCATCGTGCCGGCGGTGCTGCACTACTACTCGCGCTTCATCCCCGGTGCCAACGACAAGGGCGTGATCGACTTCCTGCTCACCGCGGCCGCGATCGGCATCCTCTACAAGGAGAACGCCTCGATCTCCGGCGCCGAGGTCGGCTGCCAGGGCGAGGTCGGCGTGGCCTGCTCGATGGCCGCAGCCGCGCTCGCCGCGGTGACCGGCGGCACCCCGGAGCAGGTGGAAAACGCCGCCGAGATCGGCATGGAGCACCACCTGGGCCTCACCTGCGACCCGGTGGGCGGGCTGGTGCAGATCCCGTGCATCGAGCGCAACGCGATCGCCTCGGTGAAGGCCATCAACGCCTCGCGCATGGCGTTGCGCGGCGACGGCACCCACCACGTCAGCCTCGACAAGGTCATCAAGACCATGCGCGAGACCGGCGCGGACATGAAGGTCAAATACAAGGAGACCGCGCGCGGCGGCCTCGCGGTCAACATCGTCGAGTGCTGATTTCCCTCAGCGCGCGAAGAACGGCGCGGGGCTGAGCGGCGCCACCACGCTGGCATTGAACTGGCGCGCGCCGATGTCGCGCGGGCCGTTGACCAGGAACCCGCCCAGCGCGAGCCTGGACCGCTCGACTTGATCGCCGGCCCCCAGCACCGGCGAGCCTTGGCGCACCGCCAGCGAATAGCCATTGGCGGCTGAGGGTGCCGCAACGAACAGCGGGTCGGCATTGGAGCCATGCGCATCCCACGGCACCAGCGCGGCCTGCGCCGCAGCGAGCGTGGGGAAGAGATCGCTGTAGGAGCCGTAGCCGCCGCTGCGGTGGCACAGGTTGTTGTCCCACTGGCGGAAGTCGGCCCGGGTGCGGCCAGCCAGCGCGTAGCAGCGTGCCGCGGCGGCAGTGTTGGGCGCGAACTCGATGAGGTTGTTGGTCACCGAGTGGCTGGAACCCTCGTTGGAGAACTGGATGCCGATCGGGTTGGTCGACACGGCAGCCGGCGTCCCGATGTAGATCGAGTTGTTGCGGATCGTGATCGCGTCGTTCAGGACATCCAGCCCCTTGGGCGCGTTGCCGCCCGCGGTGCTGATGCCGTAGGCCATCTGCGCCTTCGGATTGATCCACACCAGCTCGTTGTCTTCGATCACGCAGTGCTGGCACGAACGCACGCCGATGCCGACATAGCCGACGTCGGTGATCTTGCTGCCGCGGATGGTGATACGCACCATGCTCTCGCCGGCCGGATGCAGCTTGTCGTCGGAATAGCCGGGCGAGAAGTCGAACCCGAAGCAGTACGGCACCGCGCCGGCGGCGGGCCCGGTGATGTGGATGTTCTCGAAGACCATGTCTCGCACCACGCCGTGCAGCTCCACGACCGAGCCGCTGCACTTGCCGGTGGCCGGGTCGCGCACCGGGTTCGTGATCTCGAGGCCGCGGATCATGCCGCGGCGGATGTCGCTGAAGTAGAAAGAATGCAGCAGCAGCGAGGGGCCGCCGTCGTTGTCGGAGCTGACGTTCTCGACCACCAGGTCGGTGCCGCCGCCCAGCCAGCCGAAGGAGCGGTTGTTCGACAGCGCCGAATCGCGGAAGGTGATGCGGTCGTTGCTCCACTTGGGCGTGGTCGACGATTCGGGGTTCTGGTTGGAGAACACGCCGATATCGAAGCCGGTGATCGTGAGCTTCTCGAGCAGCACGTCGTCGACCTTCTTCTCGAGGAAGATGCCCCAGCCGCCGGTGCCGCCGCCGTCGAGCTTGAGGTTGCGCACCACATAGCCGCCGTCTTGCAGGAAGTTGCCGTCATCGAAGCTGAACAGCGTGGTGTTCGCGCGGGTCTCGCGCAGCCACGGCTGCTTGCCGGCGCAGCTGCCCTGGCACCAGGCAGGCTGGTAGGCATCCCAGGTGATGGAGTCGCCCAGCGTGGAGCCCGCCGCGTAGACGCGCATCCGCGCGTTGTCCCAGGCACCGCCGCGCGCCCACAGGAAGCGGTTGCCCTTCTTGACCAGGCCGGTGACGCCGGCCCAGGTGCGTTTCGGGCCATGGGTGCCCGAGGTGAAGGTGGGCGAAAGGCCGTCCCAGGTGTCATCGCCCGGCACGCAGGCGGCATCGGCACCGGCCTGGCAGTCGGAGAGGTAGTAGTCGGTGGCCGAGGCGGCCAGCGGCAGGACGGCCACAGCCGCCAGGAGGAGCATGCGCTTGATCATGGGATCACCTTCGCGGCGACATAGCCGAGGTCGGATTCGCCGGCGATGCTGGTGGTGCTGATGGCGTAGTAGTAGCTGGCCGGGCTCAGGCCGGAATCGACATAGCTGAGCGTCGACGGATTGGTGATGGTCGCGACCAGCACGAAAGGACCGTCGGGGCTGGTGGCCCGATAGAGCTTGTAGCCGGTGAGCTCCGACGCCTGGCGCATGTCGGCGCCGAAGCGCGGCGCCGTCCAGCTCAGTGCGGTGCTGCCGGTGCCGGCGGGAAGCGGCTGTGGCGTAGGCAGTTGCACGGCGGTCGCAGCGGCTGCCGATTCGGCCGCGGCGGTGGATGCCGGTTCATCGGAACTGCCGCCGCCGCAGGCAGACAGCGCCGCAGCCAGCAGCACGCACGAAGGCGTGGTCTTCATCGTCTTTCCCCCCGGATGGATGCGGATGATTCGGCGCGAATGCTAAGAGGATTCGCCTCACCAAACTGGGCGATTAACGAACCGATACCAGCCTCCCCCCTAGGAACGAAGAAGACTCGCGACCGCCGGGTCGAGCTGCCGCATGAAGGCCTCCACCGCCTCGGTGTAGGCCCCCGGCTCGCCGAGCTTGAAGTTGATTTCGCCGTGCGAGTAGTTCTCTTCGAGCACCTGCACGCGCATGCCCAGCGGCTGGGCCTTGCCTGCGAAGCGACGGGCCTGCGCGCAGGAATCGTCGCGCCGCGACGAGCACACCGCCAGCATCGGGACGCCCGCCTTCGCGAGCACGTGGTACGGCGAGGCGGCGCGCCAGTAGGCCGGGTCGGTGCCGAAAGCCGGGTCGTACAGGCGCATGTGCCGGCCTTCCATGATCTGCGCCACATCGAAGGCCGCGCTGTCGAGCGCCACGGTGCCGAGCCACGGCGCCGAGCCCTGCTCCGCCGCCAGCGTGGGCGATGCGGTGATCAGCGAGACGATGTGCGCGCCGGCCGAGTGGCCCATCAGGATGAAGCGGCTGCGGTCGCCGCCCCATTCCGCCGCCTTGGCCTGCGCCGTGGCGAGCGCCTTCGCGACATCGCGCGCCTGGTCGACCGGCAGCGTCCCGGGCAGCATGCGGTAGTTGGTCGACACGACGACGAACCCCCTGGGCACCCAGCGCGCCACCTTGTTCTCGACGATCCGGCCCATGGCCTTGTCGCCATGCTTCCAGCCACCGCCGTGCACCAGAAAGATCACCGGCGCCCCCTTGCCGCCCTGCGCCGGGGCGTACACATCGAAGCGCTGCGCCGGGTCGGCGCCATAGGCCACGTCGCGCACGACGCGCGTCCCCGCCGGCACCTTGGTGGCCTTGTCGGGCCGGGTGCCTTCCAGCTCATCATCCTGCTGCTGCGCCCGCCGCTCGGCGATGCGGTCGCGCAGCAGGCCCGCGCCTGCCTCCATGCAGGTGCAGGCGGCGAGCGCGAGCAGCGCCGCCTGCACCATCCTCCTCGGGTATCTGTTTTTCATCACGACGTCTCCTCCTTGTTGTTCAATCCGGCCAGGTCACGCGGGCGACCAGCCCGCCGCCCTCGCGCGGCAGCAGCTCGAAGCGCGCGCCGTGCGCCTTGGCGATGCGGTCGACGATCGCCAGGCCCAGCCCGGCGCCCGCCGGCCCGCCGCGGGCACGATCGCCGCGCGCGAAAGGCTCCTTCAGCGCTTCGGCATCGGCCGGGGCTATGCCCGGGCCGCGGTCGCGCACCTCCAGCCACAGCCCCGCGGGGCCATGGCCGGTGGCCACCTCGATCGGCGGACGGCCGTGGCGCTGTGCATTGACCACCAGGTTCAGCACCAGCCGCTCCACCGCCTGGCAGCGCAACGGGCGGTGCGGCACATCACCCAGCCGCAGCGTCACGCCGTCGGGCGGGCACAGCACGAGCGCACGGCCGACCAGCGCATCGAGGTCGGCCTCGACCGGCGCTTCCTGCGTGCCGCCGCTGCTGCGCGTGAAATCGAGGAACTGGCTCAGCAGCCGGTCCATCCCTTCGATGTTGCGATTCAGCGTGGCCACCAGCTCGCCATCGGCCTGGCCATCGAGCATCTCGGAGGCCAGACGCATCTTTGCGAGCGGAGTGCGCAGGTCGTGCGACAGGCCGGCCAGCATCAGCGCCCGCTCCTCCTCCGTCCTGGACAGGCTGGCGGCCATGTCGTTGAAGGCATGCGCCACGGTCGCGATCTCGCTCGGCGCCTCGGGGCTCAGCGCCGGCGGCTGCTGCCCGCGGCCGAGCGCGGCGGCGGCCTGCACCAGCTCGTTCAGCGGCCGGTTGATGCGCCGCTGGATCAGCCAGGCGCCCAGCACTGCCAGCGCCACGGTGGCCCCGCTGGCCACCAGCCACGCGCCGGAGAATTCCTGCGCCGGCAGCAGCCCCGGCAGCTCCAGCCAGTAGTGCTCGCCGCCGATACCGACGTGCAGCGCCAGCAGGCGGTCGGCGTCGCGACGCCACTGCACCTCGCCGCCGCGCTCGGCCAGCCGGGCGGACACCTCGCGCATGAAGGCGCGCTCGAGCAAGGTCAGGCGCTTGCCGCGGACACGTTCGGCCGTCGCATCCTCCTTGCGCGCCTGCGCATTGAAGCGCTCGACGAAGGCGCCGCGCTGTTCCGGCGGCAGCCCGCGCAACCCTTCTTGCAGCGCCTGCAGGTTGCGCACCGTGGCTTCGGCCGCCACCTTCACGCGAGGCTTCATCACGAGCTGGCGGAACAGCAGCGCACTCGCCACCTGCCCCATCAGGATCAGCGCGACGATGAGCAGCAGGTTGCGATGAAAGAGCGTGCGCGGCAGCAGCGACATCAACGCCCCTCGGGCTGGCCTGCAGGCGGCTCGGGCACGAAGACATAACCCACGCCCCACACCGTCTGGATGTAGCGCGGCGCCGAGGGGTCGTCCTCGATCGCGCGGCGCAGGCGCATCACCTGCGCATCGATGCTGCGGTCGGTCGCCTCATGGTCGCGGCCCTTGGCCAGCTCGATCAGGCGGTCGCGGCCCAACGGCCGGTTCGGGTGCATCACCAGCACCTGCAGCAAGTTGAATTCGCCGGTGGTCAGCGGCGTCGGCTCGCCGTCCTTCTCGAGGCGGCGCTGCGCCGGATGCAGCGTGTAGCGACCGAAGCGGACCGGCTCCTCGCCCAGCGGCCCGCCGTGCGCGCCGAGCATGCGCTGGCGCCGCACCATCGCCTGCAGCCGGGCCAGCAGCTCGCGGGGGTTGAAGGGCTTGGGCAGGTAGTCGTCGGCGCCCATCTCGAGGCCGATGATGCGGTCGACCGGCTCGCCGCGGGCGGTGAGCATCAGGATCGGCACCGTCTCTCCCTGCGCGCGCAGCCTGCGGCACAGCGACAGGCCGTCTTCGCCGGGCATCATCACGTCGAGCACCAGCACGTCGAAGCGCTCGCGCGCGAGCAGCTTCTCGGCAGCGGCGGCATCGGCCACCGCGCGAACGGTGAGGCCCTGTTCGCCAAGGTAGCGCTGCAGCAGGCCGCGCAACTCGGCTTCGTCGTCAGCGATCAGGATGCGTGCGGCGTCGCTCATGGGCCGGGATCTTAGGGGGCCGCCGGCCGCCCGCACCACTGCCACGGGGCAAGTGATGACAAACCATGACAGGCGGCGCCCGCCCGTCATCGCTCGGCATGGTTGCGAACATTTGCGATGCCCATCGGCGGCCGGCGCTGCCGGATAGTGGCCCCAGCGCCGCTCCAGGCGCGCCACTCAGGGAACCACGATGAACCGACCCTTCCGCTACCTGCCCGCGCAGCGGCATGGACCCCTCTGGATGTTGTGCGTCGGCCTCACCTCCGTCATCACCCTCGCAGCGGCCGCCGCCCTCAGCGGCTGTGGCGGCGGCGCATAACCGCCCAGCCCCGCTGAACGATTGCGTCTACCGAGCTGAGGCCCTCCCTGGTCAGCCGGTCTTCTGAATCGGTTCAGGATTTACCCTGAATCGATTCAGTTTTTTGCTTCGAAAACGCTTGCAAAGCCTGAAATCCTTGTAACTTCACCCACGACATGCCGAGGTTGCTCGGCGCTCCGGCGGTGATCGCGGCGCAGACTCGTGCCCAGTGGTTGCAATCAAAACGCAATCTACCTTTCGATCACATTACAGGAGACACAGGCAATGAAGTCATGGATATGGGCCGGCCTCGCGCTGGCGGCCACCACCCCCTTCGCCCACGCTGTCGATGCCCCCGGCGCACCCGGCGCCGCCTCGGTGTGGGCACCGTCGGCCAAGTCGATGATCGGCACCTCGGCGAGCAGCACCTCACGGGTCTATTTCACCGGGCATCGCGGCATCATCACCGAGGTGTTCTACCCGGTGGTCGACACGGTGAACACGGTGGACCTGCAGTTCCTGGTGGGCGACACCGCCCGCACGTTCGTCGATGAGGAAAAGGCCCAGAGCTACAGCGTCACGCGCCCCGACAGCAAGGCCCTGCTGTGGCAGGCCGTCACCAGCAACAGCGGCCACAACTGGCGCATCACCAAGCGCGTGTTCACCGACCCCACGCGCAACAGCCTGGTCCAGCGCGTGACCTTCGAGGCGCTGAACGGCAAGCTGGTGCGCGACTTCAACCTCTACCTGCTGCACAACCCGGCGATGGACAACTCCGGCGCCGGCGACACCTCGCGCACGCTGGCCTCCGGCGGGCGCACGCTGCTCGTGGCTTCCCAGAACAGCCGCGCCTCGGCGCTCGGCATCTCGCGCGCCTGGGCCCGCACCTCGCATGGCTTCGTGGGCAGCAGCGATGGCTGGACCGACCTGCTCGGCGGCAGCGCCGACAAGAGCATGGACTGGTCCTACGACCGCGCGGCGGGCGGCAACGTGGCCGAGATGGGCTGGGTGGATTTCGGCGGCAGCACCGCCACCAGCATCAGCTTCGACGTGGTGCTGGGCTTCGGCACCACCGAGGCCGAGGCGATGACCGCGGCCGTGGGCACGCTGGGCGACAACCTCGCCACGCTCGAAGCCACCTACAAGAGCGAGTGGAACACCTACGCCAACGGCCTCTCCACCCAGGGCGGCACGGCCGACGCGCAGTACTACCTCGCGGCGATGTCGCTCAAGGCCATCCAGGACAAATCGACCGGTGCGATGGTGGCCGGCCTCGGCACGCCCTGGGGCGAGACCAACGGCGACGGCAACAACGGCGGCTACCACCTGATCTGGGCGCGCGACCTGTTCAAGTTCGCCAACGCGCTGGTCACCGCGGGCGACACCGCCACCGCGAACAAGACGGTCGACTACCTGTTCAACGTGCAGATGCAGACCACCAGCTGCGGCACCGCCGAGTACAACGCCAGCGGCTGCGCACAGGGCTATTCGCGGCCAGGCCGCTTCCCGCAGAACTCCTGGGTCTCGGGCTGGCAGTACTGGCAAGGCACGCAGATGGACGAGACGGCGATGCCGATCATCCTGGCTTGGCGCCTGAACCGCACCGACCTCTGGCCAAAGATCAAGCTGGCGGCCGATTTCCTCGCGGCCAACGGCCCGTGGACGCACCAGGAGCGCTGGGAGGAGAACAGCGGCTACTCGCCCTCCACCATCGCGGCAGAGATCGCCGGGCTGGTGTGCGCCGCCGAGATCGCCAAGGCCAACGGCGACACCGCCTCGGCGAAGAACTACCTGGCCAAGGCCGACTACTGGCAGCAGAACGTTGCCGCGTGGACCTTCACCACCACCGGCTCGCTGGGCAACGGGCAGTACTTCATCCGCATCGACAACAACACCAACCCGAACGACGGCGGCACGCTGTCGGTGAAGAACGGCGGCGGCGATCACGACGAGCGCGGCGTGGTCGACGGCGGCTTCCTCGAACTGGTGCGGCTGGGCGTCAAGCGCGCCAACGACAGTGCCATCCTCGAGACGCTGCCCGAGTACGACGGCGTGCTCAAGCAGGACATCTCGGGCAAGGGCCCGGCCTGGTTCCGCTACAACTTCGACGGCTACGGCGAGAAGAACGACGGCACCAACTTCGATGGCACCGGCCGCGGCAGGCTGTGGCCGATCTTCACTGCCGAGCGCGGCATGTACGAGATCGCCAAGGCCGGCAACGTCGGCAGCCAGGGCACCAGCTACCTGACGGCGCTGCGCGCGTTCTCCACCGCCGAGGGCTTCGTGCCCGAGCAGGTGTGGAACAACACCGCCAGCATCACCGGCTGGCAGACCACCACGCCGGCCGGCTACACGGCCGGCACGCCGACCAAGTCGATGGCGCCGTTGTCGTGGGCAATGGGCGAGTACATCAACCTGATGGCCTCGATCGCCGCCAACAAGATCGTCGACGTGCCGAGCGCGGTGTGCGGCCGCTACTCCAACTGCGTGGTGCCGCCCGCCGCAGGCCAGGCGCAGGTCAACGTGAACGTCACCGCGAGCACGGTGCCGGGGCAGTATGTCTACGTCACCGGCAACACCGCGGCGCTGGGCAACTGGGACCCGGGGCTCGCGATGCCGGTCGATCCGCGTTCGTACCCGGTGTGGGTCAACACGCTCAACCTCCCGGCCGGCACGACCATCCAGTACAAGTACGTGCGCAAGAACGCCGACGGCAGCTTCAGCTGGGAGAACCTGCCCGGCGGCGGCAATCGCAGCATGACGACGCCCGCGGCCGGCAGCAGCCTGACCCTGAACGACAGCGTCACATGGTGAGCTCAAGCACCACTTAAGTGCAACGCCAGACCCATTTCGGCGCGCAGCGCACCGATATGGTTCCATGTGAGATGCCGAGGGCCGCCCCAATGCGGCCCTTTTCTTGCTTCTTTTGGTGCATCGTCACCGGCCTGGGCGCCGACACGGTGCGCTTTCTGCGCCATGTTGGCCCGCAGGCCTTTTTGCAGCCACCCCATGGAACAGCTCAAACAGGGCAGCGATGCCCTTTTCATCCTGCTCGGCGCCATCATGGTGCTCGCGATGCACGCCGGCTTCGCGTTTCTCGAACTCGGCACCGTGCGCAAGAAGAACCAGGTCAACGCGCTGGTGAAGATCCTCGTGGATTTCGCGGTCTCCACGATCGCCTACTTCTTCGTCGGCTACACCGTGGCCTACGGCGTGCAGTTCTTCAGCGGCGCCGAAACGCTGGCGCAGAAGAACGGCTACGAACTGGTGAAGTTCTTCTTCCTGCTCACCTTCGCGGCGGCGATCCCGGCCATCGTTTCCGGCGGCATTGCGGAGCGGGCGCGCTTCCATCCGCAGCTGCTGGCCACCGCGGTGATCGTCGGGCTGGTGTACCCGCTGTTCGAAGGCGTGGTGTGGAACCAGCGCTTCGGCATCCAGGCCTGGCTGAAGGCCGCCACCGGCGCCGAGATGCATGACTTCGCCGGCTCGGTGGTGGTGCATGCGCTGGGCGGCTGGATCGCGCTGCCGGCGGTGCTGCTGCTCGGCGCGCGCCACAACCGCTACCGCAAGGACGGCGCGATCTCGGCGCATCC
>Ga0207706_10002079_pt1 | contig 19618 bp, 13 predicted proteins | sample KBSC53metaG_FD_184318 | JGI IMG/M metagenome (GOLD analysis project Ga0207706, IMG submission 184318) | Corn rhizosphere microbial communities from Kellogg Biological Station, Michigan, USA - KBS C5-3 metaG (SPAdes) (version 2) | ecosystem: Host-associated > Plants > Roots > Rhizosphere > Soil ... | reverse complement strand
ATCGGCGATGGAGCAAAGATCCTCCCCGGCAAGCCGTGCCGCTGCGGCGAGAATATCGTTGTCTTTCTGCACGGGAATTGTGGAATCCCTGCGTTCAATGGTCGCTCTGCTAGCCACGGCTGTTTCCTCCTGCGGATGGCGTTACCTGTGCGGCGGGCTGTGTGCCACTTAATGCCGCGGTGTGTTCGGTGAATATCTTGTCCAACGCCTCAATGGCGGTGTCCACATGGGCGCGCTCCAGAATGTAAGGCGGCAAGAAGCGCAGAACCGTGTCGCTGGTGCAGTTGATCAGGATGTGCCGCTTCAGCATCTCAGCGACGGTAAGCTTTGCCAGATCGGCCGAATCCAGTTCTGCGGCGACCATCAGCCCCTTGCCTCGCACATCCACAATTGCCTCGTGGCGCTTGGCCAGCCAGCGCAAACGCTCCTGGAAGTAGTCGCCCACCTCGGTTGCGTGCGCCATCAGGTTTTCTTTCTCGATCGTGTCGATCACGGCAATGGCAACGGCGCAAGCCAACGGGCCGCCACCGAAAGTCGTGCCGTGCATTCCTGCGTGAATCGCTCTCGCGGCTTCTTCAGTGCAAACAACGGCACCGATTGGAATGCCGCCCGCAAGTGGCTTGGCAAGCGTGGTGATGTCCGGCAAAATGCCGTAATGCTGATAGGCGCACCACTTGCCAGTGCGACCCATGCCCGACTGAATTTCATCCACAATGAGCAACGCGCCCGTTGAGCTGGCAAGAGCTCTTGCCTCGGCGAAGAATTCCTGCGTCAGCGGACGAACCCCACCCTCTCCTTGGATCGATTCAAGCAGAATCGCGCATACTTCATTGGAGAACTTCGCACGCAGATCGGCGACATCGTTGAAGCGAACGAACTCCACTCCCGGCACTCCGGGCGCGAAAGGCTCCCGATACTTGGCCTTGTAAGTTGTCGACATGGAACCGTAGGTGCGGCCATGGAAGCTTTGTTCAAGCGCCAGGAACTTCGTTCCAATCTGCTTGCCTTCGCTGCGCAACAACGCTGCATGCGCACGCGCGAGCTTGAGCGCGCCCTCCCATGCTTCAGTGCCGGTGTTTGAAAAGAACACGCGGTCGAGCCCAGTGCGTTCGGTAAGCCGCAAAGCGAGTTCCGCCTGCCCCTCGTGATAGAAGAGGTTCGACGTATGAATGAGCGCCCGGCTCTGCTTTGCGATCGCTTCTTCAATCGCTGGGTGGCTGTGTCCCAGCGCGTTGACGCCGATGCCGCTGAGCAGGTCGAGATATTTATCGCCTTGCTCGTCGATGATGTGCACACCCTCGCCGCGAACGAAGAGGATGGGGTTCCTCTCATAAGTGGGAAGCAGCAGCTTCGATTCTGCTGCGCGAATCTGATCGAGTTTCGTCACTTTCATCTCTCCTCAGGCCACCATCACTTCGGTGCCGTGGGCTACGCGGGAACTGCATAGGTCGGGAAGGGAACCGGCCGCCTCCGCGGGAAGAATTCTTACGCGCTTTACGCCGTTTAAAAGAGCCTCGCGGCAGGCGCTTAACTTCGGCAACATGCCACCGGAAATGACGGCACTTTTCGCCATCTCGGCGATCTGATCGATGCTGAGCCATCTCAATACTTCGCCATTTGCGCCCTTCACTCCAGGTACGTCCGTGAGAAACACGAGCGCATCGGCGCGTGAGGCAACGGCACAGGCGGCTGCCATTTCATCTGCATTAATGTTGTAGTACTCGCCGTCAAATCCGAGCGCGATCGAAGAGATCACCGGCACGCCGTTCAGCTTCCAGATCGCATCCAGCCACCGCGGATCGCTTGCGGCAATCTCACCCACAAAGCCCAGATCCGGCGACGTCCGTTTCTTGCGCGCGCGAAACAGCAATCCATCGCCGCCCGTCATTCCCATCGCGGGCTGGCCCAGTGCGCCGAACGCTGCGACGAGTCCTTTGTTCACCTTGCCCGCAAAAACCATCACCGCGATGTTGCGCGTCTCCGCATCGGTGACTCGCAGTCCGTCAATGAACTGGCTCTTCTTGCCGAGCGCCTCAAGCATGCGCGTCAATTGGATCCCGCCGCCGTGCACTACTGCGACTTGATTGCCGTCGCGCACCAGATCCGTAATCGCGCGCGTGCAGCCTTCGAGAAGCGCAGGAGTTTCGAGGCCCGCTCCACCGAGTTTTACAACGTACCTCATTCGAGTCCCTCTGCTTCGCCCCAGCTCAGCATGACATTCAGGTTCTGCACGGCTTGACTCGATGCGCCCTTCAATAAGTTGTCGAGGCAACTCACAATGACGGCGCGCCGTCCATCAGCGGAGAGTTGGAACCCGATATCCGCGAAGTTGGTTCTGACCGAGTATTGAATCTGCGGCAGTGACTTCTCGTAGATTCGCACCATTGGGCTCGCAGCGAAGAAGTCCCGATAAGTCTTCAAGACGCCGGCACGCGTTTGCGCTTCGCGGAAAGTCACGTAGATCGTCGAGAGAATTCCGCGCGGAATCGGCAGCAGATGCGGAGTAAACACGATGTCGTTTGCGCCGATGCCAATCTGTTCGAGCAGTTCGCCTGTGTGGCGATGGCTGAATACGCCATATGCAGAGAGATTGTCGGCCGCGTACATGTAGTGCGTTTTTGCCGTCGGTGCCTTGCCCGCGCCGCTCACTCCGCTCTTCGCATCGGCGACGATGCCATGGGCCAGGTCAACCAAGCCCGCCGCAACCAGCGGACGAACTGCAAGAATGACGGACGTCGCATAGCAACCTGGATTTGCAACCAGCCGCGCGCCGGCGATCTGGCTGCGGTGCAACTCCGGCATCCCGTAGACAGCCTGCCCTTGTGTTGAGGCGGCAAGCTTCGATCCCTCGTCATGAAACGCGTAAACCGCGCGATTTCCTGCTTCTTTCAACCGCCATGCGCCGCTCAGGTCAATAATGCGCAGCCCTTTTGACAACGCCTCAGGCACCCACTCTCGCGACTGCTCATGCGGAGTGGCGAGAAACAATATCTTTACGCCGCGGTCCGCCAGCAGTTCCCACGAAAATGGCTCCAGCTTCAGATTGCAGCGGCCATTGTTGTCGGCCAACTGTGGATGAATCTCCGCGAGCGGAATGCCACCGCGCTCTGCGTCCTTCTCATCCATGCGGCCCACAAATACTGGAGCCGCGCCCTTGAGGCGGGGATGATGCAGCAGCAACCGCGCCAACTCCGCGCCGGCGTATCCGGTTACTCCCACAACTGCGGTTTGTGCGGTCTTCGTCATGATTCCAGCATGGTCCTCAACCGCGTCTCCACATCACTGGCCCTACGTGCATCGGGACAGATTACCAATACGGTGTCGTCGCCGGCGATGGTGCCGATAACATCGCTCCATCCCTCGCGATCAAGGGCTGCAGCCAAAGGCTGCGCGCCACCCATTGCCGTGCGCACCACCACTTGGTTCATCGCATGGCGCACCTGCAAGCCAAAGCTATTGAGCATATCCGCAACGGTTGGCGGTCCATCATCGTCATCTGGTGCAGCCGTGCCGTTACCATGCCCATTGCCGTTTCCGTTGGGAAGAGAATATCCGCCGGGTCCTTTGGAAAGGCGAAGCTCGTGAATATCCCGTGACAGGGTGGCCTGCGTCACTTCGAAGCCACGCCGCCGCAACTTGCGTCGCAGTTCGTCCTGGTTGGCCACCAGTGCGTGAGAGACGAGTTCCCGAATCGCGTTGTGCCTTTGGAATTTCATACGATTTCCGAGCAAATCAAAACGCGGCTCGCAGTGTGCGGCCGCGCTTGCATAAATATACAATCGATTGTATAAGTATGCAAGTGAGTTTTCCACTTCCGGGGAATGCATCTCGGAAGGCACCTGCGGTCCTTAAGGTCGCAGCTATCAGCAGGTAGAGCGCGGACCATCGCGCACCTCACTGGTCACCTGGCTTTAACCTTCTTTGCTTCATGTAGTCGATCCAACGCCAGCCAGACCGGCAAATTTCCAGGAATCGTCGTATAGTTGTCTATGGGCTTCCCCAACCTGTTTTCATCCCGTCCTACGTGTCATTCCCCCACAAAACAGGGTGATTGCGGCGCATTTGCGCGTCCACCGGGCTATCTCGACGGCAGCCTGATCGATCCACGATTTGACTTCGACTCCTGCGGCGTCGGCTTTGTGGCGCAGCTTTCCGGGGAACCATCGTATGCGATCCTTGACCATGCTTTGACGGCGCTTGCCCGCCTCGAACATCGCGGGGCCGTGGCCGCAGATGGAAAATCCAGCGATGGCGTGGGCGTCACAACCGCAATTCCTCGCTCGTGGCTCCTTGAAAAATGTGGCATTACTCTCGCGGAGGACAGGTCGCTCGGCGTGGCTGTAATTTTCCTTCCCGCCGATGACGAGGCCCAGGTTGCGGAGATCGAGTCTGCACTCCTGGCGCAGAATTTCGATGTACTTCAGTGGCGTGCGGTTCCCATTCGCCCCGAGGTCCTCGGAGATATCGCCGCCGGATCTCGCCCGTCCATCTGGCACGTTCTTGTCTCCTCCGACGACGCTGCGGATTTTGACCGCAGGCTCTATCTGGCGCGCAAGCAATTTGAGCGTTCCGAGTTGCCGGGCTACGTGGTCAGCATCTCGTCTTCCACGATGATCTACAAGGCGCTGTGCGCTGGCCGATTGCTCGCCGAGTTCTACCCTGATCTGGCCGATCCTGAATTTAAAACTCCCTTAGCGCTTTTCCATCAGCGCTATGCCACTAACGTTTTGCCGTCGTGGGAGCGTGCGCAGCCATTCCGCACCCTCGCTCACAACGGCGAAATCAACACCATCTGGGGCAATCGCGCGCGCATGGAGGCTCGTGCCGCCACGCTTCCGCTGGATGTGTACCCCGTTTTGACTCAGGGCGGATCCGACTCCACTTCACTCGACGAAATTGTGGAACTCCTTGCGCATAATGGCCGCACAGTCGGAGAGGCCGTGCGCATGGTTGTGCCTCCAGCCAATCCCGGCAATCGTTCTTCGTTTCTTCAATACAGCGGCGACTGCATGGAGCCATGGGATGGCCCGGCCGCGCTGGCGTTTACTGACGGCCGCCAGGTCGGCGCGATTCTTGACCGCAACGGCTTGCGGCCCTGCCGCTTTGCATTGGATGACACCGGGCTCGTCGTCGCCGGATCTGAGGCGGGCCTGGTCGACATGGACCCTGATCGCATCATTCACAGCGGTCGTCTGGGTCCGGGACAAATGATCGTTGCTGATCTGGACTTCCATGAATTCTTCGAGAACGATGAGATTCTGCGTATCTTCGATGCGAAACGTCACTATCAGGACCTGATTCACGACGACGTCCCGCTCGAAGACTCGCTTGAAGAACCGCAACCGCTTGATCCGGAAGAGCTCAATCGCCTGCAGCTTCGATTCGGTTTCACCCGCGAAGATGTTCGCATGATTCTGCAGCCAATGGCCGCAGACGGCAAGGACGCTGTATGGTCGATGGGCGATGACACGTCCATCGCGCCGCTAGCGCATGCACCTCGGCCTCTTTATGCTTTCTTCCGGCAGAGATTTGCCCAGGTTACAAACCCGCCCATTGATCCGCTGCGCGAAGCGGTCGTGCTTCAAATGCACACACGCCTTGGACCGTGGCCGCACATTTTCGAATTGCGTGAACCCCTGCCAGGTCTCTCTCTACGTTCTCCGCTTCTCACGCTCGGACAAATGCACGCGCTCATGGAAGGGCATCATCCGCAGTCAGAAAAGATGCCGCACGCGATCCTGCACTGCCTCTATTCGCCGTCTACGACGCTGGAGGTCGCAGTCGACATCCTGGCGGAGCGAGCTGTGGAACTCGTCGCGGAAGGCGCGGCCTTGTTGCTCTTGACCGATCGTGCAGCAACTCCTGACTTGATTCCCGTTCCAATGGCGATGGCCGCCGGAGCCGTGCACCTGGCGCTTACCAGAGCCGGCGTGCGCGCCGAAGTCGGTCTTGCCGTCGATGCAGGTGACTGCCGCGAAATTCATCACGTCGCTGTGTTGCTCGGGATGGGAGTCGGCGCAGTGTGTCCGTGGCTGGCGCTTGAGACCGCGCGGAGCCTCAATCCTGAGAAGGGCGAAGAGAATCTACTACACGCCTTCGAGTTGGGACTGGCGAAAGTGATGTCCAAGATGGGTATTAGCGTCGTCGACAGTTACCGCGGCGCGCATCTCTTCGACGCAGTTGGTGTCTCTCATGCCGTCGTCGACAAGTGCTTCGCCGGTGTTCCCGCGCCGATTGGCGGTATCGGTTTTCCGGAAATAGAAGCGTATGTGCGTCAGCTCTGGAGTGGTGAGCCTGGCTCCAGCAAGTCGCCCGAAGCCCCGAACGTCGATGTTGTTGTGCGCGATCTCCCTGATTATGGGTTCGTGCGCTTTCGCAAGGCTGACGAAGCGGAGTCGCACTCGTGGCAACCTCAAACCGTGCGCGCGTTGCAAACCGTCGTCGGATCCACCAAGCAGGGCGCGGCCCTGGCCCTCACACCCTTTGCAAGCTTCTCCGCGCAGACGGTTGAGACTTCGCCTTCTCATCTGCGCGACCTGCTCGAGATTCGTCCCGCGGGCGCCGAGGTCCCGCTCGACGCGGTTGAGCCCGTCGATGCGATCACCAAAAAATTCGTCGCAAGCGCGATGTCTTTCGGGTCACTCTCGCCAGAGGCACACCAGACCATTACTGAAGCCATGAACATGCTTGGGGCGCGCTCCAACACAGGCGAAGGCGGCGAAGATCCCGCCGTGTATGCTCCCGTCAATGGAGCGCCGTCCCTCATCAACAACAAGATCAAGCAGGTGGCCAGCGCACGGTTTGGTGTCACGGCAGAATATCTTGCATACGCCGAAGAACTCGAAATCAAAATTGCGCAGGGAGCAAAGCCCGGGGAAGGCGGCCAGCTTCCGGGCCACAAGGTTACGGAACTGATTGCGCGCCTGCGTCATGCACAGCCCGGCATGCAGCTTATCTCTCCGCCGCCCCATCACGACATCTATTCGATCGAAGATCTGGCGCAGCTGATCTACGACCTCAAACGCGCCAATCCGCGCGCAGCAGTCGGGGTAAAGCTCGTATCCGGCTGTGGAATCGGCACAATCGCCGCCGGCGTTGCCAAGGCTTATGCCGACTACATCGTCATCGCTGGGCACGCCGGGGGCACAGGCGCTTCGCCGCTGTCGAGCATCAAGTACGCCGGAAATCCGTGGGAGCTGGGTCTTGCCGAAGCGCAGCAGGTCCTGATCCACAACGGCCTTCGCGGCCGTGTACGCCTTCGCACTGACGGAGGTCTGCGGACCGCGCGCGACATCGTGATCGCCGCATTGCTCGGCGCAGACGAGTTCGCGTTCGGAACCGCCGTCCTTGTAGCGCTGGGTTGCGACATGGCTCGCCAGTGCCACTTGAACACATGTCCCACAGGAATCGCGACGCAACGGCCCGATCTACGTGCGAAGTTTCGCGGCAAGCCGGAGCACGTCGTGCGCTTCTTCAACGAACTCGCCGCTGAAGTGCGCCAACTCCTTGCCAAACTTGGCCTGCCCTCGCTGGCTGCCGCAACGGGTCGCACCGATCTCCTGGAACAGGTTAGATTCGACGCGGGCCTTGATCTGAAGCCAGTGCTCGCTGGCGCAGTTGTCGCCTCTGAAGCCGGTGGACCCACGCGTTGGCAAGGAAGTAGAAATGATCGCCCCGAAGAGCGCGAGCCCACCGACAATGCCTGGGTCGAGCCCGCAATGGCCGCATACAAGAGTGGCGAGCCGTTCGGTCTTCGCGCTCACATCACCAATGTCGATCGCACACTTGGTGCGCGCCTTGCAGGACAACTCGCGTTATTCAAATCCGACCATCCCGACGAGGTCGGTTCCCATCTTTGCTTCGATTTGCAAGGCATCGCCGGCCAATCCTTCGGGGCATTCGCGGTATCAGGAATGACTCTGAAACTCGAGGGCCTCGCCAACGACTTTGTCGGAAAGGGTCTCTGCGGTGGGGAACTGGTGATCCGGGGCCGGGGTCTAGCCGCGCAGCAAAGCGAAAAACACACCTTGCTCGGCAACGTGGCGCTCTACGGCGCGACCAGCGGATATCTCTTCGCGGCGGGACGGGCCGGAGAAAGATTCGCCGTGCGCAACTCAGGTGCTTTGGCGATCGTGGAAGGTGTGGGCGATCATGCCTGCGAATACATGACTGGAGGCCTGGCCGTCGTGCTCGGCTCCACTGGAATCAACTTCGGCGCCGGCATGACCGGCGGCCTGGCCTGGGTCTATGACGAGGACGGCGAATTCCTCTCCACTGGCCGATTCCATAAAGAGTTTCTTCGTCCGGAAAGCTGGGAAGCACTCGATCTGTGTGGGCGGCAGTCGATCAGAGAACTCGTCGAGTTGCACGCATCCAAAACAGCAAGTACTCGTGCACAATGGCTCATCGCCAAGTGGGAAACCGAGGCGAAGAAGTTCGTGCGTCTGACCCCGCTGCCACAGGCGTAAGACACGTTCGCGCCCGGCTCCTCGTCACTTCCGCTGAACTTTTTTGCGACGCTTTTCCTTGTACATCTCCTCGTCGGCCCGGGTAACCAGATCTTTCAGAGTCTCTTGTGAATAATGGTCCGCCGTGACATGACCGATGCTGAAACTCAGAGGAAACTTGCGGGTGCTCGCCGCATTCCGTGCAGCGGCCGCCGCTGCCAGCCGTTCAGCCGCAATTTCGATTCCCACCCGGCTGAACTGACCCGCAATTACGAATTCGTCTCCTCCGAATCTCCCTTTCACGTCACCTTCCCGAAAGGTCGAGTCCACCAGTTCTCCTGTTTCCGCCAGATATGCTGAACCGGTGTTGTGCCCCATCTGGTCATTAATCTGCTTCAATCCGTCAAGATCTACAAACAGTACGGAAAAGGGCAGTTGTGCCCGCTGCGCCAACCGCAGCGTCTGCTCACCGAGAAGATAGAATCCTCTCATGTTGTAGAGTCCGGTCAACTCGTCACGCAGGGTGAGATCGTGAATCTCCTTCTCCATGCCGTTGATGCGCCACGCCAGAAACACCAGCAGCATGATCGAGACCGCGGCCGCGGCCGAAGTAAGAATTGCCGTAGTGTATTGGTCTGGTATGACCACGCGCAGCGAAACACGGGTCTTGATCAGTTCACCCAGAAACGGCAGTGCGAGGAGAATTGGCGCGAATCCACGCGCGATGCGGCTTCCGATTCCTCGTCCAACGAATATCGTGAAGACTCCATGCTCTGATTGCCTAATCGATACCACAACTGTCAGCAGCACCAGGCAGGCAAGAACCATCGGAGGAATGAGATCGCCCGCTGACAGGCCGAACAGTCCGATCACGCCAAACAAGCTCTCGATAATCAGGGTCATCGTCAGAAAGCAAAGGCAGGAGACAAATACGTCTGTCGCGCTTCTGATGTAGTCGCTGCTGCTGCTCACGAGAATGATGACAAGGGCCAGATACGCAAATGCGGCTGACGGCTGCAGTGGCAAAGTCCGATCCGCAGAGGCTGTCCTCGCAGTATCCAAAACAGCATCGATTGCCGGGGAGATGTGAAAGACGCTTTCGAGCAGAACGCTCACCGCGATGAATGCAGCGAGCAGGGCTACATAGCGGCTCGGACCCGGGAGCGGCAGGGAACTCCCCGGTTCGGAAAGCACGAGACTGAAGGTGCAAAGGAGCGCCGTCACTGCCATCGGGATGCTCATATGCTTGACGAACGCCGGAAGATACTCGTTTGCCTGGGGAGAAAGCCACGCTACAAACGCCAGGATCGCAATCAGCGAGACCAGCGCGAGGCATGCCCTCTGAACGAAAAGGAGCCTGCGGAGAAGAATTGGGTCCGGCTGGCCGGGGGGAAGCGATGGGGGTAGTTGGCGCATGGCTCCAGAGTCAAAAGGATCAGACAGATGGAGAGATGTTACTTTACTTGGCCAGTCGCTTGCCCTTTGTCGACGCCAAAAAACCGCACCGAAGTTTCACCGTAGAGTTCCTCATCGCGAGACTGCGGCAGGAACGCATAAAGCTGCGATGCTGGACATTCGATGTCACCAAGGACCGAAGCCGCAACCTGCAGGCCTGCGCTGATACACTCTCGAATGACATTGCCTCAAAAACGTATCCCCGGGCTCACGATTCGAAATGACATCTTCCAATTCGCTGTTGACCATCAATGACTTGTTTCGCCGCGTCTCTGCGGCCGCGAACCCACGCGCGATCTTGTGGCAGGATGAGTTTGGTCAATGGCAGCCTATCTCTTCCGATCAGATTTATCATCGCGTCCGGACGCTCGCTGCCACCCTCCTCAGTTGGGGAGCGCAAAAAGGCGATCGTATTGCCCTTGTCGGCGAAAATCGCTGGGAATGGGCTATCACGGACTTTGCCACACTTGCTATCGGCGCAGTCAATGTGCCCATCTATCCCACGCTCACCGGAGAGCAGATTGCCGTCCTTCTGGAGGACGCCGGTTGCCGCATCGCTGTGGTTTCGACCCGGCAACAATTCGACAAGCTGCATGCCGTCCTCGGTCAGACATCGCTCCAGCGCATCCTCATCATGGACTCCGCGGTGACACCTGAAGGCGCAACAAGCTTCGCAGAAGTCCTCGCCGGCGCCGACGAACATGGCCCCGATCGCGACCCCGTATTTGATGCGCTCGTGCGTTCAGTCGAGCCGCCGGATCTCGCTACCCTGATCTACACTTCCGGAACCACCGGCGAACCCAAGGGCGTGATGCTTACCCATGGCAACATCGCCTCGAACCAGAGCGTCGCAGCCGCGGACTTCGCGTTCAACGCTTCAGACGCCTGCATCTCGTTTTTGCCGCTCTCGCATATCACCGCCCGGGCGCTCGATTACGTGATGTATACCTACGGGGCCCAGGTCGCCTACTGCTCTCAGTTCGACAAGTTGCCGCAGGCAATGAAAGAAGTGCGCCCCACAGTCTTCGTCGGAGTTCCGCGCGTCTACGAGAAGATTCGCCAGGCGGTGGAACAGAAATCTGCCGTCTCCCCTGTGAAGAAGCGAATTCTTGCATCGGCTCTCAAGGTGGGATCGCGCCATCGCGACACTGTGTATCACGGCGGCAAGCCCAATTCAATTCGCTGGAAGATTGCGAACAAGCTGGTTTACAGCAAAGTGCAGGAGGCGTTCGGGGGGCGGGTTCGCATCTTTGTCTCTGGCGGTGCGCCCCTGGGCATCGACACCGCGAAGTGGTTCGCGGCTGCTGGCATTGCGCTTTGGGAAGGCTATGGCCTTACCGAAACTTCGCCCGTGATCGCTCTCAATACCCCGGTCACACAACGCATGGGTTCGGTGGGCAAGATACTGCCGAATGTTGAGATCAAATTCGCAGAAGATGGCGAATTACTGGTTCGCGGCCCCGCGGTCTTCTCCGGCTACTGGCACAAACCCGCTGCCAACGCGGAGTGCTTCGACAACGAAGGCTGGTTTCGCACCGGCGATATCGCGCACATTGATGAGGACGGCTTCCTCTACATCACCGATCGCAAGAAGGAATTGCTCAAGACCTCCGGCGGCAAGCTCGTGGCTCCACAGCCCATTGAAAACAAGTTGAAGAACAGTGTTCTTGTCGCGCAGGCAGCGCTCGTCGGCGACAAGCACAAGTTCATCTCCGCTCTCATCTCACCGAACTTTGTCGCGCTTGAAGAGTGGGCGCGGCACCACGGAGTGGAAATGAAAGACCGCACCACGCTCGTTGCCGATAGTCGCGTCGTCGCGATCTATGGCGAAGTTGTGCGGGAAGCAAATGGGAGTCTCGCCAACTTCGAAACTATCAAGCGTTTTCGCGTAGTCGCCGACGAATGGTCGCAGGATTCCGGCGAACTGACTCCCTCAATGAAACTCAAGCGGAGAGTCATTCTGGGGCGTTACGCGGCGGTAATCGACGCGCTCTACGAGGACGAAGCAACCGCACGCGGCGAATAGGCGATCCAATGCGCCCCAATTCTTTGCGGAAGAGCGTCCCCTTTTCCCACATCAGTTGAAGCCCGCGAAAGAAGGGCGCTCCCCACGCTCCCACCGCGAGAATGCTGCCGAAGAGAATGATCGCATCGATGCTGATGCGTCCGCCACGCGACCAGTAGACGTCCGGCTCCAGGTTGAGCCATAGGGCAAACTCATCGAGCGTGAGCGCCGCGCCCACTCCATAGCTCACTGACATAAGCCGGCTGAAAAATATAGAAAGCGGCGAATGCGATCGTCCCAGATCCAGCAGCCATCCATAGCCCACGAACAGAAGAATCAGGATGCCCCACACCAGATGGTGGATGTGGAGACCACGCACCATCACCCACCCGAAGGGTCCGTGATTATGCATCACCAGGCTCACCAGCAGCCGTACGCCGGCAAAGGTGATCAGAAACGAAACCGAAGCGATGAACATGCGGCGCCGAGGTCTATCGGGAATGGTCGAGCGCACCAGGAATCCCAGGCGAGTCAGTTGCAGCAATACCAGCAGCACAATGACTACAATGCTGGCGAACGCTAGCAACAAAAAGGCTCCCGATCCGGGCATACTCCCTATTGAATCATTTGGAGCGGAGTTCCCGGCACAGAAATGCCGTTCCCCGGCGAATTGTCTCTTGCGTGAGCGCGGTCACGATATCTCTTTACAGCAGCGGCTTATACTGGGTAAGGCGTCGAGACCGGCGATTTTGACCCTTTCGGCAACACTTCCACGGGTAATCTCCGGCCAGGTCCAAAGCCAGCATTTTTCGACCGACCGCGCCACACTTCGATCAGGAGACCTTACGATGCGAGTTGCTTTGTTGACCGGCGGCGGCGACTGCCCCGGGCTAAATGCCGTAATCTACGCGGCCGTGAAAAAGGGAATCCAGGCCTACGGCGATGAATTCATCGGCTTCCTCAACGGCTGGCGCGGCGTCCTCGACAATAAGTGGGTTCCGCTGACACTGGAGAGCATCGACGGCATCCAGTTGAAAGGTGGCACCATCCTTCATTCGTCGCGCACCAATGTAAAAAAGATTCCCGGTGGCATCGACAAGGTCCAGGAAGTTCTGAAGACCAACAAGATCGACGCCCTCATCGCCCTCGGCGGCGACGACACGCAGTCGGTCACGCTTTTCCTCAGCGAAAACGGCGTTCCCAGCGTCGGCGTTCCCAAGACCATCGACAACGACATCAACGGAACCGACACGACCTTCGGCTTCGACACGGCCGTCTCCATCGCCACCGAAGCCATCGATCGCATTCACACTACCGCCGACTCGCACAATCGCGTCGTGGTCGTCGAAGTGATGGGCCGTGATGCCGGCTGGATCGCCTATGCCTCTGGAATCGCAGGCGGCGCGCATGTTGTGCTTGTGCCCGAGAAAGAGATCGACATCGACCACGTTTGCGCCTTGCTTAAGTACAACTACGACCACGGTAAGCACTACGGCGTCGTTGTTGTGGCTGAGGGTTGTCATCTGCCCGAAGTTGGACAGGTCGTCGGCTCCAAGGAAGTTGATTCCTTCGGACACGCGCGTCTCTCTGGCATCGGCGAGGCTCTCGCCGGTCTGATCGAAAAGAAAACAGGCTTCGAAACCCGGTCGGTGAATCTCGGTCATACCCAGCGTGGCGGCGTCCCCACCGCTTACGATCGCCTGCTGGGTCAGCGTTACGGATTGCACGCGATCGACATGGTCCACGAAAAGAAGTGGGGAAGAATCGCTGTGCTCAAGGGTCTCGAGATCACTGATATCACCATCAAGGAAGCGATCGCCTCCAATCGCCGCCTTGACGAGCGTTTCTTCAAGGTCATCGAAGATCTTGAAGCAAAAGTTTAAACTTAGCTCTGTAACTCTAGCTATTCAAAGAGCCATTCTCGTGCTGAGTGTGGCTCTTTGATTTTTGGCTTCCGCGGAATGCCACATGAACTATCGCCTCTTCGAGCCCGATGACTTCGACGAACTCTACGAGATTGAAGAAGTGTGTTTTCAGCCTCCGCTACGGTTTAGCCGGCGATACATGCGACAACTCATCGTTTCTCCGAATGCAGCCACCTGGATTGCTGAGAGTAATGGACATCTCTCAGGCTTTGGAATTGTCGATTGGAGCGAGCAGAGCGTCGGCGTCTTTGCTTACATTCAAACCATCGAGATTGCCCCGCAGCATCGAGGGCGCGGCATTGGCAGCGAGTTGATGAGGCGGATGGAAGGTTCGGCAAATGCCGAGGGAGCCGTCGCAATCTGGCTCCACGTGGATGAAACCAACACTGCTGCGATTCAACTCTACAAGGCTCACGGTTATCAGCACGCAGGCCGCACCGAGAACTACTACGCGCGCGGTCGTGCCGCCGAGATCTACATTAAGCACCTCAAGCCTGGTCACATTGAGGCGCCGCATCGTTAATCCGCTCATGAGACGTTGCTATCCGTGGAGCGATGGTTACGCTAATGGCTGGAGTCATCCTGTTGGCCGTGGACTCACCGGCCTCGGCTCCGCCGTGTGTTTCATCCCACGCCCCGTCGCTATCTGATTCACCAGCGGGATCGCAGTCCTCATTGCATGTCCTACACTGAATACGGGAGCGCAATATGAGCGATGGCCGCGAAGAGCGCGAGGAGCGCGAAAGACGCCGCGAGCAGGAAGAGCGTGAGAATCGCCAGGATCGGCTGGATCACGATATCCCCGATCAGTGGAAACCCGAACGCAAAGACTCCTGAAATACTTCCGCCCTCGGTGAGCGTCCCGCAATCCTCAATACCGCCAGCTCGTCAGATCTGCACCCTTCGGCGCCGTCTTCTCAATTCGATCCAGAATCTTCGGCAAATATTGCGTGTTGTAGTGCAGCCTTGAATACGCATTCGGCAGCGTCGGGTCGCCATTCCAGCAGTGCTCCGCGCGCGGCCCATACGTCACTTCGCCGCCGTACGCAGGATTCTTTGTCGTCTTGAGAAAGTCTTCCATCAGGTAAACGGCGTTGTTCAGAAAGTAGGTATCGTCCGAACCCACGTAAATATGGATCTTCCCCTCAAGCTGCGGACCTAGCCTCGCCCAGTCTCGCTCCAGAATCGCTTCGAGATCGTAGTTCTGCTTCCAATAGGCAGCCACACCGTGATCGATCTCGCCCGTCTTCTTATCGAAGATCTGTTTCGGATAGCCGTCCTCTCCAACCGGCCCATAGACAGCCTGCCAGATATCTAACTGTTCACCGCTGCGCCCGTGATCGCCCAGTGCAAGTTCGTATGCGCCGTTGTCCTCTGTGGTAATCAGTGTGTGGCCCAGGTAGTCGCGCATCGCAGGCTGCGGAACACGCTTGTGCGCGCCCTCGATGAAAAACGCGTTCTTGTCGTTATAGAGATCGATATTCATGTACTGATGAAAATCAACCGGGTCAGGGCAGGCCGCGAAAGCCCCGTTGTAATGATCCGGATAGAACACCTGCACCGCCAGTGACTCCCAGCCCCCCGTCGATCCGCCGTATACAAACCGTGCCCAACCCTGCCCAAGTCCGCGAAACTGCTTCTCAATCGCTGGAATCAGTTCATTCTCGATCGCATCGCCGTACGGCCCCACATTGGCCGAGTTCACAGCATAGGAATCGTCATAGAAGGGATTGGCGTGCTGAATCTTTACGATCAGCACTCTCGGAAACTTCGGCGATATCCACTGCTGGTAAAACTTGTAAGCCTCTTCCTCCTGGATGCGGTTATATCCAGCCAGGTGAAAGCGCTCGCTGTAGTCGGGCTTCAAATTGGGATCGGGAGGCGTCGTGCGAAATCCATCGAAGTCGTGCACGAAGTGATCGTGAAAAATGATCAGCGGAAAATGCGCATTAGGGTGATCATCAAAGCCTTCGGGCACCAGGATTGCAGCCCCGAGAAACATCGGCCTGCCCCAGAACTTAGTCAGCACCGCGCTCTGAATGCGAATGTGCCGGATGTACTTCGTGTCTGCTGGCGCGGGAATCGGCGGAATCACTTCTGTCAGAGAGATCGCGATCGGCGCACCTTCGGGCTTCACGGTAATCTTGACCGGCTTCGAATACAGATTTCCCGGCGAGATGTTCCAGTGTTGACCCTCGCCCTGGTCCATGTGCATCTTGACCGTCTTGCCATCGCTGCGGTGAAAAGTCTCGTATTTATTCAGCACAGCCTGAACGAAGTAATCTCCAGCCGGCACGTTCTTCAGACTCCGAATCGGATAACCCGACGCGCCAGCATCCACCACGGCAGCCTCGCCCGGCTTCCATCCATCTACCGTGATGCCGAAAACAATCTGCGTGCGTGGCGAGATGTCGACCTGGTTGCGTGGCTCATCGCCGGCACTCGTCGAAAGCACCAGCAAGAGCCGCCCATCGAGCGGTTGTGCGCTGACTTCTTTTGGAAACGAGACGTTGAATGACTGGGCCGCGCCGGCAAGAGGACAGAGCAGAAAGAGAGCGAAGGCAATCTTTTTCATTCTGCTAAATATAACGCGCCGCGATGGGCATATTCGAGAGCCTATCGCGGCAGTTTTCTTATTTGGCATCTGCCAGACTGTTCTTGATGAAGGCAGCGACGCGGTCATGCAGCAACTTGAGCGAATCGTTCTGTACATAGACCATGTGTCCCGACTCGTACCATGCGAACTCGATATTCTTTGCAAGGGACTGCGGGATGGGCAGATGCTTGTCTTCGTACTGCGCGGCAAAGAACGGCGTGGCCAGATCGTAATACCCGCCATTGACCATAACCCTCAGTCGTGGATTGGTCTTCATCGCCTCCGCCAGGTCCGTGCCCACGTTGAGCGTCACCGGGTTGTTGTGGTGCTTCATGTCCCACGGCACATCGCCAAACTGCGCCGATGCTACATAGGTTTGTCCCACGCCGTACTTCAGGTCGCGGCGCACATAATCGTTGAACAAAGAAACATAGGCCGAAGAAATCGCCGAGCTTTGCGGATCGTATTCAGCCTGTCCGCTCAGCGGATTGAGCGTTGGGCCGGAGAAACGTGTATCGAGACGCCCGGTCGTCAGATCCTCGTTGTCCTGAAGAGTCTTTTCGAACTCTCCGCCGCCCACGCGAAGATTCGCTTTCAGCAGATAGGCAACAGGCAGACCAGTGTAGTCGTGTAGCTTTTCGGCAACTGTCTGCTTCTCGGCGGCAGTCACATCCGTGCCCAGAGCCAGCGCGTGAGAATAAGGACCGGTGGCGAAATCTTCCACCTCTTTCAAAAATGGCTCGAGAGCGGCGGGCTGCTGGGGAAGCTTCTTGTGATACCAGGCACTGGCTGCATAGGTCGGCAGAGCCAGTACGTAAGGCAGGTCCACGCCCGGGTTTCCTCGCGGGCCGTCAATGTCTGAGGTGAAGTTGAAAATCTGCGACAGCAGAATCACTCCATTCAGATCGATGCTCTTGTCTTCTTGCAAAATGTTTGCAAGCACAGCGGAGCGAGTCGTGCCATAGCTTTCCCCAAAGATGTACTTCGGAGAGTTCCAGCGGTTGTACTTGCTGATGAAGCGAGCAATGAAACGCGCGAAAGCGTTAGCGTCCTCATCCACGCCCCAGAAGGCCTTCCCCGCATCTTTGCCGATTACCCGGCCAAAGCCCGTGCCCGGCATATCGATAAACACCAGGTCGCTGACGTCGAGCAGGGAATAGGCATTGTCGACCAGCTTGTAAGGAGCAGCCGGCATGTGCCTATCGCTATCCGTAACCACATGCTTGGGACCAAGCGAGCCCATGTGCAGCCAAACGGTAGAACTGCCGGGACCGCCGTTGTAGAAAAACGTGATGGGACGATCTTCCGCCCTGGCGTCCTTCTTCAGGTAGGCCACATAAAACATGCGAGCCACAGGAGGCGCATCCTTGGCTTCCTTGGGCTGGTCTATCGCAAGCTGGCTGCCGGGTTGAGGCTTTCCATCTGCGTCCAACTGGACGTCCTGTATATCTGTTGCGCCTACGGTCAGTGTTCCGGCGATCGCGCTATAGGCAATATGCTGTCCGCCAACATCCAACGTGCCCTGCGTCGTGGCATCGGGCGTGACAAGTTTCTCCGGCGGCTTTTCCGTGGACTTGTCTACAGTCGTAGTTTTTGCGGTGGCGGGAATGTTTTCGGCGCCACGAGCAGAAGCAGGCAACGAAACGAGACTGGCAACATACAACAACGTCATCAAGCGGTAGGGAAGGTTCATTTGAAGTCTCCGTGCAATGATTCAATTCGTAAAAATCCTGCCCGACAATCCCGCCGGGAATTCTACTTTTGCGGCTTGTCGTAAGGCTGCTTGTCTGTGATGCGTGGCCGGTTCTCCGCCTGCAACTCCTTGGCGACCTGTTCCACCTCGCGAAACACGCGCAATAAGTTTCCACCCAGAATCTTGCGGCAGTCCTCAGCGGAGTAGCCGCGCTGCATCAGCGCAGCGGTAATCTTCGGCAAGTCTGCAGGCGAGTCAATGCCTTCGGGCAATTGCCCGTCGACGCCATCAAAATCCGAACCGAGCCCAACGTGATCGACTCCCGCCACCTTGGCGATGTGATCGATGTGATCCACCAGCGCTGACTGCGGTGGACGTGGAATCTTGTCGGCCCACTGCCGCTGCAGCTTTGAGACTTCCGCCGGGGGTGCCTCTTTGCCCTCTGCCTTGTACTTGTCCTTCAGCGCCTGAACGGCTTTATCCACCTCGGGCTTTTGAGCCTTTTGCGCATCGCGATAGGCCTGCGAGATAAACGCTGAATAGAAGTTCACCTGCACAACGCCGCCCTTTGAATTGGGCCCGCCCGAGTTCGCCACCGCCCGCAACATGTCATCCGTCATGTTGCGCGGCGAGTCGCACAATGCACGTGCAGCCGAATGGGACGCGATCACAGGTGCGCGCGTAATCACCAGCGTGCGAAAAAATGTCCGGTCCGAGACGTGCGAGATGTCCACCATCATGCCCAGGCGATTCATCTCGTAGACCACGTCCTTGCCAAACTCGCTCAGGCCCTCTTTCGTGTGCGGAATTGTCGCGTCCGTGATGTCTCCGGAGCTATCGGCCCAGTCGGTGGAGTTGGACCACGTCAGCGTCATATAGCGCACACCGAGCGCGTAGTACTGGCGCAGCAGGGCCAGCGAATTCTCGATCGAATGCCCACCCTCGATGCCCATCAGCACGGCCAGCTTGCGCTCGCTGTGAGCCAGTTCAATGCCTGCCGGAGTGGCCACAAACATCACCCGGTCAGAATGCTTTGCCGCCTGCTGCTTCACTGCGTCAATCAAGATCAGCGTACGTCGCGAATACTGTCCCTTGTTGGCCACCGGCTCAACCCAGATTGAGAAGAACACCGCGCCCATGTTCCCCTTGCGCGCCGTTTCCAGGTTGAAATTGCCGTTGCCCAGGGGGTCGCCCAGATCGAAATTCTCATCGACAAAGCGCTGCGGGGTATCCGCGTGAGTATCTATGACGAGAGCGGAGCGTTGAACGGTTTCGGGGCTCTGAGTTTTCGTGGTCATCTTGTGGGAAGCAGGAGCAGTTTGAGCGCACAGCGTGGCGGCAGCAGCAACCACGAGGGAAGTGAGGAAAACGCGAATCCGCATAGTCTTGGGATTGAGTGTACAACGGCTGAGATAGAGACGAAGAGTTCCAGCAAAGGTTTCTTGCATTCCCGTGCGATCGAGGCCTCTGAGCTGGTTCAGGCCCAAAAGCCCAGCG
>Ga0207706_10002076_pt1 | contig 19622 bp, 21 predicted proteins | sample KBSC53metaG_FD_184318 | JGI IMG/M metagenome (GOLD analysis project Ga0207706, IMG submission 184318) | Corn rhizosphere microbial communities from Kellogg Biological Station, Michigan, USA - KBS C5-3 metaG (SPAdes) (version 2) | ecosystem: Host-associated > Plants > Roots > Rhizosphere > Soil ... | reverse complement strand
GTCAGTGACGAACAAAGCTGTTGAAGGTTCATATTCCACAACATTTCTTTTCATCTCTGTTTTTTCATTTTGCGGTACATAAGGCGGGTTGCTAACGATAACATCAACATTCGGCAATTGCCTTCGTTGCCCGGGGTCTAAAAAGTTCAATGGTACAAAATCTATTGTCGCCTGCAAAGCGTCTGCATTTATTCTTGCAATATTCAATGCCTGGTCACTTATATCGCAGGCCCAAACCTCAGACAAAGGAAGTTTGTTTTTTAGGGCGATCGCGATACATCCGCTTCCCGTTCCAACATCAAGTATTTTAAATCCTGAATTCTGAATTCTGGATTCTGCATTCTGAATTCTATCTTCTGTATTCTGGATTCTATGTTCCTCCACTACCCATTCTACTAATTCCTCGGTCTCCGGTCTTGGGATCAACACATTTTTGTCAACATAAAACCTCATTCCTGCAAACCAGGCTTCGTTAATTATGTATTGAATGGGTTCATGTTTCTGCAGGCGAAAATTTGAAGAATGCAACAGGTTTTCTTGCGCGATTGATAAGATTCTGTTTCCATCAATAATTCTTTCCGATCTTGACAATTTTGTAATGCTTTCTATCAGCAGTTCAGCAATATTGTTTGATTCATTTTGCTCATAGATGTCCCGGATGTTTTTTATAATTTCTTTTCTTGCCTCATCAATGGTCATTGCCCAAAGATAACCAGTAAACAATGAGTGGCGAGTAAGTATATTTGCAATTTGTATTCACGATTCACTATTGACGATTGACAATTCACTATTGACGAGTCACGAAAAATACATGTATCGCTGCCTTGAATTGGCAAAATTCGGATCAGGAAATGTGGCCCCCAATCCAATGGTGGGTGCCGTTATGGTATACAATGATCAAATTATCGGCGAGGGATATCACCAGAAATATGGCGAAGCTCATGCTGAACCTAAGTGCATCAGGCATGCCGTCGAAAATGGTCACGGCGATCTGATCTCGCGATCCACTTTATATGTTTCTCTTGAACCTTGTGTTCATTTTGGAAAAACCCCGCCTTGTGCTGACCTGATCATCAGGAATAAAATTCCAAAAGTAGTGGTAGGTTGTCGTGATCCTTTTAAAGAAGTGGATGGGAAGGGGATTGAAAAATTGAAAAATGCCGGTATTGAAGTCGAGTTTGGAATTTTAGAAAAAGAATGTAAAGAGTTAAATAAGCGATTCCTTGGTTTTCACACGCTGCACCGCCCATATATCATTTTAAAATGGGCCCAGACTTTAAACTGCAAAATGGCAGGGCAGGGTAGTGATCGTCTTTTTATCACCAATGAATTTACAAACAGGATCGCGCATAAATGGCGAAGTGAGGAAGCGTCCGTTCTTATAGGAACAAATACGGCCTTGATGGATGACCCCGGTTTAACAACGAGGCTGTGGACCGGCAATAGCCCGGTAAGACTTGTTATTGATATGGATCTAAAGTTACCCCCACATCTTAAAATATTCGATGGCCAGGTAAGAACGATTGTCTTCAATAAATTAAAACATGAAGAGAGCGATGATTTGTTATTTTACCAGGTAACGGAAGATGTGAGCCTTGTTCATCAAATAATCAATGCCCTCTACCAACTAAAAATTCTAAGTGTCATAGTGGAAGGAGGAGCAAAATTATTACAATCGTTCATTGATGAAAACTTGTGGGACGAAGCAAGGGTGATCACAAACGAAGAGTTAATTGTCAATACCGGGCTAGACTCACCTCAATTTATTTCAGCCTCAAAAATGGGTGAAGAAAAAATATTTACAGATAAAGTTGAGTTTTTCAAATCGAATTAGCGTTCATCATCCTCGTAAAAACTGATACGATTTCTAAGATGGGCGATCTCCTGTTTCATTTCTTCAATATGTTTTAATAAATGGTTGATGGCATCGATGCCCTCCGGGTTAATATTTAAGTCCTGGTGCAGCCTCGTTATCTGTTCGAGCTTCGGCAGATCATTAGATGTTATATACAAAGCCTGGTTGATGGCAACCGTTTCTATCAACCCGTTTTCTTCCAGCGAATGTATAAATGAAATTTCAACATGGTGACCTGCGCAAAAGTCGTCAAGCATAACCATATCTGTATTCTCCATAAAACTTAATTAAGATGATAGTTTTGATAACTGCTCAAATAATTCTTTTTGCTTTTCAGTAAGATTTACAGGGATCTTTATTTTAAATGTAAGGATCAGGTCACCGAACTCGCCATCTTTTTTGTAGACAGGAAAACCCTTTCCCTTTAACCTGACCCTGGTTTCATTCTGGGTCTCGGGCTTCACAATCAGTTTTATTTTTCCATCCAATGTGTCAATGGTCATTTCTCCTCCCAGCACGGCTGTGTAAAGCTCAAGATCAACTGTTTTATGAAGATCGTTGCCCTGGCGTTTGAATTCTGTGTTATTAATGATATGGAAAGTAATATAAAGATCTCCATGAGGACCGCCATTAATGCCGGGAGCTCCAAAGCCTTTGATCTTGATCTTCTGCCGGTCTTCAACTCCCGCGGGGATAGTTATGCGGATATTCTTATCATTAACTTTTAAAACCTGCTGGTGAGTTTTATAAACATCTGTCAAATTCAGTTGCAACTCAGCCTGGTAATCTTCCCCACGGAATTTTGTTTGATGTTGCCTGAACCCTCCCGCATCGCCGAACATAGATGTAAAAAAATCAGAGAAATCACCTTCATCAAAATGGCCCGAAAATCCCTCTCCGCCAAAATGCTGTGATCGTTGCCGTGATTGCCTGGCCTGCTCAAATTGTTCCGCTTGCTGCCAGTCCTTTCCGTACTGGTCATATTTTTTTCTTTTTTCGGGGTCACTCAGCACTTCATTGGCTTCGTTGATCTGCTGAAATTTTTTGTGAGCTTCCTTATCATTTGGATTGAGATCAGGATGATGTTTTCTTGCCAGCTTGCGATAGGCCTTTTTAATATCATCCTGCGTTGCGTTTTTATCAAGGCCAAGTACCTTATAATAGTCAATATACTCCATCACTCATTTTTAGAAATAATCGTTCGCATCAATAAAATTAAGAAAAAGGCATAGAAAGAAAATGACAATGGCCGTGTATGGTCTTAACTCCACTTTGCTTCTTTCTTTTTTTATCTCTTAGTTTTGTATCTTGTTCCGAATTCTCTTATGAAAATCTGCCGCCAATTTATTTTTACACTCTGCTGCTTATTGCTAACACTGGTCCTTTATTCCCAAAAAAAATATGCTTTTGTCTCCGGTAAAGTACTCGACGAAAACGAAAACCCGCTTTCAAAGGTCAGCATAGTGATCCTTGGCAGACAATCAGGAATTGTGACAAGCGATTCAGGCACTTTCCGGTTAAAGGTCATTGCTAACCGCGCATTTGCGATCCAATTCTCCTATACCGGTTATAAAGCTGAACAGAGGAATTTTTTGCTGAATGAAAACGAGCAAGAGTATGTAACAGTAAAAATGGAAAGGGGTGCAACCGTTCTCCCCGGCGTGACAATAAGTAATCAGCGCGATAGGGAAAATGCCGGGCTCATACAGATCAATCCAAAATATACACTGAATCTTCCCGCACCGGTAACGGGCGTGGAAAGTGTTATTAAAATTTTTGTGGGAAGCAACAATGAACTTACCTCTCAGTACAATGTGCGTGGCGGCAGTTATGACGAGAACTTAATTTATGTAAACGATTTCGAAATATTTCGTCCCTACCTTGTTAGTAATGCCCAACAGGAAGGATTAAGTTTTATTAATCCTGAAATGGTTCGTAATATAAATTTCTATGCGGGTGGTTTCCAGGCAAAATACGGGGACAAGATGAGCAGTGTGCTCGACATACAATATAAAAAACCAAAGAGCTTCGGTGGTTCTGCTTATGTAGGGATCCTTGAACAGGGATTCCATGTTGAGGGTGTTACGTCAAAAAATAAATTGAGTTATCTCGTTGGTCTGCGCAATCGCACCAATAAAAATTTATTAAGCAGCCAGGAAACGCAAGGCAACTATACACCTTCGTCTACAGACTTGCAGGCGCTCATTAACTATCAGTTTAATTCCAAATGGCAGGCAGAATTTTTAGGAAATGTCTCTAAAACAAAATTCTCCTTTCAGCCTGAATTCAGTCAGCTCACTTCCTCAGTTTTCTCTCCGTACTTTTCGGCCAACCTTGGTTTAGATATTTATTTTGATGGCAGGGAAAAAGATCAGTATTTCACTAACATGATCGGTATATCAGCTACCGACCAGGTAAACCGCCGGTTAAAGCTTAAATGGCTGGCTTCGAGACTTGAAAATAATGAAGAGGAAAACACGGACATTACGGGAGCTTATCTTTTTGGCGAAAGGGATTTTGATAAAAGCAAACCCACTTACGGATTAATTGTAAACCCTCTTGGTGCCGGGCTGTTTCAGAATTATGAAAGAAACACATTAGATATCACCGACTGGAACATTTCGCACAGGGGATCTTATGATAAAGACAGACATTTTTTTCAGTGGGGTCTTGGTGTCGATCAAACTCTCATCAACGATAAATTGAATGAATGGGAATACCAGGACTCTGCCGGTTATTCGTTACCTCATACTCCGGACGTTTTACAATTAAACGGCGTCATTAAATCAGCAGCTGATCTTACTGTCAATAAAGTTTCCGGTTTTTTCCAGGATAATATTGTATTTGGAGATACTTCCCACTCTTTTACATTGCAGGTGGGTCTTCGTTACAATTATAATTCACTTAATAAAGAATCTCTTATCTCACCACGTATTGGCGCAAGCTGGAGACCCAACTGGCAACACGATATTGTTTTCCGTGCCGCTGCCGGTGTTTATGACCAGCCACCTTTTTACCGGGAGCTTCGCCGATATGATGGTACATTAAATACCAATGTAAAAGCGCAGCGAAGTATCCAGGGCACAGCAGGATTCGATTACAACTTCAGGGGGCTTGGTGGTCGTCCTTTCCGGTGGACAGCCGAGGCATACTATAAGTCTATGACAGATGTAAATCCATATGATGTTGAAAACGTTCGGATCCGTTATTATGGAAATAATGACGCAAAAGCTTATGCCGCCGGTTTTGAAACAAGATTATTCGGCGAGTTAGTGAAAGATGCCGAAAGCTGGATCAGTCTCGGCATTATGCGCACGAAGGAAAATATAAAAAATGATTACTACACCGAGTACACCCTTGATTCCCTCAATCAACCTGTTGATAGCGCCAAAGTGCCTGGTGGCTGGTTTCGCCGGCCTACTGACAGGCTCATCACTTTTGGAATGTTTTTCCAGGACTATCTTTCTACCAATAAAAATTTCAAGGTTTACCTCAACATGATCTATGGAAGTAATCTTCCCTACAATATTCCCGGGAGTGTAAAGTACCGCAATGCACTTATCATTGATCCATACATTCGCGTTGATATTGGTTTCAGTGTCTTGCTGCTTGATGCTGACCGCAGCGACCGGAGAAGTCATAGTCCTTTCCGCAATTTTGACAACATCTGGGCCAGTCTTGAAGTGTTTAATTTAATTGACCGGGCGAATACTATTTCTTATATGCTGATCAAGGACTTTGCAAACAATGTTTTTGCCGTTCCCAATCGCCTGACCCCACGCTTAGTGAATTTTAAGATCGTCGCGAGATGGTAACAATTTCAGTGGCGTTTCAAACCCTTGTCAGATGTTTATCTTGTTTACACCGACAACTATTTGACGGATGGGCTCCTCCATAAAAACAGGGCTCTTGTTTTTAAAATCACCTATTGGATCAATTGACTCCTTTACAGCCTCGCAAACATTTGCCCCGAAAATCGTCCGGTTCATCCTCCTGATTTGCCATTCCATTCGGTTCACCAAACTTTTTAGTTTCTATAACAATGAAATTTGTTACCTCTAATGCCTTTTTCACGTCAAACTAAGTAAGAACAAAAAAAACAGACATGATAAAACTTAACCGAAAAAAATTATTTTATGAACCGCGTTTTAAATATTACCGCTATTTTGGACCAGCCTGAACTACTGGAAAACCTGGTAGAAAAACTGGCCAGCCGCCGTTATGACATTGGATATTCCAGGGAGATAGTCCCACAGGACTGGCAAGCTGTTGAAACTTCCTCAACTGAAACTTACATAAGCGGAACGCTTGCATTTTCTGGCCTGATGAATGACGATGACGTCTCCATCAATATACCATTCATTACTTCAATGTTATTTACTTGTATCAAAGGAACCGAAGACGATTACAGGCTTTTGTGGAGCAGTTCCCTGTCATAAGAAATTACTTCATCCGCATCCAAATTTTGCGGGTAGCTGCAATAATATCTCTTGCAGAAAACTTAATGATCCAAAAAGTCTTCCACACAATCAACCACTTTACACAGCTCAATTTGGCTTAACCTTTACCCATGACAGCCGCTGCAATATTTCCGGCACCCGGAATAGTTGCAGTATCGGTAGCGGCAGTAGCTGTGGCTAAAGACTGGTCAATGCTCTCTTTAGTTATGCTGGTGTCGTCCGGATCGTTTGCCTTGTGTACAAATTTTTGCAACAATCCCGGCAATGCACCGGTTATAGCACCAGCAATAGTCGGAGATAATCCAAATTTTCCCAATAAACCTCCTACCAATCCACCTTCGATCGCATGAACCACGGGGCTTCCGGATGTAAGACTGTCCTGCAGCATTGACAACAATCCACCGGCGCCGCCCTGCGCACTTGCCTGGTTTTTTAATGCATTTGTCATCTGGGTGGCAACTTCATGATGAACAGCATCCTGCTGATCGGCAGGAATAGCAGACGACACTTCCTGGTTGTTGCCCAGATGGTCTTTTACCATTTTTAAAATTTCATCAAACATGATCTTGTGTTTTAGATTTATCAATCAATTTTAAAACAAACCAACTATTTGTAATGTCTTGAATGGACTTGGGTGTAGTTGCCAATAATCTTCCTTGTGCGGTGGGCCAAGAGTACAATTTAAAACTATTTTATCGATCCGGACAAATTGAATTGGCTCTAAAATTGTAAAATGATGTGGGGCTAATTTGGCCATTTCGTTTTTCGCACACGCAAAACATTCGAACAATTGGAGGATTGATGACATGGGCAGTGTCCTACTAAAAGAAATACGTTCATTTAAATAATTAAAAAAAATTATTGATTATGGCAATTGTAAAAGTAATAGAAGTGATCGCTTCTTCCGAAAAAGGGGTTGATGATGCTATCCGTACTGCTGTAACCGAAGTAGCAAAAACTGTAAGGAATATTGATTCAGTTTATGTGAAGGACATTAAAGCACATGTAAAAGGCGATAAGGTCACCAGCTTTGGAGTTATCTGTGAGATATCCTTCAGAGTTGATTAATGTTATCACTCTCTTACCATTCATTACACATTATAAACTAAAAGTATGAAAAAGCATTTAGGTCTTATGGTGATTGCGTTGAGTTTAATTATTCCGGGTATTTTAGTTTCATCATGCAAAGAAAAAGATAGCAAAATACAGGCTGCGGTTGAGACATCATTAAAGAATAGCGGCATGCCTGAAATATCAGCTTCCGTAAAAGATGGTGTTGCTACCCTGACGGGTGAATGCAAGAATGATGCGGACAAAGCAGCGGTTGAGTCAATGATCGCTAAAGTAAATGGAGTAAAACAGGTTGTAAACAACTGCACAGTGGCAGCTCCAGTACCTGCTCCAGCCCCTGTTGTAATTGCGGCGGATGACCCTCTTTCTAAAGGAGTAACGGATGCCATAAAAGATTACCCTGGTGTAAAGGCAGATGTAAAAGACGGCGTTGTCACATTAACCGGCGATATTAAACGAGCTGAGCTTCAAAAATTGATGATGAACCTTCATACACTCAAGCCCAAAAAAATCGACAATAAACTTACTATTAAATAAAAGCGGAGAATAAGTCTATGGCACTTCAAGATAAATATAAAGAGCTGTTAGATACAGCGAGATCAGTTGGCGTGACCGACCTGCAGGCGAGAGAACAGGACAATGTTCTTTACATTGACGGGCGGGCGCCCAGCGGAGCCGCAAAGGATCAGTTGTGGAATGTCTATGGTAAACTTGACCCTGACTTCCGAAGTGGGGATGTAGTGATGAACATAAATGTTTCTACAATGGTACCGGGAAGTAAAGCGCTTGTCACAACTCAACAATCAAACCTGAATATCAGGAAGGGGCCTGGCACCGATCAGCCAATTGTGGGCAAGGCTGCTCATCACGAAGTTGTTACGCTGGTAAGCAAAACCAATGATCAGTGGTGGTTGGTAAGAACCGATGCAGGGGAGGAGGGATATGCTTCTGCGCAGTACTTATCGCCGCAAAACTAAGAGTTGATACTTTCTGAGAACGCCAAAGCAAAGAAATTATCTAACCAATATTATTGTTCCTTTTTGTTGCAGAGATTTTTTTTGCTTAAGAGAATACTCAACCAGGTAAACATACACGCCCTGGTCAAGCTTTTTGTTTTTATAGGTTCCGTCCCATCCTGTGTTTATATCATTTGTCATAAATATAAGTTGTCCCCACCGGTCATATACACGAAGTGCAAAATTCTGCAACCCGATATTTGGGCATTGAGGTTTTGTTTTGAACAGATCATTCAAGCCATCATTATTCGGTGTGAATGCCGAGGGGATGAAAAGCCTGCATTCATCGCAGTTTTGAATGGTGATATTTATTGAATCGTTTTTTGTACAGCCATTCACATCAGTGACCTGTACCCAGTATGAACCTGATTTGTTTACGCCAAGGGATGGGTCCGTGCTTCCATCCTGCCAAAGATAACTGACAGCCGTTGGCAGCCCCGCATCAAGAGTTAATGTAGTGGTATCACAACGAAAAATATCCGGCCCCAGGGTGAATTTATTTAGTTCAGAAAAAATGACTGAAAAGGGCAGGCTGTTCAGACAAAAATTTGAATAGTTAATATTCACAACATAATTTCCCTGGGCGTCATCTTTATCCGGCACGGTATAAATTTCAGACGTAGCGCCGGGTATTGCCACATCGTCTTTATACCATTGATAGCTTGCGCCTGGATATTGGGGAGCTGTTAATACAAAATGCCCGGTACATACGTCACCCGAGATAGCTGTGATGGTTTTATAAGAATAATCCTTTTTAGTTGTCAGGGTGAATTTATCCAAAAAATACATTGAACCACTATTATAACTGGTATAAGGGGTGGCAACAAAATTATGGTTGGTGCAATCTGGCCCAATGCCAATAGAAGAAATATTGGTTTGCGGTGTAAATTCTATCGCACCAGTTATCCATTCATTTTCTCCTTTTAAGCTTATGCGGCCTAATTGCACCCATCCGGAATTATTGGCAAGGCAGCCCTGCTTTGCGGTGGAATTGTCGACGGGATAAACAGGACAGTCCTGTCTTCCAAAGACAGCAATACCATATGGACTTAACGACTGTTGAAAGCAGTAGTCGCCATATTGTCGTCCAAAACCGAAGTAAAAACTGAACACATAAGTTTCACCTGCCTTTAATGGTTGAGAGAGACAGGTGGTAACATAAGATTTAAGCACTTTGTTTTCTGCAACAAATGGTGCTATATCGTTTTCGTCAATGCTGATGAAACCAACGCCATCTGGCAATGGCAATGGTACCTGAGGGTAAGAATGGCATTCAGTATTCGTTGAGTCAAAAATGCTTGTCCGGTTATTTAACGTGCAATTGTAGTTAAAGTAATGTATTTCGTGATGCTGGCCTGCGAACGAATGCCAGCTATTTACAGTAATTCCTCCAAATCCTGCAAGTCCGTCAATATAGCCCCCTTCCAATGTGCTTGCGTTATCACTATAACAACCTGAGTATTCTTCAAAGGAATGATTAAGAAGCAATGAGGGCGGAAAGGAATCTTTACAGGCCGGCAGTTGCGGTAATGCATGGAAACCTAAAAAAATAAAAAGCAAAAGCCAAGATACTATTCTCATCATAGCACCAGTCTCTTCTTTAAATATACTTAAAACTGCAGAATGACGGGATCTTATGTGCAGAGGTTAAAAGAAAGGGCTGGATAGAAATCCCGCCCGCCAACTGATTCTCCTATGAAAAACCGCGACACATAAAGCAAATGGTGTGCTAATTTTTTTTAACCGGACCTGCAAGACCTCGTAATTTTATGTAATCGCCGGAAAATAAATCAAATAAAAATTTTTAAGAATGAAAATAGCTACCTATAATGTCAATGGCGTGAATGGTCGCCTTGCTGTATTGTTGCGTTGGCTTGATGAAGCAGCGCCGGATATTGTTTGTCTGCAGGAATTAAAAGCACCTGAGGAAAAATTTCCGAAATCAGCTATAAACGACGCAGGATATCATGCCATCTGGCACGGGCAAAAAAGTTGGAATGGTGTTGCCATTCTCGCACGTGACAGACAGATCAAAGAAGTATGCCGCGCATTACCCGGCGATCCCGAGGATCTTCACAGTCGCTATATTGAGGCCGTCGTTGATGACATCGTTATTGGATGCCTTTATTTACCTAACGGTAATCCAGCGCCGGGTCCTAAATTCGATTACAAACTTGCATGGTTTGAACGATTGAGAAAACATGCAGCACAACTTTTTAAATCAAATATGCCCGTAGTACTGACGGGTGATTACAATGTAATGCCAACCGAGCTGGATGTATACAAACCAGAGCGATGGGTGAACGATGCTTTATTCAGACCCGAGACGCGTGCAGCTTTTAAGAAACTGGTAGCACAGGGATGGACCGATGCCATACGAAAACTTTATCCAACCGAAAAGATCTACACTTTTTGGGATTATTTCCGTAATGCCTATGGCCGTGATGCAGGATTGCGTATTGATCATTTCTTATTGAGTCCGCATGTTGATAAACGACTTGCTGCTGCAGGTGTTGATCGTCATGTTCGCGGATGGGAAAAGTCAAGTGACCATGCTCCGGTCTGGATCGAGCTGGCAGATTGAAGGATATGGTAACAGGTAATGGATCGGTAAGCTTCTCATTCCAATGAGATATCATCCATATTTTCAAACTTTGCCTTGACACCCCATCCGCCAAAATTTTCTGACACTACAAACCACAGCTCATTCGTTCCTTTTTTCAGCGGAAGAAATAATTTATCAAAGTACCCGATTGTACCTAAGAATCTGTAATCTCTCGACATAAAATTATCCGCGCCATAGTACAGTGCCTTATCATTAAGGTAAACAGTCACGAAGTCACTGAATCCAAAGGAAAGTTCTTTCACCTCGTCAGTTGTTGATTCAATGATCATTCTTGCAACCATTGTGTTAGCTGTGTCCACAAGCTTACCAAATCTCGCCAGGTTAATGGTACCTGATGGCTCACTCGTTTGCGTGGTCCATGTAAGTTTCTTCTTTATGTCCGGTGTCAGTTGGTATTGTTTTTCAAACAAACGGCGATTAACAACATTAGAAACTTGCCATTTCGTGACGACTCCCCCGGTACCGTTTGCAGGTACAGGAGTGGGGGTGGGAGTCGATCCCTGTTTAATAGTGTATTGCACATTGGCAACACGCAACGGAGCTCCCTCAGCAATAACGGCGATCCTTCCTTCTTTCCAGCCGGTCAAGAGTTCCTTTACTTTGATCACAAGCGTATCATCTATATAAAACCCGGCCTGCAATCCATGCAGCTCGATCCTGATATGATGCCATTCATTAAATTTAAACGGGAACGCGCCGCCATATCCTTCTCCATAATATAATTGCCACCCTGCCTGGCCATTAAATACAGGGGTGTATTGTGTTGCGTCAGGATTACCTGATTGATGGGGCCGAACATAAAAGTATTCCGCATTTCTGATGTCCTGCATCCTTACAGCAAAACCGGGAAAATTCCTTTGTTGCGGAAAACTGATATCTGCCTCAATTGTACCGTCACGCAATTCAGCATTCTTTATTACTATCGCTCCCGATGGGAGAAGAAAGCATTCTTTCCCCTTATATGTTTCCTGTATGGGCTTTACAGCGATTGTATCCCAGGCATCCAGTGTGAGAGGAACTTTTATTGTTTGACCAACTGCATTGAAAAGAATTGTCAACAGAAGACCTGCCGTGAGAAAATATGGTTTTTTCATAATTTTTTAATTTGCTGATGCAATAAACAAAACGCGCTGAAAAATCTGTTCTCATTCACAGTTCTTTTTACAGTCATTTACAGTTCAAATTCTCTTTTCTCCTTAACTTACCTGTATGAACTATTCTGAAAGGGAATATATAAACCTGTGCAAACAACTGATAGAAGAAAAATTCCACTTTGAGAATGATGGGGGAACACTGCGTCAGCGCGACCTCGAATACCTTGCCGACAGTATTGAAGAAAGATCAGGCATTAAATTAAGTTTATCTACACTGAAGCGGGTTTGGAAAAAAGACTATGGTCAAACGCCGCATCCATCCACCCTCCAGGCCCTGGTATCGGTTCTTGGATTTAAAGACTGGCAGGAATTTAAATTAAAAGCAACACCTGTATCTTCAATTGCCCCACAAAAAGAATCACACCCCCGACTTTTTAAAAGATGGATCGCGTTACCTGCAGTTGCGACTCTTGCAATATTATTTTGGTTGATCGCATTTCGACCAGGAAAACAGGATAAAAGAAAACCTATCGTGAAAGGCCCGGTTACGCTCACGGGCAATAAGACGGTTTCGCAGGGCGTGCCGAGCACCATCGTTTTTAACTATGATGTTAGTAATGTGATCGCAGACAGTTTCTTTTTTCAGCAAGCGTGGAATAACATGGAAAAGGTAAAGATCGATCCCAAAGAACATTATTACTCGAACATATATTACTACCCCGGTTTTCACAAGGCCAAGCTAATAGCCAATGACTCAGTTATAAAACGTTTCAGGGTGCACATTACAACAAACGACTGGCTCCCTTTACTACGCTATTCACGTATGGACGAGGTGCCAGTGTATATTAAAAAAAATAAATCGGTGGTTAATGGCGCCTTGCATATTACACGCACCGATCTTGATTCTTCTCATGTAAATATGGATAAGGATTTTATTCTCAGTTATTTTAACGTCCGTGAATTTAAGAATACCTACAGCGATAATTTTTCACTGGATACAAAAATTATCTGCGACAGCAGTAGCAACCTGGCTTGTCCCGCCTTTGAACTAACCATAATGTGCGAAGAACATATCTTTTTTGTCGACTTAACCGGAAAGGGATGCGAACGCAATATCGGCGTCAAAATGGGTGAGGTATATCATGACGGCACCACCAGTGACTTGTCTGCATTTGGACGTGACCTGTATCACTGGCAACACCTCCAAATACAGGTTGCTCATAAACAGGCAACCATTTATTTAGATGATAAGCCTGTTCATGTCATTACTTTTAAAAATGATTTTGGAAAAGTGATGGGACTAAATTACAATTTCACCGGCACCGGAGCTATTGATTATGTGAAATTAAAAAACGGGGAAGGCAAACTCGTTTACCAGGATGAGTTTGACAAATAGTTTCGCAATACTTCCGCTATTTCAATTCTTTTATTTTAATATTCCTGAAGTAAATGGGCGCGCCTGCATGCTTGCCCTGGAACCCAATATATCCATGTAACGGAAGCGAAGCCATCGGGTTACTTAACCAGGATGGAATTTCAGTTCCATCGGGATTTGTTTTTGCAGAAGTAAACAGACTCATGTCGCATACATTTACCAGTTCACCGTTGAGTACAACCCATATTTTTTTATCAACACAGGTAATCGTATAATGATTCCATTCACCCGCTTTTTTTACAGTACGTTTGGCAGCTGCCTGGTGGCCGAAGATAGCAGCGCATTGCCATGACGGTACTACTTTGCTCCATTTTTCGGAATAGTCATCGGCTATTTGTATCTCCACTGAATGAGGGATCCAGTCTTTTATATCGCTGGCATGAACGATTACTCCGCTATTGGTACTGTCAGCATTTTTAAATTCAAGATCAAGAATGAAATTATCATAGGCCTTTTCACTCCATAATGCTTCATCCTTTGATGCAGTGATCACGCCATCACTTACTGTCCATACATTCTTTTCAAAAACTGCATTGCTGAGATCAGCTTTAAAAAGATCCATCCACCCGGCTCCTGAAGTATTGGGATGTTTATCATGGTTATCCTGTGCTGAGGAATAATAATGGAACAAACAAATAATGACGAAGCAAAATATCGTTGTCTTTTTCATAACAAAATTGTTGAGGCAATAAAGATAAGAGAGAAGAGAGATTTCCATGCAAATAAAAACTCACACTGAAGCTCCGCTAGCAACCACAGTTAAAACGACATCGATAAATGAGTATAACTGGAATAGAAAGCGTAAATTTCTGTGCTTTTATACAATGCGTTATAACCACTCATATAAGCTTCTGCTGTCCATTTTTCTTTTAACAGGTTACGCAGGGTTAACGCAGGAAATTTGTAATAACGGCATTGATGATGATGGTGATGGACTGGTTGATCTACATGACCCCGACTGTCAATGTCATTTTATCGTAACTGATAACCTGTTACAGAATGGTTCCTTTGAATTGTATGATCACTGCCCGGTTAATTATACATATATCAGTGATTCTAAGATAGCCACATACTGGCAATTTGGAAGCAAGATGAACGAAGCCGAGTACTATCACAACCTCAACTGCAGCTTTGATTCACTGCAGATAATGCTTCACATGCCACCAGCCCTCCCCATGCCGGACGGGCAAGGGTTTATTTCCATTTCAAATAATCCATCCATCGATCCGATTCCGGAAAAGGACAGGGCGAAGGGTTATGTCGGTCAATGCCTGCAGGCTCCTTTAAGTGCAGGTGAAAATTATACACTCAGTTTTTATGCAGGAAGATTTCGCTCCTGGGATAATTTTATAGGAAAGTTCTTTCCTTTCACTGTTGCTGTTTTTGGTAATCCGGATTGCAATGCAGTTCCTTTTGGAGACCTGAGTAGCCTTGGCAATGGCTGTCCTTCGAATTACCCGGGTTGGGTATTGCTTGGAAAAACGGTGATCACGGGTGCGAACGAATGGGTGCAAAGCAAGATCAGCTTCACTCCTTCCTCCCAAATAGACGTGATTGAGGTTGGGGTTGATTGCAGCATCCTGCCACAAATACCCGATCTCGCCGACAGCACTACTTTCCTCGATTATCATATTTATTATATGGACGATCTGCATTTGTTGCCAACCAAAGATTTTCCTTTTCAATATATCCATGCACAAACAGGAACTGGTTGTAACGGAAACGGGCTTCCGATCCTGGAATCGCCGGTTTTTGCAAACGCAACTTATCAATGGTATAAAGACAGCGTGGCCATAAATGGTGCAACCGGGATCACCTACCAATTGCCGGATACTGCTGGCGAAAGCTATTACAATGTTTTAATTTCTACTTCCGGGAAATGCATTACAACTGAGCCGTTTTTGGTATCAGGTGCTTTAAATAAAATAAATATACCGGCGGACACTGTACTATGTGATCATAATGATCTTGTTCTTGCACCCGCTATCGACGGCATATCATATAGTATCAATGGGGTAACAGCTGACGATGTCACGATCACAAGGCAAGGTAGTTATAGCATCATAGCAACAGATAATTTTGGCTGCCAGCGAACCTTTAATGTAAATGTTGTTGAACGAAAATGTACAGACTGCGATCTCTACATACCCACCGCTTTTACTCCCAATAGTGACGGGTTGAATGATGTATTTAAGGCAAATTCTTATTGCAATTTCTCAGAATTCGATCTTCAGATCTTCAACAGGTGGGGTGAAAAAGTTTTTGAGAGCCATAACAGTAACACAGGATGGGATGGGACTTATCTTGGAAGCAAAATGCTATCCGGCGTATACGTTTATTTCATTAGTTATTCAACAACTTCGCATACAGCTAAGACGACAAAAGGTACAGTCGCTTTAATTCGGTAAGAACAAGGACGAGCTATAATTTCAGATCAACTCTTTTTCGCTTATTAATTGCCAGGTAAATTGCATCAATGATTTTTAGATCTTTCAATGCTTCTTCACCGTCAACGGGAACAATGGGTTGCTTTCCCTGCAATATGATACCGGCCATTTCATCCATTTGAACTGTTTGATGCGTCTTATGCGGCTGTGTTAATTCACCCTTGCTTGTTCTTCCCTGGATAGGCCCATAACCTGTTGCGGGAAATAATTCAGCAAAACCTTTATCACCATCAAGGAAAAAACGATCAAGATTATTCAAACTGTAGGTTGATAAGCAGGATGCGACTGCGCCGCCGGGAAAGCCCAACTGGAACTGAATGGTTTCATCAATCCCATCTTTAAATTTTTCTTTATTGTTTTTTGTTTCCTGCGCAGTTACCCAAATGGGTTCTTCACCGATCATATACCGTGCTCCATTGATAGAATAGATCCCAATATCCATCATCGCACCACCGCCTGACAATTCTTTTTTCAATCGCCATTGGGCAGGATCGCCGATGATAAAACCAGACAATCCCTGGAAGAATAAAACTTTTCCAAGCTCACCATCTTTTCTCATTCTTATTATTTCAAGTGTCTTCGGTTCAAAATGCATTCGATAACCCACAAGCAATTTCACATTTGCTTTTTTACAGGCATCGATCATTTCCTGCCCTTCCTTTGCATCTACCGCCATAGGCTTCTCGCATATTGCATGCTTGCCAGCTTTCGCCACCCGTATCACATGTTCGCGATGCAATCCATTCGGTGTGATCACATATACCGCATCAATATCAGGATTGTCTTTGATCGCATCACAGTTTTCATAGTTGTAACAATTTTTTTCAGGGATATTATACTTAGTCTGCCAGGCAGTGATCTTGGAGGGTGTGCCGCTGATGACACCGACCAGCTTTGCGTTTGCACATGATTGCATCGCTTCTGCAACCCTTGTTCCATAACTACCCAACCCCATAATGGCAACACGCAGCACAGGTCCATCATAAAATTTTTTTTCATGATCACTTCCAGGCTCTTTTTTTTCAACGGCCGAGTTAATGTATTGTGACAATGGCAATGCTATTGCTGAGGCAGTAAGCTTTTGTAAAAAATCGCGGCGGGAACTCATAATTGTTGGTTTTTATAGTAAGTTAAATTAAAAAAGGTACAGAAGCTGTGAATCAAATAAATCTAAACAATTTCTTCGGTCTTCATTGTGCCCTTTGTGTATTCGCAGTGTTCTTAGTGACCTGCCTTCAACTGGGCACAAAGGGCACAACGGTTCACAAAGTCCACGAAGGCCTGCATCATGCAACGGTCATTATTTAATCCTAACTTGCAAGACAGCTCAACTAAATTTCATGAAAGACATTAAAATAGCAACCGCCCAATTTGAAAACAAGAGCGGCGATAAGGATTACAATTTACGTGTGATCGATCAACTCAGTAAAACGGCCGCTGATGATGGGGCGGATATTGTAGCGTTTCATGAATGTTCCGTTACCGGCTACAGTTTTGCGCGGCATCTGTCCAAGGAAGAAATGCTTGATCTCGCTGAATTTATTCCTGAAGGACCAAGTATAAAGCGATTAAAAGAGATCGCAGGAAAAAATGATATCGTTATTCTTGCCGGTCTTTTTGAAAAAGACAAGGAAGACAAATTGCATAAAGCCTACGTCTGTGTTGGTAAAAATGGATTGATAGCAAAGCATAGAAAACTACATCCTTTTATCAATCCTTACCTGGCTCCCGGAAATAGTTATTGTGTATTTGATTTGTTCGGTTGGAAATGCGGGATACTGATCTGCTATGATAATAATATTATCGAAAATGTAAGAGCCACCAATTTGCTGGGCGCAGACATAATTTTTATGCCCCATGTCACAATGTGTACGCCCTCCACACGACCGGGTGCAGGGTTTGTTGACCCTGAATTATGGGACAACAGGTTCAATGATCCCACTTCCTTGCGACTTGAATTTGACGGCATGAAGGGGCGTGCATGGCTGATGAAATGGTTACCGGCGAGAGCTTACGACAATGCCATTTATGCTATTTTTTCAAATCCTATTGGGATGGATGATGACCAGTTGAAAAATGGATGTTCAATGATCATCGATCCCTTCGGAGATATTATTGCCGAATGCCGTAAGCTGGATGATGATGTGGTAGCGGCATTGATCACAGCTGATAAAATTAAAAATGCGGGAGGTTACAGGTATAAGCAGGCAAGGAGACCTGAACTTTACAGGGACATCATCGGTGAGCCACATATTTCAGAGCAAAAAGTAATTTGGCTTGATCCAGAGATCTCTCAAAGCAAAGACCACGTTGAACATAAAGTTTAGTCGCAAGCCGGCAATACTCCTCCAGGTTTTCGGAAAGCAGCGAGTCATACATTTTTTTTCATTGGTCTTTGAATATGTTTTTATCCCAACGCCGAAATTCATAGTACTTGCTTTTGGGCTCACCCGTCCACCCGTTAATTCCCTTTTTCCTTGGCAAATAATACCCGTGTACATAGAGGAGTGGTATCAAAAAAACAGCAAGAGAAGACATTGCGATCGTTCTCCCCAAATAAACAGAGACCAGGCAAACAATGATAAGCGTTAGAATATATTTACCTATTCTGCGGAACTTTGGAGTTTGTTCTTCAAAATGCCCAAAGACAATATTTCCAGCTGCATAAATAATACTCACGATGGCAACTTCAAACCATAATGAATTAGTTGACCACATATATTTATTTTAAATGTTCTTTTCTTTCAAGCGGGTAGAAATTTCTTCTTTATACGAATTACCAATAGGAATATCGGCATTACCCACTTTTACATAATTGCCTGCAAAGAATTTTATTTTGCTTCGTGAAATGATATAGCTTTTGTGCACTCGTATAAATTGAACAGGAGGCAACTCTTCCTGCAAACTTTTTAATGTATCATTTACAACATACTGCCCGCCCTCTGTCATTATTTTTATGTAATCGCCGGCGGCTTCAATATATAAAATCTCATCGAGGTTTACCTTATGTACTTTTTTGTCAGCTTTTAAGAAAATAAAAGAAGGGGTCGCCTGTTCGGCAATTTCCTTTTTATTCAATTGTTGAACAGCTTTATTGGCGGCTTTAAGAAAACGTTCAAATGAAAAGGGTTTTAACAAATAGTCGATGGCATCAAGTTCAAATCCTTCGACAGCGTACTCGGGATATGCGGTTGTAAAAATGACCAATGGCTGATGTGGTAATGTTTTAAGGAAACTTATCCCGGAGAGTTTCGGAAGATTAATATCGAGAAAAAGTAATTCGACATCCTGGCGAAGTAAAACTTTCTGTGCCTCTTCGGCATTGTTGCAAACGGCCGTCAGCTTCAATGCCGGGTGATCTTCTATGTATTTTTTCAATACATTTTGTGCCAGTGGTTCATCTTCGATTATCGCACATGGAATAGCGCTGGTCATAGCTGCAATTGAAGTTGTACCAAAAAGATTTTTTCGTTGTTTTCAACCAGGAGCTTGTGTCTTTGGGGATAGATCAATTCCAGCCTTCTTTTCACATTGTCCAACCCAAGTCCGCCGTTATCATCTTTGCCTGTTTCATCAGCTACTCCTTTATTATTTTCGACATGAAAGTTAATCGTATTT
>Ga0207706_10002072_pt1 | contig 19639 bp, 15 predicted proteins | sample KBSC53metaG_FD_184318 | JGI IMG/M metagenome (GOLD analysis project Ga0207706, IMG submission 184318) | Corn rhizosphere microbial communities from Kellogg Biological Station, Michigan, USA - KBS C5-3 metaG (SPAdes) (version 2) | ecosystem: Host-associated > Plants > Roots > Rhizosphere > Soil ... | reverse complement strand
ACAGGGGACAGGGGACAGGGGACAGGGGACAGGGGACAGGGGACAGGAACAGCCGGTGGAAAGGGCGAATGCAGGCTCGCCCGCACCTGAGCTGTGGAGCGATGATGTGCGCCTCGCGGCCTGCCGGTATTTCATGCGGCCACTGGCGCGGCGGTCGCCCGGTCGAGCGAGCGGTACTGGATGGCTTCGCTCACGTCCGCGGTGGTGATGTCGGCGCCGCCGTCCAGGTCGGCGATGGTGCGGGCGATCTTCAGCACGCGGTGATAGGCGCGGGCACTGAGCCCCAGCCGCGTGATCGCCGTCCGCAGCAGCGCGTCGCCCCCCTCGCCGATGGCGCAGTGCTCGCGCAGGTCGCGCGCGGTCATGTGCGCGTTGGCGTGCGCGTCCGCCCGCTCCGCGAAACGCGCGCGCTGCACCTCGCGCGCGCGGGCCACGCGCCCGCGGATCGCCTCGCTGGGCTCGCCCTTGCGTTTGTCCGAAAGCTCCTGGTAGCGCACCGCCGGCACCTCCACGTGCAGGTCGATGCGGTCCAGCAGCGGCCCCGACACCCGTCCGAGATAGCGCTGCACCGCCTGCGGCGCGCAGGTGCACCGCCGCTGGAAATCGCCGTGGTGTCCACACGGGCAGGGATTCATCGCCGCCACCAGCATGAAGCGCGACGGGTAGGTGAGCGACACGGCGGCGCGGCTCAGCGTGACCTTCGCGTCCTCGATCGGCTGGCGCAGGACTTCGAGGACGTTGCGGCGGAACTCGGCCAGCTCGTCCAGGAAGAGCACGCCGTGGTGCGCCAGCGACACCTCGCCCGGGCGCGGGTGCGATCCGCCGCCGATCAGCCCCGCGTCCGAAATGGTGGTGTGCGGGTTCCGGAAGGGGCGCGTGGCCACCAGCGCGCGGTCGCCGCCCAGCAGCCCGGCCACCGAGTGGATCTTGGTGGTCTCCAGCGCCTCGCCGAAGGTGAGCGGCGGGAGGATGCTGGGGAGCCGCTGCGCCAGCATCGTCTTCCCCGACCCCGGTGGCCCCACCATCAGGATGTTGTGCGCGCCCGCCGCGGCCACCTCCAGCGCACGCTTCACGTGCTCCTGCCCCTTCACGTCGGCGAAGTCGTGCTCGGGCGCGCTGGCCTCGCGGAAGAGCGCGTCGCGGTCCACCGTCACCCGCCGCAGCTCGCCGTCGCCCTCCAGGAAGCGCACCACGTCCACCAGCGAGGTGGCCGCGCGCACGTCCAGTTCTCCCACCACGGCCGCCTCGCCGGTGTTGTGCTCGGGGAGGATGATCCCGCGGAACCCCGCGTCGCGCGCGGCGACGGCCAGCGGCAGCGCGCCGCGCACCGGCCGCAGCGCGCCGTCCAGCCCCAGCTCGCCCACCATCAGGTAGTGCGGCAGCAGGTCGATCGAGCGCATCTGCACCGCGCCGGCCAGCATCCCCACCGCCAGCGGCAGGTCGAACGCCGTTCCGCTCTTGGGGATGTCGGCCGGGGCCAGGTTGAGCGTGTAGCGGCGCGGCGGCAGCGCGTAGCCGCTGTTCATCACGGCGGCCTGCACGCGTTCCTTGGCCTCCTTCACCGCGCCCTGGGGCAGGCCCACGAGGTAGAAGGCGGGTAGCCCGCTCGACACGTCGGCCTCGAGCGTGACCAGGTAGGCGTCGATGCCGAGCACTGCGCCGGCGGTGACACGAGCGAGCACGGGGGTGCGCTCCGGTGACCGTAGAGGTGAACATCGAACACGCGAGGTCCACAGGGTAGCGCCCCCGGCTGGCATCAGCAATGTCTTTTTTGTACAGCGCCGGAAATACGCCAGCGCTCGAACACCGCGTGCCCAGCGGTGGCGCCAGGGGCACGGCTGGTCGTGCATGTGATTGATGGAGCAGGGGATAGAAACGCTCCATCCGGCAGGATCATCCCGGGCTGAGACTGCTGTTGGGTCTCACGGAGGAACGGAGAAACGGAAACTGCGTGGCGCCTCCGTTTTTCCGTTTCTTCGCGAGACCTTTTCGATAAGGAGCCGCCGCGGCTGTGTGCGGGCTGATCGACTCCGCGTCCGGATGGACCTGAACAAAAACAGCGGAGCCGGCAGATGGATCTGCCGGCTCCGCCGTTCTTCGCCGATCGGGACGATCTGGATCGTTCACCGCCGCGGGGCGACGCACTCCAGCAGGTCGCCGGCGCGCAGCTCGTGGTAGTACTCGAAGGTCAGCTCGAATTCCTGGCCTTCGTCCACCACGTCGACCTCGTGGCCCAGCCGGCGCAGGTGGGCGGGCCTGCCGTAGTACACCTGCACGCCGTCGCGGAACACGCGCAGCTCGCCGCGGCGCTTCAGCGTGCCTGCGGTGACGGTGCAGACCGCGAAGGTCTCCAGGCCGCGAGGGAGCATCCGCCGCACCTCCGCCGTCCCGATCTCCACGTACGGCCGGTCGGGCGCGGGCCTGCCCTCGATCCGCGCGCCGACGTCTTCCACCGTCTCGTAGATGGTGTCGTAATGCTGGATGTCCACCTGCGCGGCGTCCGCCGCCGCGCGCGCGGGCGGGGTGGAACGCGTATGGAAGCCGATCAGCGTGGCTCCCTCCGCGGCCGCCCGCCGCACGTCGTCCTCGTCGATCGCCCCCACGCCCTGGTGAATCACGCGGACGCGGCCGGAGAACGCTCCTTCCAGCGCGTCCAGGAGGGCCTGCACCGCTCCGTCCACGTCGGCCTTGATCACCAGGTTCAGCATTGCGTCTCCGTGCGGGTTCGGCGGCGGCTTACGAGTTGCGGCCTGGCCCTCGCCGCGAGAGCGCCAGGTCCACGCTGGCGGCGCCGCTGCCGGCGAGCATCACGATCAGCGCCAGGCCGACGGCGAGGATGTGGTACTCGAAGCCCTCGCCCTTCTGGTTGCCGCCCCAGTTCATGAAGAAGCCGTTGGGCCAGTGCACCAGAAAAGTAGCCACCAGCATGTTCACCGCAACGCCGAACGCCCCCACCCGCCCCAGAAAGCCCAGGATCAGCGCCAGCGCGCCCGCCGTTTCGGCCAGGATCGCCAGCACCGCCAACGGATACGGCACGTGCAGCATCCCGGTCAGGAACCCGATCGCCCCGTGCCAGCCCGGCCCGCCGAACATCCCGAACAGCTTCTGCAGCCCGTGCGGAAGGATCACCAGCCCCAGCACCAGGCGCGCGATGGCCGGCGCCCAGTCGTTACGGGTGAAGATCAAGCGTCGCAGCATCGTGGTCTCTCCGTGTATGGGTACGCCGGCTCCCCGGCGTGTATGCCGCGTCCGTAGCGGCGATGGAATCGGTCGCTCCACGCCCGCTCGGGGCGTGAAACAGAAGTTTGCATGCGGAGCATCGGGGGCGCTGCCGCCATCATCCTCCCAGCGCGTTACCCCTCCGCGTCGCCCCGCAGCCCGCAGCGGATCTGGTCGAGGAGCGAGAGCAGCGCGGAAAGGTCCGCATCCCCCAGAACGCCCATCACCCGCTGGTTGGCGGCGTGGACGTGCGGGTCCAGCCGGTCCAGCAGCGCGCCGCCCGCGTCGGTGAGGTAGGCGATCACCTGGCGGCGGTCGGGGCGGCAGCGCTCGCGGCGCACGTAGCCGGCCTCCTCGAGCTTGTCGAGCAGGCGGGTGATGGAGGCGCCCGCGTCGATCATCCGGTCGCGGATGCTGAGCGTGGGCATCCCGGCCTTTCCCGCGCCGCGCAGGATGCGCAGCACGTTGTACTGCGCCACGCTGACCCCCTCGGGCTCGATCACCCGCGACATCGCGCGCGCCACCACGCTCGACGTGCGCATCAGCGTGACGGCCGCCTCCTCGGCGCGCGAGCGGAACGGCACCCGCTGGCGGATCTCGGCCTGCACGCTCCCCGGCCGCACCTCCGCGGCGGCTTCATCACTGCTCATGGGTGAGTAGTATATCGGGAGATGATTTGCATGTCAATCATCTGAGTTGTTTTTGGTTCATCGCGGATTTGGTTGCGGCAGGTCTCCTGCTCGCTCGCATCGATCCCGTCGACGAGTGGCTGCAGGTGGCGCTCGCGCTGAGTATCGAAATTTTTCTGCAGAGACCCCCTCGACCCCGCAGCCATCACGGAAGGCCCGGCTTTCTCAACGGATCGATCAGGGGATCACGAGGCGAGTCCGGCCGTCGTGCACGTCCCGCGCATCGATGGCGGGATGGCGGGATCGTTGGCCGTATCCACGCACGCTGTGGAGACGCACGGAGGACAGGGAGGGCTCGATTCCCCCTGATGACGCAGTGAACGAAGCCTTCAGGCGCAGACGACGGGGTGAACGACGGAAGCGGGTGTTCCCGAAAAAAATTTCGATACTCAGCGCATTCCGAGCCTGCAGCCACTCGTCGGCGAGCTCCGGTGCGATCAGGTTGCAACCCAATCGACGAAGAATCGCTTTTCGGCGGGTGATCGAGCGGATCTGGTAGCAGTGGCGGGATTCGAAACGAACTCCTTGACACGCGGGGTCCACCTGCTGATAATTCAGCACGTGCAGATTTTTCCGCACGTTTCCCCCCGCCGCCCTCCCACGGGTCGCCCGCCGATGCCGGATTCCACGCTGACAGGGATGAGCCGCCGCGAGCGGCAGATCATGGAGATCATCTACCGGCGCGGGAAGGCCACCGCCGCCGAGGTGCTGGACGAGCTCCCCGATCCGCCGACCTATTCCGCCGTGCGCGCCGCGCTGCGCCTGCTGGAGGAAAAGGGCACGCTGCGCCACGGGCTGGACGGCAAGCGCTACGTGTACGCCCCCGTCACCCCGCGCAGCCGCGCCCGCAGCACCGCGCTGCGCGACGTGGTGCGCAACTTCTTCGGCGGCAGCCCCGAGCAGGTGGTGAACGCGCTGCTCGAGGAGCACCGCCCCTCCGCCGCCGAGCTGGACCGGCTGGCCGAGCTGATCGACCGGGCGCGGCGCGAGGAGGCCGAATGAGCGCCGCGCTCCTCCCCGTGCTCTTCGCCGCGCTGATGGACGCGGCGGTGAAGGGAACCGTGATCCTGCTCGCCGCCCTCCTCGCCACCCGGCAGATGCGGCGCCGCCCGGCCGCGTCGCGCCACCTGGTGTGGATGGTGGCGCTGGCGTCGCTGCTGGCGCTGCCGCTGGCGTCGCGCCTTCTTCCCGCCTGGCGCGTGGTGCCGGTGCCCGGGCCGCTGCGCCCCGCCGCCAGCTTCGTGGCCGAGCCGTCCGCCTACGCCCCGGTAGACGCGCCCGCGCCCAGCGTGGCGGCTCCGTCCGGCGGCGTCGGCGGATCGGGCGCTCCGGTCTCCGCGGCGCCGAGCCGTGCGTCCTCCCCGTCGCGCGCGTCGGCCGGATCGCCCGCAACTCCCGAGACGGCGTTCGACTGGAAGACGGCGCTGCTGGTGGCGTGGGCGGTGGGCGGGGCGGCGCTGGCGCTGCGGCTGGGGTACGGGCTGGCGCGCGTGTGGTGGATGCAGCGCCGCGCCATCGAGATCGACGACGAGGAGTGGGTGCGCATCACCGACCGCCTGGCCCGCCGCCTTCGCGTGGGCAGACTGGTCACCCTGCTGCGCGAGAGCCACGCGGTGGTGCCGATGACCTGGGGGATCGTGCGGCCCGTCGTTCTCCTCCCGTCCGACGCGGAGGAGTGGGACACCGAGCGGCGCACCGTGGTCCTCGCGCACGAGCTGGCGCACGTGCGGCGGTGGGACACGCTCACCCAGTGGATCGCGCATCTGGCGCTGGCGCTCTTCTGGTTCCACCCGCTGGTGTGGGTGGCCGCGCGCCGGATGCGCGAGGAGCGCGAGCACGCCTGCGACGACGCGGTGCTCTCCATCGGCACGCGCCCGGTGGCGTATGCAGACCACCTGCTGAGCATCGTCCGCTCGCTGGGCCAGGCCGAGGGCCCCGCCGCGGCGCTGGCGATGGCGCGGCGCAGCCAGTTCGAGGGGCGGCTGCTGGCCATCCTCGATTCGGCCACGCAGCGCGGCGGGGTCACGCGCGGGCTGGGCTTCGCGGCGCTGGTGGTGGCGGCCGCGGCGGTGCTTCCGCTGGCCACGCTCGGCGCCGCGCGCACCGACATCCGCCCCGGCGCCACCCACGCCTCGCTCACCCCGCCCGCGCAGGCGTCCGACGTCGTCCAGGCGCTGCGCGGCCCCAAGCCGGCCGAGGCGAAGCCCGAGGCGGCCAAGGGCGTGCTGGGCCGGATCGCCGGGCAGCTGGGGGCGCTGGTGGACCGCGCGGGCGACGCGCTGCCGGGCGGGCAGATGCCGGCCCCCGCGCCGCGCGACACGGCTCCGCACGTCCCCGCGCCGCCCCCCGCCGCGCTTCCGGCGGCACCCGCGTCGGCCGCGTCCGCGGCGTCGGGGGCTGCGGGTGCCTCGCCTGCGCGGCCGGCGCCGGTGGTGGAGACGAAGGTGCAGAGCGCGGGGCCGCGGCTGTCGGACGCGGGCGAGGCGCTGCTCGGCCGGCTGCGGCAGGGCGGCGACTACGCCGACGTGATCCGCGCCGCGTCGAGCATCGCGGGCAACCCCGAGCGCGCGGCGGTGCTCACGGCGGTGCTGCGCCGCCCCGACCTGGGGCCCGACGACCTGGCGCTGGCGCTGCGGGTGACCGGCGCCATGACCGGCAACCCCGAGAAGCGCGACGTGCTCAAGCTGGCGGCGGAGCGCTACTCGCTGACTCCCATGGCGGTGCGCACGGCGTTCTTCGGCGCCGTGGCCACCTTCACCGGCGATCCCGAGCGCCGCGACGTGCTGCAGGCCGTGGTCGCGCGGCAGGGCGGATCGACCGAGGTGGCGCGCGCGGTGATCCTGTCCCTGCGCGCCATGCCCGGCGAGGCCGAGCGCCGCGACGTGCTGACCCACGTGCTCGAGCGCGCCGACGTGTCGGCGGCGTCGATGCTCGACGCGGTGAAGGCGACCAACGAGATCCCCGGCGTGGCCGTGCGCCGCGACGTGCTGCAGACGGTGCTGGCGCACCGCGGCCTCTCGGGCGAGGTGCTGGTGGCGGTGCTGCACGCGGTGGCCTCGATCCCCTCGTCGGCCGAGCAGCGCGACGTGCTGACCCGCGCCGCGGCCACGCAGCGCATCGAGGGTGCCGCGCGCGACGCGTACATCACCGCGGCCTACTCGATCGCCGGGAGCTCCGAGCGGGCCGACGCGCTCTCGGCGCTGGTGGGCGAAGGCGCCGCGGAGCGGACCTCGCGCGCGCCGGCCCGCGCGACCACGGCGCGCGCGCAGACGGGGGACGAGCGGAGCCCGCTGTGGAGCTCGGACGTGTCGCTGAGCCTGGACGACGGCCGCGTGCTCCACGTGGAGGCGCGCAAGGTGATCCGCGGGCGCGGGGCGGACGAGATCGAGGCGATCCGCCCCGGCGGCTCGCTGGTGGCGTCGGAGGTGTCGGACGGCCGGGTGCGGCGGGTGGAGATGCTCCCCTGCCGCGACTGCGCGGGCGGGATCTCGCGCCGCTACACCGTGGACGGCCGCACGCAGCCGTACGACGCCGCCGCGCAGCGCTGGCTGGCGGGCGTGCTGCACACCTTCCTGCCATAGGCGGAAGCGAAGGCGGGCGGCCCCGCGCCGTCCGCCTTCTCCCTGCGATGAAGTGCTGAGAAATCAGCAGATGGATCGCTCGTCCGAAGCCTCGCGAACGGCGCGAGGCTGGGGACGACGGTCTCGAGCACGATCCAGGGTTCCCGCGCGGATGCGTGCGTGGGCGTCCGCGAAGGCGGACTTCGGGCCGTTGCAGCCTCGGATTTCAATCCGGGGTGCGAGGCCCCGCACGGCGCCGCGATGCGCCACGTGCGCCACGATGGCGGGTTTTCAACGTCTCAAGTGCTGAAATTTCAGCAGATGCAGTACACCCTCCTACCCTCCAACAGGAGCGTTCCGATGCGGGTTCTGACCATTCTACCCCTGCTGCTGGCGCTGAACGCGGGCGCGGCGGCGGCGCAGGCGCGGTCGTCGTCGCACATGCACAGCGAGATCATCGACGACGGCACGCGGGTGACGATCGACGCGACGGGCCAGGTGCGCTTCAGCGACGACGACGCAGGCGTGGCGTGGATGGAGCCCGGCGCGCGGCTCTCGGTGGAAGAGCGTTCCCGGGGCGTGCCGGAGCGCCGCGTGGTCTGGCGCGAGGACGGCGGCCGCGTGCGCCGCACCTTCTACCGCGACGGCCGCGAGACCGCGCCCGACGGCGCGGACGAGGCGTGGATCCGCCGCGCGCTGCTGCAGCCGATCCGCGAGAGCGGCGCCTACGCCGAGCAGCGGGTCGCCCGCATCCACCGCCGCGGCGGGACGGACGCGGTGCTCGACGAGATCCGCCAGATCGCCAGCGACGGGGCCAGGCGCGCCTACTACACCGCCCTGCTGCGCCAGCCCGGCCTGCGGCCCGGCGATGCCGCGCGGGCGCTGCTGGACGCCGGGCGCCGCATCGCCAGCGACGGCGACAAGCGCTCGGTGCTGGTGGCGGGGGTCGACCGCTTCAGCGGCAGCGCGGAGGTGGCCGAGGCGGCGCTGCAGGCCGCGGCGCGCATCGCCAGCGACGGCGACAAGGCCGGCGTGCTGCGTGGCGCGGCCGACGGCGGCACGCTGCGCGACCCCCAGGTGCGCGAGGCGTACCTGCAGACCGCCGGGGGGATCGCCAGCGACGGCGACAAATCCTCCGTGCTGATCGCGGCGATGCGGGCGGAGGGGAGCGCGGCCACGGCGGCCGGGGCGCTGCGCGTGGCCCGCACCATCGCCAGCGACGGCGACAAGGCGCGGGTGCTCACCAGCACCCCGGTCCATACCCTGCGCGACACGCGCGTCCGCGCCGCCTTCGACGGCGCGCTGCGCACCATCGCCAGCGACGGCGACCGCTCGCGCGCGGCCACCTGGCTGGTCCGGAGCCTGCCGTGAGCCGCGCCACCCTCGCCACCGCCGCGGCGCTCCTCCTCGCGTCCACCGCGATCCATCCGCTCGCCGCGCAGCAGACGCCGGCCGCCGCATCCGCCGCCGCCCCGGCCGACAGCGCCGCGCGGGCCCGGCAGGCGTCCGGCGCCGCATCCTCCGTGAGTGCCACCCGGGTACGCCAGGCGTCCGCGGCGCGCGTCGCCGGCCGCGCGCCAGCGATCGACGGGCGGCTGGACGACGCGGCGTGGGCGGCAGCGCCCGTGCTCACCGGCTTCACCCAGAAGGAGCCGAAGGAGGGCGAGCCGGCCACCGAGCGCACCGAGGTCCGCATCGTGTACGACGACCACGCCCTGTACGTGGGCGCGCGGATGTACTCGTCCGACCCCGCGCGCATCCGCGCCCCCGTGAGCCGGCGCGACGTGTGGGACCAGGCCGAGACCTTCCTGGTGTCGCTGGACACCTATCACGACCGCCGCACCGCCTACACCTTCGCGGTCACCGCCGCCGGCACCCGGACGGAGCTGTATCACCCGCGCGACACGCAGGACGGCGACGCGCAGTTCGACCCGGTGTGGATCGCGAAGGCCGCGCGTGACTCGGCCGGGTGGACGGCCGAGATGCGCATCCCGCTCTCGCAGCTGCGCTTCAACCCCGGCCAGGCGCAGACCTGGGGGGTGAACGTGCGCCGCTGGATCCCGCAGAAGGAGGAGGACGACTACTGGATCCTGGTGCCCAAGAGCGCCAGCGGGTGGGCGTCGCGCTTCGGCGAGCTGGGCGGGATCACCGGCGTGCGCCCCGAGCGGCGGATCGAGCTGGCGCCGTACGCGTCCACCGGCGCCAGCTTCAGCCAGGGGGTGGACCCGGCGGACCCCTTCCACCAGCCGCGCGAGGCCACCGTGCGCGCCGGCGCCGACCTCAAGGTCGGCCTGGGCCCGAACCTGACGCTGGACGCGACGGTCAATCCCGATTTCGGCCAGGTGGAGGCCGATCCGGCGGAGGTGAACCTGAGCGCCTTCGAGACCTTCTTCAGCGAGAAGCGCCCGTTCTTCACCGAGGGAAGCAACCTGCTGAGCGGTGGCGGCGCGGGCTACTTCTACTCCCGCCGCATCGGCGCCGCGCCGCGCGGGGCGGCCGGTGGCGACTTCGTCGATCGTCCCGACAACACCACGATCCTGGGCGCGGCGAAGCTGACGGGGCGCCTGCCGAGCGGCCTCTCCGTCGGCGTCCTTGGCGCGCTGACGGCGCGGGAGCAGGCGCGCACCTTCGACGCATCCACCGGCGCCTTCGGCCGCGTGGACGTGGAGCCGGCCACGGCCTACGGCGTGGTGCGCATGCAGCAGGAGCTCGGGGGCGGCGGGAGCACCGCGGGGTTCATCGTCACCGGCGTCCATCGCGCGCTGGAGGATGGATCGCCGCTGGCCGCGCGGCTGGACCGCGACGCGCTGACCGGCGCGGTGGACTGGGACCTGCGCCTGGGCCGCGGCACGTACGAAGTGACCGGCGCGGTCGGCTTCAGCCACCAGGCGGGCGATTCGCTGTCGATCCTCCGTCTCCAGCGCTCGTCCGCGCGCTACCTGCAGCGGCCGGACGCGGACTACGTGACCTACGACCCGTCGCGCACCACCTTCTCGGGGTACACCGCCTCGCTCGGCGCGCAGAAGATCAGCGGCCGCCACTGGCTGTGGACGGTGGCGGGCGACATGCGCTCGCCCACCTTCGAGCTGAACGACGCCGGCTCGCAGTCCATCGCCGACTACCGCACGGTGTACGGCGAGCTGCGCTACCGCGAGACCCGGCCGCGCGGCCTGCTGCGCAAGTGGGCTGCCTACGTCACGCCCCAGCAGCAGTGGAACGGCGGCGGCGTGGTGACCGACCAGGAGCTCTGGCTGGACTGGGAGGCCACGCTCAAGAACTTCTGGCGCACCCACTTCACCGCGTTCCGCACCTTCCCCGCGCAGAACCCGACGCTCACCCGCGGCGGCCCGCTGGCGGCCGACGCGGGGTCGTGGGCGGTGATCGGGCTGTTGCAGAACAGCGCGGCGGCGCGCTTCCAGTGGAAGGGACGCGTCTACTACGGGATGGACGACGACCGCGAGGTGACCGAGCGGCTGAGCGGCGGGGTGTCGGTGCGGCCGGGCACGCGCTGGAAGCTCTCGGTGGAGCCCAACTTCCTGCGCTACGGCTCGCGGCAGTACGTGGCCACCTTCGCCGGCGGCCCGGTGTCCACCTTCGGGCAGACCTACGTGTTCGCCTCGGTGGACCGCACCGAGTTCTTCGCCGACGTGCGGCTCACCTACCTGTTCACCCCCGACCTGTCGCTGGAGGTGTACGCGCAGCCCTTCGCCAGCAGCGGGCGCTACCACGACTTCGGCGACCTCCCCGCCGCCCGCGCCCACGAGCTTACGCCGCTGGACGGCGACACCACCCGCGTGATCCGCCACGGCAACACCACGGAACTGCGCTTCGGCGGCCAGCGGCGCACGGTGGACGACTTCAACGTGCGCTCGTTCCGCAGCAACGCGGTGCTGCGCTGGGAGTGGCGCCCGGGGAGCACGCTCTACCTGGTGTGGCAGCAGGACCGCGCCGGCGACCGCGACCGCATCGCCCACGTGGGCCCCCGCTCGCTCTTCGAGACGCTCCAGACGCCCGGAGACAACTTCCTGGCGCTGAAGGTGACGTACTGGCTGCCGCTGCGGTGAGGGGTGCGGAGGTGCGGGGGTGCGAGGGTACGGACGGGCTCCGGCGGGGTGGCCGGGGCCCGTTCCGTCTGCCGTCATCGGGTCGTCGTCATCATCGACGTGTCCGCGCGGATCGGGCACGCCGGCTCGGTGTGGCCCGCCGGAGCCGCGGTGGTGGGGCCGGCGGCGGCGATGATCGCGTCCCGCAGCGTGTCGTCCATGGTGCCGGGGACCGGCGGGGTCGCGGTCCGTCCCAGGACCTTCCTGTACTTGTTGTCGAGACTGATCGCGGAGCCGACCGACACCGCCGTGTCCGCGCCGCCCCTGTATACGTTCGCGGCGCTCGTCCCGGTGGCGGGCACCGTCAGCCGGGCCGGCTGTCTGCCGCCCGCCACCTCGATCGCCTCCTTCAGCACGTTGGCCTGGAAGTAGTTCGCCTGGGCCACCAGGATCCCGTCGTTCCCCGACTCCATCCCGTTCTGCTGCTCGGCCGTGAGGGTGTCGGTCCCCCAGTCCAGCAGAACGTTGTTGAAGGCGTGCACCACCGTGCGGTGCGAGGTGCGCGGCGAGCGGCGGCGCACCTGGCAGAACATGTTCCGGCACACGGTGGCGTAGGCGTTGGTGTTCTGGTCGGGATCGATCGGCCTGTTCGTCGTCCTGTCCTTGTCGGAGCCGTGGATCCCGAGCGCCCCATGGCAGTCACTGGTCGGGCCGCTGGGGTCGAAGTCGTAGAAGCGGCACTCCGAGACGGTGATCAGGAGGGGCGGCGCGTTCCTCAGGTCCTTCGTGTTGGTGACCACGCACATGTCGGGGTACGCGCCGAACGAGCAGTGGTCGATCCAGAACCCCACGCCGTGGCGGCCCCTGAGGCCGTCGATCGTGATGCAGTCGCGCGGATCGCCGTCGTCCCCGGCGTGGGTGAAGCGAAGGTCGCGCAGGATGACGTTGTCCGCGCTCCGGCAGTCGAACACCAGGTGGTTGCCGTCGATCACGGCGCCACCCTCGGCCCGGATGGTCAGGTTCCGCGCGGTGACCGTCAGGACGGTCGTGTTGCTCGTGATCGCCGTCGTGCCCGCGGGAAGGCGGATCACGATTTCCTGGGGTGGATGGCGCTGAGACCGTGTGGTGTATGCGTTCGCGTCGGTGATCGCCTGCGCCAGGGTGCCGGCTCCGGTGTTGCCGGGACTGGTCACCACCAGGGTGTTGGCCGGCTGGTCGCCGCCGCCCGTCACGTTCTGCCCAAATCCGATCGCCGGCATGGCCGCCTCCATTCTCGGGGGATGATCGAAGAACCGCTCATTGAACATCTCCCACGATCAGGGAGGCCGATCTCCACTGTCAATGCAAATCTATTGGCCCATTCATAATGAAATCCCGTTGGCGGACAGGTTCCATGCAGGAAACGGAGGAACGGGGAAACCGCGCGCATGACGCAGTTCCTCCGTCCCTCCGTTCTTCCGTGCGACCCCGGCAGTGCCTGTCGCGGCCTCGGACTCTCCCGTCGCAGGAGGACGACTACTCCGCCGGGGCCAGCTTCAGCACGCGGCCGCTCGTCGTGGTCACGTACAACTCGCGCGACGCGTCCTCGCCGAAGGAGGTGACGCTGCCCAGGCCGCCCACGTCCCACTGCTTCGCGTCCGCGACCGCCGAGCCGGTCCAGCGGAAGGAGCGCAGCCAGCCGTTGCAGTAGTCCGAGTAGAAGTAGTGCCCCCGCAGCGACGGCAGCGCGCTGCCGCGGTAGACGAAGCCGCCGGTGATGGAGCAGCCGTCGGCGTGCGAGTACTCGAGCACGGGGAGCGTCAATCCCTGCTGCACGCAGCCGGTGCCGCCGTAGCAGTGCGTCCCCTCCATCAGGTTCCACCCCAGGTTCTGCCCGCCGGTGGAGGCGGGGAGCACGTCCACCTCTTCCCACTGGTTCTGCCCCACGTCGGCCACGTACAGCAGCCCCGCGTCGCGGTCGAAGGCGTAGCGCCACGGGTTGCGCACCCCGGTGATCCAGATCTCGCCGCGCTTCCCCGCCTGCCCCGCGAACGGGTTGTCGGACGGGATGGCGTACGGCTGCGCGGCGTCCACGTCCAGGCGCAGGATCTTGCCCAGCAGCACGGCCGGGTTCTGCCCGTTCCCCTGCGGGTCGCCGCCGCTGCCGCCGTCGCCCAGCCCCACGTACAGCTTGCCGTCCGCGCCGAACATCAGCAGCCCGCCGTTGTGGTTGGCGTACGGCTGCGCCACGGCCAGGACGAGCTGCCCGCTCGCCGCGTCGGCGGTGTTGGAGCCGGGCGCGGCGTGGTAGCGCTCCACCTTCGTGTCGCCGTTCAGGTCGGTGTAGTAGACGTAGAAGAGGCCGTTGGTGGCGTAGTGCGGGTGGAACGCCACGGAGAGCAGCCCCCGCTCGCCGCCGCTGGTGAGCTTGCCGCGCACGTCCAGGAAGGGCGTGGCGAGCACCGCCCCGTTCTGGATGATGCGGATGCGCCCCGTCTGCTCCACCACGAACAGCCGCGCGTCACCCGGCGGCGAGGCCACGTACAGCGGCTGGTCGAACCCGCTGGCCACCTCCACCAGCCGCACGCCGGCGGCCGTGGGCGGCGGGGCGGGGTCGGCCGAGCCGCCGCCGTTGCACGCCGCGGCCAGCAGCAGGAGCGGCAGTCGCTTCATGGAGCCTCCTCGCGGGGTGGGTCGTCGGGCTCGTCGTCGGGCTCCAGCCCCTCCAGCACGCGGCGGGCGTCGTCCTCGCGGTGCCAGGGCACCATCACCCGCGCGCCGTGCATCGACGGACCCTGGTAGCCGGCGCCGAACAGCCCCAGGTGCGCCCCGGTCACCCGCGCGGGGATCCCCGCCTCCTGCAGCGTGGCGCAGGCGAAGTCGGCCTCGAGCACGGCGCCGTACTCCGCCACCACCACCCAGGGCTGCGTGCGTTCCGCCAAGGTCGGTCCGGTTGGGGTGCGGGGGATGGGCGTGTGGAGGAATGCTAACGGCGGGCGCGCGGTGGCACAAACCCGCGGCCCCCTCCCGGATTTTCGCGGATGGTACTGCTGTCCGCGAAAATCCGACCTCCCCCAAAAACTGCCTGGGGGAGGTAGACTGCTCGCGATGGTGCGACTGACACGCATGCGGCGGAGGGCCTCCCTCAGACGGGGACCAGCGCCTGGGCCGGGGCGGGGACGAGGTGGGCGATGGAGTTGGCGTAATAGTCCAGCACCCGCATCTCGCGCGGGTTGGCGGCGAACAGGCCGTCGCGCTCGTGCACCAGGTGGCGCAGGGTGAGCGTGCGCAGCCCCACCGTCACCGCGTAGTCCAGGTCGCGGCGGGGAACGTAGACGTGCGCGCCCGCCGCCTCCAGCTCCGACAGCAGGTTGTGCACGCGGCCCTTGATCTCCAGCTCGTCCAGAGTGGCCGCGGGGTCGCGGGCGAAGACGGTGGCGACGAGGGGAACGGGGACCACGGGGATCACCTGGCCCACCGCGTCCATCAGCTCGCGGCCCAGCGCCTCCACGGCGGCGAAGCGCTCGTCCTTGCCCAGGCGCCGGAAGTCGACGCCGCGGCCGGCGCAGTAGGCGCGCATCGACACCGGCGTGCCGAAGTTGACGCAGGCGTAGCCGAAGCGGTGCCAGCGGCTGCGCGCCATCTGCCACAGGTTGCGGCCCATGAAGCGGAGGGTGCCGCCCAGCGCGGCCATCCTGCCGGGGCGGCGTACGGGCTCCAGCTCCAGCAGCAGGGTGCGGTCTTCGAGCGTGCGGTCGTAGTTGATGCCGACGGGGATGAACACCAGGTCGCGCTCGCCGTGCGGGTCGAAGGCGCGCAGGATGTAGTCGAGCAGGCCGAGCTTGGGCTGGCGCAGGCGGCCGTCGCGGGTCAGCCCGCCCTCGGGGTACACGGCCTGGGTCACGCCGGCGGCCGTGGCCATGGCCACGTAGCGCTCCAGCACACGGCGGTACAGCTCGTCGCCGCTGTTGCGGCGCACGAAGTAGGCGCCCATCGAGCGGATCAGCGCCTGCAGCGGCCACACGCGCGCCCACTCGCCCACCGCGTAGCTCAGCGCGGCGCGGGTGCTGGCCAGGTAGCCGACCAGCACGTAGTCCATGTTGCTGCGGTGGTTCATCACGAACACCACCGTGCTCCCCTTCGCGATCCCGCTCAGCCCCGCCTCGTCGCTGTAGCCCAGCCGCACGCGGTAGAGGAGGCGCGCCACCCGCCGGGCGATCCAGATCCCCAGCCGGAAATACAGGTAGGCGTTGAACGCCGGGACGATCTCGCGGGCGTAGCGGCCCACGCGGTCCATGGCCACCTCGCGCGGGGTGCCGTGCTCGCGCGCCCAGGTGTCGGCCGCCTCCAGCACGCGCGCGTCGTACGTGAGCCGGTCGACCAGCACCTGCCGGCGGGTGAGGTTGAAGTGCGGGATCTCGATGGGGAGCCGGGTGTTGACCTCGCTGATCACGCGGTTGGTGCGCTGGCGCACGAGCCAGCGCACGCTGGGCACCATCAGCCGGTCGAGCGCCGCCCACGCGGCGAACACGGCCAGGAGCACGAAGAGCCAGACCGGAACGCTGACGGTGTTGCCCATTCGGGTGGTTCCTCGGGGGGGATGAGGGTCTGGCGGCGGCAAGGAGACACGGGGCGTGCGATCGGCGGCGTCCGCGCGCACGGCGGGTTGAAACCCGCCGCTGAAGCCTCGGGAAGTCCGCCTTCGCGGACTCGTACGCGGCCATCCTGCCGGTTCAACCGCTTCCCTGCACGATAAACGGTTGCCGGGCCAGAGCAAGAAATCCGCGTCGCGGGGAGTGCGCCCGTTTGCACCCATCCGTGCGTGCAGTCCGCGAAGGCGGACTTGCGAAGTCCCAGCGGCGGGTTTCAACCCGCCGCGAAGGCGGACGATTCCGGCGGGGAGATGGAGGCGCGCACTCCCATCCCCATCGCCCATCCGCATCTCCCCCACGCTCATCGCGGCGGAATCCCCACGCCGAAGCACCCGAAGAGACGATTAGAATGTGCGGCGGTCCCGTGGCCGTATCAGCTTTGGTAGCAGTGAGTTGCGGCATTAAGGCGGCGCGGGCGCGCACCGAAGGATTTGACGCGGGGGGTGGGGCGGCCTAGAATGCGCCCCGCTCAAGCAGCACAACGTGCTACACCGCATCGGCGCGCCGCGGCCACGGCTCCTTGCAGGGGAGCCGCGCCACCCGGACCTGTTTTCCCGCGCCGAGCGGTCTCGTGAACCTCCAAGCCCATCGCGCCTTGACTCACCACCGCGGAAACGCACTGCGCGTGCTCGCCTGCGCCGGGATGCTGATGCTTCCCGCCACGCTGCACGCACAGGACGCCCGGCGGGCCGAGAGCCCCAGGCCGTCCGTCACCCCCGCCGCCGTGAACGCCTCGCCCACGCAGGCGCGCCGCGACTCGGCCGTGTCGCTGGCCCGGCGGCTGCTGGGCCGCCGCTACGTGTTCGGCGGCACCACCCCCGAGGGCTTCGACTGCAGCGGCTTCACCCGGTACCTGATGCGCGCCCTGGGCTACGAGCTGCCGCGCACCGCCGCGCAGCAGGCCCAGGTGGGGCGCGAGGTGCCGCGCGACCCGCGGCTGCTGCGCCCGGGCGACCTGCTCACCTTTGGCCGCGGCGGCCGGGTCACGCACATCGGGATGTACATCGGCAACGGGCGGTTCGTGCACGCCAGCACCGGCGCCGGCCGCATCGTGGAGGCCGACCTGGACCGCACGCCCAGCCACCTGGTGCGCGCCTGGTACGGCGTGCGCCGCCTGCTGGCCGACGACGACAGCGCCACCGCCGTCGCCGCCCGCACCGGCCCCGCCCCGTCTCCGTCGCAGCGGTAGAGGGATCGGCAGATCGGCCGCACCACACGAGCAAAGCCCGCGCTCCGGAGCATCCGGGGCGCGGGCTTCTGCTTTGATCCGCCGATATCGATTCGTCGATTGCCGGTCGTGCACCTACCGTTCGGGCTGGCGGTACGAGGCGTAGAGGAACACGCTGATGGCGACCGCCAGCCAGAGCCAGGTGGAGAGCAGCCAGACGGACGCGTTGGCGTGGTGCGCCCAGCGGTTGCCGTCGACGGGGCTGTAGCCGGTCGCCACCGTGCCTATGCCGTACCGGCCCCACAGCACGCCATCCACCAGCTCGGCAAGCGGGCGCGTGCCGTCGGCCATGCGCAGGGCGTTCAGGAACAGATAGGCCACCATCCCGCCGCCCATCCATCGCCACGGGTACGCCGTCACCAGCGTGAGCGCGCTCCCCAGCAGGTAGGTCACCGCCACGCCCGCGAACGGCGTGAGCCACAGCCACCACGCCTCGTGGTCCACATGGCCGCCCGTGAGCGCCGACGCCACGCCGAACCAGGCGAAGTACGCCAGCGTGGCCCCCAGCGTCCACACCAGCCCGCTCAGGGCGCGCATCACCGCGTGGGCGCCGTGGTTCACCGGCATGGCGCGGTGGTAGCCGCGGCGCGCCGGGTCTTCGCCCTTCCACACCGCCATCGGCACCAGCAGCGCCAGGATCACCGCCGGCACGCCCGCCTCGGGGCTGAACGGGACTTTCGCGTCGGAGAACCCGTAGGTGTTCAGGTACACGATCCACACGCTGAGCAGCCCGAAGAAGCCGGCCGCCACCAGCGCCTCGCGGCGCAGCGCCACGCCCACGGAGCGGAACTGCTCGCGCGCCACGGCCGTCCAGGCGGGCGCCGGGTTCAACAGGACGGATTCCATGCTTCAGTCCTTTCGGCTCAGGAGGGCCACGGCCGCGTCTTCGAGGGTGAGCGGCGCGGCGTCGCGCACGGTGGCTCCGCTGTCGGCGAGCAGGCGCGCCACCTCGCGCTCGTCGCCCCACACGCTCCACTGGATCTCGCGGCCCACGCCGCCGCGCTTCACCACCGTCCCGTTCAGCAGCGGCGCGCCGTTCCAGTCCGCGGGCACGTCGGCGCGGTAGCGGCGCAGGTTGCGGTGCAGCACCTCGCGCGGCAGCTGCGCGGTCAGCCGGCCGCCCTGCATCACGCCCAGGTGGTCGGCCAGGCGGTCCACCTCGTGCACCAGGTGCGTGCTGATCAGCACGGTGCACCCGGTGTCGGCCACGTGCTCGGCCAGCAGCCCCAGCGTCTCGTCGCGCATCACCGGGTCCAGCCCGTCGGTGGGCTCGTCCAGCAGCAGCAGCGGCGGGCGGTGCGCCATCGCCAGGATCAGGTGCACGCGCCGGGTCACGCCCTTGGAGAGCCTGCCGACCCTGCGCTCCATCCCCACGTCGAAGGCCTGGGCCAGCCGCGTGGCGTACTGCCAGTCCCACCGCGGAAAGTAGGCCGCGTGGTGCTCCAGCAGGCGGCCCACGGTCATGTAGCCGTACCCCCAGTCGCCGCGCTCGGGCACGTAGCCCACCTGCGCGCGCACCAGCGGGCCCTGCGCGCGCGGGTCCATGTCCAGCACGCGCACGCTCCCGGCGTCGGGGGCGTACAGCCCCAGCAGCAGCTTGAGCGTCGTCGTCTTCCCCGCGCCGTTGGGGCCCACCAGGACGTAGACGGCGCCCTCGGGCACCTGCAGCTCCACGCCCAGCAGCGCGAAGTCGCGCCCGAAGCGCTTGGCCAGCCCCTGGGTGGTGGCGGCGAAGGGACCTGCGGAGATGCGGACGGGGAGCGCGGAGGTCATCGGTGATCGGCCCCGGGGTGAGGGGTTCCAGCCGTTCGGAGGTGTTCGGACGCCGCTTCCGAACGTTCGGAGGCGCGTTCGGACGCGGCCGCCAGCCGCAGCGCCTCGGCCAGCTCGCGCGGGGACACGCCGTGGCGCCGTGCCTCGCGGAGTGCCCGTTCCGCCACGCGTCTGGCCAGCGCGGCCCGGTCTTCCGAGGCGCCGGCGGGGCGGGCGACGACGGGGCCGCGCCCCCAGCGCATCTCCACCACGCCCTGCTCCTGGAGCACCTGGTATGCCCGCGCCACCGCGCCCGGGTTCACCCGCAGCTCGGCCGCCAGCGTGCGCACGGCGGGGAGCGGCGTTCCCGGCTCCACCGCCCCCAGCGCCAGCGCGCGGCGCACCTCGTCCACGATCTGGGTCTCGATCGGCCGCGGGTCGGCGGTGTCGATGGCGAGCTGCACGGGACTGCCAGGGGACAGGGGACAGGGGACAGGGGACAGGGGACAGGGGACAG
>Ga0207706_10002071_pt1 | contig 19641 bp, 24 predicted proteins | sample KBSC53metaG_FD_184318 | JGI IMG/M metagenome (GOLD analysis project Ga0207706, IMG submission 184318) | Corn rhizosphere microbial communities from Kellogg Biological Station, Michigan, USA - KBS C5-3 metaG (SPAdes) (version 2) | ecosystem: Host-associated > Plants > Roots > Rhizosphere > Soil ... | reverse complement strand
TCCACTCGCTCAGCAAGACCTACAACATGACCGGCTGGCGGATCGGCTGGGCGGTGGGGAACCCCGAGCTGGTGGCGGCCGTCACGCGGGTGAAGACCTTCGCCGACACCGGCGTCCCCTTCAGCATCCAGCACGCGGGGATCGCCGCGCTCCAGTCGCACGCCGAGTGGGTGCCGCGCAACGTGGCCACCTTCCAGGCCCGCCGCGACGCCGCCTGGGCCGCCTTCCGCGACGCCGGGTTCGACCTGCCCAGACCCGCCGCCACCATGTACCTGTGGGTGCCGCTCCCCGCCGGCGTGGAGAGCGGGCCCTGGGCGCGGCGGCTGCTGCTGGAGCAGGGCGTGGCCGTGCTCCCCGGCAAGTCGCTCGGCGCCGGCGGCGAAGGCTTCTTCCGCGTCGCGCTCACCACGTCCGAGGAGCGCCTGCGGGAAGGCGCCGAGCGGATCGCGAAGATGGTCTGAGCCGCTGAACGGGTGCGGAGGTGCGGAGGTGCGGAGGGTGCGGGGGTGCGGAGGTGCGCTGGCGGTGCCGCGCGCTTCCGCACTTTCTCGTTGCGGCAGGGATGAAACCGGAGATCGGTTGCCGTTTCTTTCTCCCCCTCCCCCGCGAAGCGCGCGGAGAGGGCGGGGGGAGGAGGGCCGCCGCGGCCGCGCCGATCTTTCCCCTTCGCTTCGATCCCACCCGGTGCATCTCCCGTCATCGCTCGGCTCGCCGCCACGAGGGCTGACGGCGCTACGCGTGTTTGTTAGGGGATGATGGACACCGGAACCGAAGTATCAGGGGGGAGTAGAACGATTCCATGAGTCCCGCCACGCTCACCCCTCCGACCGACGCCGACGTGATCCAGGCTCCGCCGATCGTGGCGCAGCCCGGCTCCGCCGCGCCCGGGCCCCGGCCGCGCGCGCCGTTCAGCCGCGGCACGCACGGCGAGCGGGGCTTGCGCGTGACGCGCGGCGCGGTGGGCGTGTCGCTGGCGGTGCACGGGGTGCTGGCGCTGTTCCTGGTGCTGGGGATCAACCAGGTGGTCCGGCGCGGCCAACCGGCGCGGACGGACACCGGGACCGAGCAGGTCAGCTACCTGGACGTGGGGGAGTGGCCGTCCGGCGCGCCCGCGGCCGGCGGCGGCGGGCAGGCCGGCGTGTCGCCCGAGCAGGCCGTCACCAACGCCGCCATCGACTCGGCCATCGCCCGCACCGCCGCCGATCTGCAACGCTTCCCCGACCGCGTGCCCACGCGCATCCCGCCGCCGCCGCGCGGGACCGGCGCGCGCGGCGGCGCTCCGTCGGCCGCGGCGCCGGGGGCGCAGCCGGGGAACGGGGCGGGCAACGGCGTGGGCGACGGCGCGGCGAACGGAATCGGCGACGACGTGGCGGGCGGGCGCTACGGCGCGGGGTACCGCGACCGGCGCCTGATCGTCCCCGCGCAGCCCGTCCCCGAGCGCCAGCGCAGCGACCAGGAGCGGTACATGGAGCACCTGAACGACCGGCTGGCCACGTACAACGACTCGGTCGCCGAGGAAGCCGCGCACCAGCGCCGCATCCACAACTGGACGGTCAGGGACCACAACGGCCGCGAGTGGGGGATCGGCGAGGGCGGCGTGCCGGTGGTCGCCGGGCACAAGCTCCCCACCACGCTGTCGCCGCCGATCTACGTGGACCGCGACCAGGAGAACGCGCAGCGCCAGCGCACCCGCCAGCGCGCCGAGATCGACCGCCAGGTCGAGGCCGGCGAGCGCGCCCAGTCGTCGCGCGAGAGCGCCCAGCGCGCGCGGCGGCTGCAGGACCAGGAGCGCCAGCGCCGCCGCGAGAGCCAGCGCGACACCTCCCGCGCCACTCCCTGAAGCACCTCCTCCCCATATCGCTGAACCGTACGCACCGGCCGGCTCGCGCACCACGCGCATGAGCCTGCCGGAACGCGACTTGCACCCGTTCACCGGCTGCTGGCACGGCCAGCGGACGTGACGTTGGCATGGACCGGAAAGGGGGAGCATGGGGCGTTCATCGCGCAGGGACGACGACGGTGGCCGGGGGAGCAACCCGCTGCTGGTGGCGCTGGGCGCGGCCGGCGGGATGGCGCTGGGGCTGCTGCTGACCAACGCGGCGCAGCAGGAGCCGGTGCGCCGCGGCGCCGCCCGGCTGCGCGACCGCGCGGTGGACGCGGCGCGTGGCTGGGGCCCGGCTCCGCTGCGGCGCCCGCCGCACGAGCAGCACGCGCTGGTGCAGCTCGAAGACGACGTGATCGACGCTTTCCTGCGCGACCCCGTCCTCTCCGAGCGCGGCATCGACGTGGGGTGCATCAGCCCGGGGATCATCGAGCTCTCCGGCCTGGTGCAGAGCGCCGACGAAGCCGAGCGGGCGGTGCGCGCGGCGCGCGGCGTGGGCGGCGTGGCCACGGTGGTGAACCGGATGGACGTGGGAGACGAGTCGCGCCGCGTGCGGCGCGCGGCCGAGGGGACCGGAACGGAGGATCACATGGCGGGTGAATGGACCGGCAGACAGGTGGGGATGGGCCAGCGGCGGCAGGGGATCGAAACCGAGAACCGCGGCGGCCTGGACGACTCGCAGCACCTGCGCGAGGTCGCGCTGGAGCAGAGCGACCGCGCACAGTACGAAGACGAGGATCTGGCGCACTCGCAGCCGCTGATGGGCAGCCGCCCGGGCCACGGCGATCCCGCGGCCGGCCTCAACTACAGCGAGGACGAGCTCGACAACCAGGACCCGTACGGCAAGCACGCCGTCCCCGCGCCCGAGCAGCCGCAGGCCATGCACAGCCAGGCCCGCGTGGGCGAGGGCCTCAAGCCCGGCGTGGAGCTGGCGCTGGAGCAGGAAGACGTCCCGGTGAAGCCCCACTCCGACGGCTGGGTCGCCTCGCCCAACGAGAGCGGCTCGGCGGAACGCTGAGCTTCGCGCCGCCGGCGAAACGCGGCCCTCTCCGGATGCTTCGGGGAGGGCCGCTTCGCGTTCGGGTGCGGAGGTGCGGAGGTGCTGAGGTGCGGAGGTGCGGAGGTGCGGAGGTGCGATGGACCCGGCGCGAGCGTCGCCGGCTATGTGCGCCGCTGTCCTGTCGTTGCGTGCGATTGCCCCACGCGTAGATTTCGCGCCTCGACGACAGGACCTTCGATTCCGGGGACGCGACCATGGCGGACACGCTGAAGGACACCATCCGCGGCGACCTGAACACCGCGCGGCGCGAGCGCGACAAGCTGCGCACCATGGTGCTCACCACCTTCCTCTCCGAGATCCGCAACAAGGAGATCGAGGTGGGACACGAGTTGGGCGACGCCGAGGTGCACGGCGTGGCCACCACCGCCATCAAGCGCCGCCGCGAGGCCGCCGAGCAGATGCGCGGCGGCGGCCGCGAGGAGCTGGCGCAGAAGGAGGAGCAGGAAGCCGCCATCCTGCAGGTCTATCTCCCTCCGCAGCTCGGCGAGGACGAGGTGCGCGCCATGGTCCGCGAGGCGATCGCTGCCGGCGCCACCGACATCGGCGGCGTGATGAAGGCCGTCTCGCCGCGGACGAAGGGCCAGTTCGACGGGCGCGAGCTGAACCGCATCGCGCGCGAGGAGCTGGCCGGCTGAGCTCGGCGGCTACGAAGTGAGCGCCGGCGGACGCAATCGGAGCGTTCGCCGGCGCGCCCGTTTACATCGTTCCCTTCGGTGATTATTTTCAGGTGTCCAGTTTGTGTTCGCCGGATTCATCCTGTACATCGGCTCGTCCATCTCATGCCTTCGCGTGCCTTGCGCCACTGGCAGACCCGCAGCCGCAAGGTGCTCGACGAGTTCGAGGCCGCGCACGCGCTGGTGGGCGGCACGCCGTCCGCCCGCCGCTTCGCCCGCCAGCAGATCGCGCAGGCCTACGTGGTGCTGCTCTGCTCGCAGTTCCAGCGCTTCTGCCGCGAGTTGCACACCGAGGCCGCGGATGGGCTCACTAGCGGAGTCCGGGCTCCGCTTGATGAGATCTTTTTCAAAGCGCTCACGGTCGGCCGTAAACTCGACGTGGGCAACCCGGGGCCCGGCAACCTCGGTTCCGACTTCAGCCGCTTCGGGATTCCGTTCTGGGACGAAGTCCGCCTGCACAATCTGCGGAACGAAGAGCGTCAACGGACGCTGGAGCAGCTGAACCGCTGGCGCAACGCGATCGCTCACCAGGATTTCACCCATCCGGCGCTTGCCGGGGACGAAGAGGTCGATGTGCGGCAGGTACGGAAATGGCGGCGAACCTGCGAAACGCTCGCAGTGGAATTCGATACGGTGATCAGGCTATATTTGCGATCGGTCCTCGGACGCGCTCCCTGGTAGGAGAACCGTAATGGCTCGTAGAAAGATCCTTCGTCCCGGTGACGAATTCAGAGTCGGAGACCGTGTCCGGTATCCGTTGCCCCGAGGAGTTCTAGAAGCCGTGATTGTCCGGGATGACGGCGACATCGGTGTGAATGGCCGCCGCATGTTGTTGCTGCGCGGCCTCACCGAGTACATGGAAGACACGTTCATGTCACCCGCCGAGATCCTTCTTCCGGCCAACTGACGCTTCATCTGCGGAAGAGCCAGGCCGCCCCCGCGGCAGCGGAGGCGGCCTGTGTGGTTCCTGCCGTTGTCCCGGCGCTTCGGGTCAGCCGAACGCGGCCAGCAGGTCGTCGATCTTGTCGAGAACGGGCTCGCGGTCGGCGGTGGTCTGCTCGTAGCGGCGGATGTGCAGCAGGGTGCGCTCGTCCAGGTCGGCGTCGTCGAGCCACTCCACCAGCGTGTCGCGGTCCATCCCGTCGTAGCCCAGCACGGGCTCCTCCAGCAGCTCCTCCTCGTCGTCCTCCAGCAGCAGGCCGCCGTCGCCGCCGCTGCCCGGAAGCGCTGGGCGCAGCCAGCCGCCCTGCTGGTAGTCGCGCAGCGCCAGCACGATCGCCGCGCCCGCTGCCGCCCCGATCAACACTTTCAGCGCCCTCATCGCCGTCCACCTCGCGTCGTGGTTCGTGGTGCTCTCGGCTGATGGGCGAGGCAAAACCCCGGCCAGCGCCCGCCGTCACTCCCCCGCGTCGCCCCGCTCGCGCACGCGGATGCGCTGGGCCAGCGAGTGGCTGATCACCTGCGGCGCGCCGTTCACCTGCAGCGAGATCGGCCCCTCGAACGGCTGCTTCCCCACCACCTCCACCTGCGAGCCGGGGTACAGGTCCATCGAGCCCAGGTAGCGCAGCTGCTCGGGCTCTTCCACCTCCACCTCCAGCACCCGCCGCGTCTCGCCGGGCTCCAGGTCGCCCAGCGCGGGGTAGCGGCTGGTGTCCATCTCGCCGCTGGCGGTGGGGATGGCGTTGCCGTGCGGGTCGCGCTCCGGCTCGCCCAGCAGGCGCGCCAGCCGCTCGATCAGCTCGTCGCTGGCGGCGTGCTCCAGCCGCTCGGCCTCGTCGTGCACGCGGTCCCACGCGTAGCCCAGCTTCTCCACCAGGAACAGCTCCAGCACGCGGTGCCGCCGGATGATGCGCAGCGCCGCCAGCTCGCCCGCCGCGGTCAGCCGCACGCCGTAGTACGGCTCGTGGCGCAGCAGCCCCTGCTCGTCCAGGCGCTTGACCATGGCCGTGACCGCCGCCGAAGTCAGCCCCAGCCGCTCGGCGATGCGCGAGGTGGCCACCGGCGACTCCTGCTGCTGCAGCATCCACACGGCCTTCAGGTAGTCCTCGACGACGGGCGTGTACATCCGGGTTCGGCAACGGTGGAACGGCGTGGATCGGCCGTTCCGAACATCTCCGGGCGCCCAAGCGATGTCAAGGAAACCGAGCGGATCGGGCGTGCCCCTCCGCCGCGCCCCGGGCCGGAGTGCGCGCGCCGCCGCCGTGCGCGTTGCGCCAGCTTCACGTGCACGCCGTCCTTCCGTACTCCGTACCCCGTACTCCGCACCCGCCGTTCCTCGCGCTCCGCACTTCTGTGCCCTTTGGAGCGTACACGCACGCACCTTGCGCGCACGGGACGGCTGCGGCATGTTGGCCGTACCCGTCCGTTTCCAGGGGCGGGGCCCCTCCGGCGCCGTCCCGCTCCCTGTCCCCGGGCGGATGCGCGCCCGCCGCCCGTCTCCGCGTTCATCGATGCCGGTGACCGACACCGCCGACGTGTTGCGCGACCCCGCGCGCCTTGCCGCCCTGGCCGACACCGGCCTTCCCGACTCGCCGCCCGAAGAGGCGTTCGACCGCCTCACCCGGCTGGCGGCGCGGGTGCTGGACGCGTCCACCGCCTGCCTGTCGCTGGTGGACGGCCGCCGCCAGTTCTTGAAGAGCGTGCACGGCGCGCCGGCCGCGCTCGAGGGGGTGCGCGAAACGCCGCTCTCGCACTCCATCTGCGCGCTGGTGGTCGAGTCGGGCGAGCCGCTGGTGGTGCCCGACCTGGCCGCGCACCCGGAGCTCTCCACCCATCCGATGGTGGTCGAAGCGGGGCTGGGCGCGTACGCCGGCTACCCGGTGACCGCCGCGGGCGGGCAGACGCTGGGCAGTTTCTGCGTGTTCGACACGCGCCCGCACGCCTGGGGCGCCGGCGAGCTGGCCGCGCTGGCCGACCTGGCCGCGCTGGCGGCCGACGAGTGCGAGCGGCGGCGCGGCGAGCGCGAGCTCACCCGCACCGAGCGGCTGCTGCGCGAGAGCGAGGGGTGGTTCCGCTCGGTGGTCGAGCAGTCGATCATGGCCATCTACTGCTACCAGGACGGCCACTTCCGCTACGTGAACCCGCGCTTCGCCGAGATCTTCGGCTATCCCGTGGAAGAGATGCTGCGACCCGACGCCCTGCGGCGCGTGGTGCACCCCGACGACTTCCTGCGCGTGGCCGAGAACATCCGCGCCCGGCTGGCCGGCGAGATCCCCACCGTGCGCTATACCCTGCGCGGCGTGCGCGCCGACGGCGAGATCCTGCACCTGGACGTGCACGGCACCCGCACCCTGGTGGAGGGCCGCCCGGCGCTGATCGGCGTGGGCTACGACATCACCGACCGGGTGCGCGCCGAGCGCGAGCGCGAGGCCGCCATGGCCGCGCGCGACCGCTTCTACGCCATGGCCAGCCACGAGCTGCGCACGCCCGTCAGCACCGTGATGCTGTACAACGACCTCCTCCTGGGCGGAATGTGCGGCGAGCTCACGCCGCCGCAGCGCGACGCGGTGGAGTGCTCGCAGGGCTCCGCGCGGCATCTGCTGGACCTGATCAACGACCTGCTCGACCTCTCCAAGCTCGCGGCCGGCCGGCTGGACCTGCGCGTGGAGCCGCTCGACGTGGCCGCGCTGGTGAACGAGGTGTTCGCCGAGCTCACCCCCATGGCCACGGGGCAGGGGAGCACCCTCAGGCTGGAGGTGGAGGCACGCCCGCTGGAGGTGTCGGGCGATCGCCGGCGCATCCGCCAGATCCTGCTCAACCTGCTCTCCAACGCCATCAAGTTCGGGGCGGGGCGTCCGATCGTGGTGCGCTGCATGCCGGGGCAGGGCGGCGTGGCGGTGGAGGTGAACGACCAGGGCGCCGGCATCACCCCCGAAGACCTCCCCCGCATCTGGGACGACTTCGTGCAGCTGGGCGAGGGGCAGCCCGGCACGGGTCTGGGCCTGCCGATCGCCCGGCGGCTGGCCGAGCTGCTGGGCGGCGCCATCGAGGTGGTGTCGGTCCCCGGCACGGGCAGCACCTTCCGCTTCGTCCTCCCCGCTTCGCCCCCCGAGTCGATGCACTTCGCCGCCGAGCCGCACCCCACGGCCGCTGCGTCGTGACTTCTCCGAACTGCCGGGTCTGGGCGTGTTTGGCGCGTAGGCGCCAAACCGGGCTGCGCGCGCGGTAGGGCACGATACCACCGTGCCCAACCGCGCCGGGCCCCCGGCGGCGGACGGGCATCCCTCCGCTTCTTCGACGTCCGCGCGCCGCCGCCGGTGTCCCGGCCCTGCGGGCGCGCATCCCTCACGCACTGTACACTTCCTCTCCGTTGTCGCCCGATTTTTGGGCGACATCTCTTCCCCGCCGAGTGCCGTGGTTGCCGCGGATTCATCCGGCCGGTCCCATACCTCGTAGGGCACACTCCTGGCACCGGGATCCGGCCGTGACCAGCTGGCACCGCGGAGGCGAGCTAAATCCGTCTCCGAACACTCGTTCGAGCCTTGCACGTTTCGTCACAAGCGCTAGAATGTCGGCCTCCGGGGCGCCCGCATCTGCCCTGGAAGTCATCCGAATCCCCAAGGAGATGCGCGTGAAGAGCATCGTCTGCGTAAAGCGCGTCCCCGACACCGAGGCGCGCATCCGCATCGCCGGCGACGGGAGCAGCATCGACCCGAGCGGCGTGAAGTTCGTGCTGAACCCGTACGACGAGTTCGCGGTGGAGGCGGCGCTGAAGCACAAGGAAACCGCCGGCCAGGGCGAGGTCACGGTGATCAGCGTGGGCGAGGCGTCCAGCGCCGAAACGCTGCGCACCGCGCTGGCCATGGGCGCCGACGGCGCCGTGCTGCTCAGGGCCGACCGCACCCCCGAGGGCCTTGCCGCCGCCCGGGTGCTGGCCGAGGAGATCAGGGGGCGCGAGTACGACCTGTTGCTGTTCGGGATGAAGGCCATCGACGACGACCTGCAGGCGGTCGGAGCGATGGTGGCCGAGCTGCTGAACCTTCCCTGCGCCACCGCGGTCACGGAGTTCAGCGTGGAAGGCGGCAAGGTCACCGCGCAGCGCGAAATCGAGGGCGGCGCCGAGGTGATCGAGCTCAGGATGCCCTGCGCCATCACCGTCACCAAGGGCGCCTACGAGCCGCGCTACGCCAGCCTGAAGGGGATCATGGCGGCCAAGAAGAAGCCGCTGGAGGAGAAGCCCGCGCAGGCGGGCGACGCCGGCGCCGCGCCCGCGCTCAGCTACCCGCCCGAGCGCCAGGCCGGCCGCATCGTGGGCGAGGGCCCCGACGCCGTGCCCGAGCTGCTGCGGCTGCTGCGCACCGAGGCCAAAGTGATCTAGGGGACAGGGAAGAGGGGACAGGGAACAGCGGGAACGCTGTTCGCCGGCTGTCCCCTGTCCCCTACTCGATCGGAAACATCCTCATCACGAGGTAGACTGAATATGCCGGGAATCTTCGCGTTCGCGGAGTCACGCGACGGCGAGCTGCGCAAGTCGGCGCACGAGGTGGTGACCGCCGCGCGCAAGCTGGCCGACGCGCTGGGCACCGAGGTGCACGCCGTGGCGCTGGGCGCGTCGGGCACGCAGGCCGCCGCGGGCGAGCTGGGGAAGTACGGGGCCGACAGGATCTTCACCGGGGAGTCCGGCGCCTTCGACCGGTACTCGCCCGAGGGGTTCACGACCGTGATCGTGAACTTCATCAAGGAGCACGGCTGCGACGCGGCGGTCTTCCCCGCCACCGCGCTGGGCAAGGACCTGGCGCCGCGCGTGGCCGCCCGCCTGGGCGTGGACTACCTGAGCGACGCCACCGCGCTCGACGCCGAGGGCGGCACCGTCACCGTCACCCGCCCGCGCTACGCCGGCAAGGTGTTCGGGAAGAGCACCGTGTCGGCCAGGCCGGCGGTCGTCTCGATCCGTCCCAACGTCTTCCAGCCGGCCGAGAACGCGAAGGCCGGCGAGGTGCAGGCGCTGAGCGTCGATCTCGGCAACGCCGACTTCGGCGCGGTGGTGAAGGAGATCAAGGCCGCCGCCGGCGAAAAGCTCGACGTGGCCGAGGCGCCGATCGTGATCAGTGGCGGGCGCGGGCTGCAGAACCCCGACAACTTCAAGCTGCTCGAAGAGCTGGCCGAGGCGTTCGGCGGCAAGGCGGCGGTGGGAGCCTCGCGCGCGGTGGTGGACGCCGGCTGGCGCCCGCACGGCGACCAGGTGGGGCAGACGGGAAAGACGGTGGCGCCCACGCTCTACATCGCCGTCGGGATCAGCGGCGCCATCCAGCACCTGGCCGGAATGCGCACCAGCCGCTACATCGTGGCCATCAACAAGGACCCCGAGGCTCCGATCTTCAAGGTGGCCGACTACGGCATCGTCGGCGACCTCTTCCAGATCCTCCCGCGCATGACGGAGGAAGTGAAGAAGATGATGGGCTGAGGCGGAGACGTCCCGGTCCGATCGATCGACGAAGGGCGCCGGCAGATTGCCGGCGCCTCTTTTTTGGTCTGTTCGTTGCAAACGAGAAAGTGGTGTGTTACCCGACCGGCCTTGTACGCGACAGATCGACGACCATCAGTAATCATCGCAGATGCGCTGTCTTCGCGAATTCGCGAAACATCGACAGGCAGCGCGGCGACCTTGGTCAGTGATCGCTCGTGTGCACGGCAGCCGGTCACCCCGTGATAACGGGGAGCGAGGTCCCTCGCGAGTGTCGACGCTCTCGGACCTCCCAGCAAACAGTGCTGGGAGGCGAGCGCGTAAAAGCCCCGTCTCCTGGCTTCCGGAGGCGGGGTTCCTTGTCTCCGGCTAGTCGAGAGGAGGCGACATGAGAGCGGGGCGTAGCTTCGGAAGGGAACTGCTGGTTGCGGTTCTCGCGACGTTGATCGTGGCGTTTCTGATGTGGCTGCTGACGGGAGATGGACGTTCGGAGACGGTACTGAAGCTCGAGTATCGCCACGCCCCTGCTTCCGTGCAGCAGCCGTAACGTGGAGATTCGTCCGCGGCGAGCGAGTGACAGGGGTGCGGGCCGGTGGATGGATCTGCCTGCAATTACGTTTGCATGCATTCGTAGTTGCAGGCAGCCGTCGCCTTGTACGGGCAACCGAACGGCTCCGCCTCGCGCAACTCCGGGCCGCTGCCTATCTTCCGCGCGTCGACCACCCTCAGCAACCAGCAGGATCGGACGCGCTTGGCAACGCCCCTGTTCCGCTCGCCCTGGATCGCGCCGCTGGCGCTGCTGCTGGCGGCCGCCTCTCTCGGCGCCAACGGCGTGCTCCTGTACAGGCTGCGCCGCCCCGAGCGGATGCTGGCGCCGGCGCTGGACCGCGTGGCCGCGAACCTTCAGCACTCCAGCGCGAGCATCCAGTACACGGTGCGCATCCCCGCCGGTACCCCGGTGAGCTTCGACGTGCCGATCGACCAGAGCTACACCATCAAGCTGCGCACCCAGCTCCCCATCAACACCACGGTGCGGGTGCCGGTGAGCACGCCCTTCGGAAACCGGCAGATCACCATCCCCGTACGCACCAACATCCCCATCCGGCAGGATCTGCCCGTGCGGCTGATCGACACCTTCCACCTGCGCACCCGCACCAACGCCGAGTACGTGGTCCCGCTGGAGATCAAGCTGAAAGACCTGCCGATGGACGCCCTTCGCCAGTCTCTGCAGCCATGACCCGACGTTTCGCGTCCGTGGCCATCGTCGGTCTTCTCGCCCTGGCCGGCTGCCGCAGCGACGGCGGCCGCGCGCACGGCCAGCCGCTCGTCGATACCGCCGCGGCGCACGCTTCGCCTCCCGCGTGGCGGACCAACCCCGCCGCGGGGCCGGCGCTCTCCGGCGTGGCCGACAGCGTGGTGATCGAGACCGGGCCGCACACCATCCTGTGGCCCGCGGGCGAGCCCGAGCTGGCGCCGCCGTACACCATCCGCGCCTCGTTCGAGAAGAAGCGCGGGCGGCTGCACGAGGGGTACGGCGTCCTGTTCGGCGGCAGCGGGCTGGAGGGCCCCGAGGCGGGGCAGGTGTACAGCTACTTCCTGGTGCGCGGCGACGGCAGCTTCCTGGTCAAGCGCCGGCAGGGCGCCGAGACGCCCGTCGTGCGCGACTGGACGCAGCACCCGGCCATCCGCCGCGACGTGGACGAGACCGGGGAGCCGAACCAGCTGGAAGTCTCGGTCAGCGACACCGTGGCCATCTTCCGGGTGAACGGGAGCGAGGTGGCGCGCGTCCCCACCGCGGAGCTGTCGGTGCGCGGGATGGCGGGGGTGCGCACGTCGCACGAGTGCCTGCTGGTGGTCCGGCGCTTCCGTGCCGAGCCCGGCGCCGACGAGGGAGCCGCCCGTTGACCGCTCCCCCGCCACGCGTGCTGGTGGCCGACGACGACCCGGCGATCCGCAAGGCGCTGGGCATCATCCTCACCGCCTACGACGTGCGCGAGGCCGGCGACGGGGCCGAGGCGCTGCGCGTGTTCGAGGCCCGGGGCGCGGACCTGGTCCTCAGTGACCTGCAGATGCCGGGGATGAGCGGGCTGGAGCTGCTGCGCCGCGTCAAGGCGGCCGACGACACGGCGGGGTTCATCATCCTGACCGGCGCGGGGACGGTGGAGAACGCCGTGCAGGCGCTGCGGCTGCAGGCCGACGACTATCTGGTCAAGCCCTTCAACGTGGACGAGGTGCTGCTGGCGTGCGAGCGCGCGCTGGAGCACCGCAGGCTCGTCCGCGAGAACCGGGGCTACCAGCAGCACCTGGAAGACCGGGTGGCCGAGCAGGCGCGGCAGATGGAGAGCCTGGTGGTGGACGCGCTCTGCTCGCTGGCCACCGCCATCGACACGCGCGACGACTACACCGGCGGCCACGTGGAGCGGGTGGCTCGCCTGGCCGCCGCCACGGGCCGCGAGCTGGGGCTCGGTGGCGCCGAGCTGCGCGCGCTGTGGATCGGCGCGCTCCTGCACGACGTGGGGAAGATCGGGGTGAGCGACGCCATCCTGAAGAAGCCCGGCGCGCTGACCGGCGAGGAGTACGCGCAGATGAAGCGCCACCCCGAGATCGGCGCCAAGGTGATGGCCAGCAGCAGCTTCCTGCGCCCGGGGCTCGAGGCGGTGCTGCACCACCAGGAGCACTGGGACGGCACCGGCTACCCGTCGGGCCTGCGCGGCGAGGAGATCTCGCTGCAGGGGCGCATCGTGGCGGTGGTGGACTGCTACGACGCGCTGGTCACCCGCCGCCCCTACCGCGCCGCCGTGACCGGCCAGGCCGCGCTGGCCGAGATCCGCGCCTGTGCCGGCACCCACTTCGACCCCGCCGTGGTGGACGCCTTCCTGCGCGCCGCCCGCGCCGGCTTCCCCGCCGACCCGGAGACGCCCGCGCTGCCGGAGCGGGGGGAGAGTTGAGCATCCTCAGTACTCTGCGTACATTCAAAGTGGTTCCATTTCGCAACTATCGCTGCGAGGTCTCATGGCCACTCTGACAGTCAAGGGCATCTCCGACGACGTGCTCGATCTCCTTCGGCAGAAGGCCGAGGCCAATCGCCGAAGTCTCAACAGTGAGGTGCTGGTTACGATCGAGCGGGCCGTGGGGCGCGGACCGATCGATCCCGAAGCGTTTCTCGAACGTGTCCGTCGTCGCCGCGAGAGAATGAACGTCAGCGAGATCTCTCCGGAATTGCTCAGGGAAGCGCGGGAGGAGGGACGGGCGTGATCGTCTCGGACGACAACCTGATCGCGTACCTTTTCATCAAGGAGCCGCTTTCGCCCGTCGCCGAGGCCGTCTTCCGGAAGGATTCGGATTGGGCGGCGCCCATGTTCTGGCGCAGCGAACTTCGAAGTGTCCTGGGGAAGTACATGCGCCGTGGCGAGATCACCTTGAGCGACGCACTCGCCCTGATGAGGGACGCGGAGGATCTTTTCTGGGGCAGGGAGTTTCGGGTCGATTCCGCTCCCGTGCTGGCACTGGCGCATTCCTCCGGCGTCTCGCCGTACGATTGCGAGTACGTGCACCTTGCCCAGGAACTGGATGTGCCGCTGATCACCGACGACCGGCGGGTGCTGGCTGCGTTTCCCGGCACCGCAATCAGCATGCATTCGTACGCATCGTGAGCGGGGCTGGCGAGCAGCTCGCGGCCGACCTGGAGCTCGCCATCGGCGCGGCGCGGGCGGCGGGCCGGGTGGTGATGGCGGCGTTCCGCACCGGTGCCGAGGTGCGCTACAAGAACCCCGAGCAGCCGGTGACCGACGCCGACCTGGCCGCGGACCGCATCCTTCACCAGATGCTGCTGGGCGAGCGGCCGGACTACGGGTGGCTCTCGGAAGAGACGAAGGACTCGCCCGCGCGGCTGTCGAAGCGGCGCCTGTGGGTGGTGGACCCGATCGACGGCACCAACTCGTTCGTGAAGGGGCGCGCCGAGTTCGCCATCTGCGTGGGGCTGGTCGAGGACGGGAAGCCCGTCGTCGGCGTGGTCTTCAATCCAGCCTCGGACGAGCTGTACCACGCGTCGCTGGATGGCGGCGCGTTCGTGAACGGCGTGCCGGTCCACGTGTCGGCCACGGACGAGACGGCCGGGGCGCGCACGCTGTTCGCCAGCCGCTGGGAGATGGGGCGCGGCGAGCTGGACCACTTCGCGGAGCCGTGGCGGGTGCGGCCGCTGGGGAGCACCGCCTACAAGATGGCGAAGGTGGCCGACGGCACCGCCGACGTGTTCGTCTCGTCGGGCCCCAAGAACGAGTGGGACGTGGCCGCCGCCGCGGTGATCGTGGCCGAGGCCGGCGGCCGGGTGACCGGCCCCGCGGGCGAGGAGTTCCGCTACAACCAGCCGAGCCCGGCCTGGCGCGGCGTGGTGGCCAGCAACGGCCTGCTCCACGACGCGGCGCTGGCATTGACGCGAAACCACCGCGCCCGCTACTGACGCCCGCTCAGCCGCGAAACCAGCGCTCCCCGTCCGCGTAGCTCCGGGCGGGGGAGCGTTCCTTTTTCGGGGCGATCGACATGACGTGGGAGGCGCGTGAATCGGGAGAGATCGCGTCCGCGAGCTGCGTGATCCTGCCGCTGATCGGCTGCCTCTGGCTGACGGCCGGCGGCGGGGCCGATCGTGACACTCCAGGGTAGCGTGCCTGCGGATCCCGCTCCCCGCTTGCCCTGGCGCCGCAGGATGGGCTACACTCCCGGCCCACCTTACCGCCACGGGGGAGCGATGGTCGTCCTGCTGCTGAAGTACGTCAAGCCGATCGAGGAGGTGGAGCGGCTGACGCCCGCCCACCGCGAGTTCCTGCAGAAGTACTACCGCCAGGGAAAGTTCATCGTCAGTGGCGCGCGCGAGCCGCGCACCGGCGGGGTGATCGTGGCGAACCTGGCCAGCGAGGTGGAGGCGATGAAGATCATCGTGGAAGACCCGTTCTTCATCGAGAAGGTCGCCGAGTACGAGGTGATCCGCTTCAACCCCACCTGGCACGACCCGCGCTTCGCGCCCTTCATCGAAGGCGCCGCCCAGGGCTCGTGAGCTACGTTCGCGAGGTCCGGCTGGAGCGCGACCGGGTACCCTCGTTCGAGCGGTACCCGTTTTCGCTTCCGGCCGTGCGCGATCTGCGGCGGCTGGAGCTGCACCCCTCCGTCACCTTCTTCGTGGGCGAGAACGGCAGCGGCAAGAGCACGCTGCTGGAGGCCGTCGCCCTGTCGCTGGGCTTCAACGCCGAGGGCGGTTCGCTGGGCGAGCTGAACTTCTCCACCCGCGCCTCGCACTCCGAGCTGCACCAGTTCATCGAGCCGCGGCCGTCGCGCATCCAGTACGGCTTCTTCCTGCGCGCGGAGAGCTTCTTCAACGTCGCCACCGCCATCGAGCAGCTGGACCGGGAAGGCTGGGCCCGTGCGCTGCCCAGGAAGGCGATCGACTACTTCGGCGGCCGCTCGCTGCACGAGCAATCGCACGGCGAGAGCTTTCTGGCGCTCTTCCAGCACAAGCTGCACGGCGGGATGCTGGTGCTGCTCGACGAGCCCGAGGCGGCGCTCAGCCCGCTGCGGCAGATGACGCTGCTCACCCTGCTGCACCGCCACGTGCGCAACGGCGCGCAGTTCGTGATCGCCACCCACTCGCCCATCGTCCTCGCCTACCCCAACGCGTGGATCTACCAGTTCGGCGAGGGCGGCGTGGAGCGCGTCACGTACGAAGAAACCGAGCACTACCGCGTCTACCACGACTTCCTCGAATCCCCCGCCCGCTCGCTCCGCATCCTGCTGTCGGACGAGGAATAGAGGTGCGGGGGTGCGGGGGTGCGGAGGTGCGGAGGTTATCGCGGTCGAAGTCCGCGCAGACGGGCTGCCATGGTAGCCGCGAGTTCAAGTTCACTCGCGAACTCCACGTGACGTTCTTCCGCACCTCCTCACCCCCGCACCCCCGCACCTCGGTTGATCCCCGCGATTGAACATCCCCGCCGGGTTTGCTATGTTTCAAGGCTTGGAAAGAATCCGCCAAACCGACCGATCCTTCGTGGAGGTGCCCCGTGGCCGGGCATAGCAAGTGGAAGCAGATCAAGCACAAGAAGGCGATCACCGACAGCAAGCGGGCCGCCAGCTGGACCAAGATCATCCGTGAGATCACGGTGGCGGCCAAGGCCGGCGGGGGCGACCCCACCGGCAACCCCCGGCTGCGCCTGGCGATGGACAACGCCCGCGCCGCCAACATGCCAAACGACAACATCGAGCGCGCCATCAAGAAGGGCACTGGCGAGCTCGAGGGCGTGAGCTACGAGGAGATCACCTACGAGGCGTACGGCCCGGCGGGCGTGGCCATCATGATCGACGCGCTCACCGACAACGCCAACCGCACCGTCGCCGACATCCGCCGCTGGCTCTCCCGCAACGGCGGGAACCTGGGCACCACCGGCTCGGTGGCCTGGATGTTCGACCGCCGCGGCGAGATCACCATCGACGGCGAGCGCTACGACGAGGACACGGTGATGGAGGCCGCGCTCGACGCCGGCGCCATCGACGTGCAGGGCGAGGACGGCGCCTTCACCGTGCTCACCGAGCCCACCGACTTCAGCGCCGTGCAGGACGGCCTGCGGTCGAAGGGGATCGAGTGGGAAGAGGCGGAGCTGTCCATGGTGCCCAAGAACACCGTGAGCGTGACCGGGGCGGACGCCGAGCAGCTGGTGAAGCTGCTGGAGCTGCTCGAGGAGCTGGACGACGTGCAGAAGGTGTACACCAACGCCGACCTGGACGTTGACAGCCTCGCCGAGGTCTGACGCGCCGCCCGCCGCCACGCGTCCGGGCGAGGCCGTGGTGCTGGGGGTAGACCCCGGCACCGCGGTCACCGGCTACGGCGTCGTTGCCCGCACGGGCGACGGCGCCGTTTCGCTGCTGGAGTGCGGGGTGATCCGCACCGACGCCCGCGCGCCGCTGGCCAGCCGCCTGCGCGACATCCACCAGGGCGTGCTGGAGGTGATCGGCCGGCGGCAGCCCACGGTGCTGGCCGTGGAAAGCGCGTTCTACGCCAAGAACGTGCGCACCAGTCTGGTGCTGGGCCACGCGCGCGGCGTGATCCTCCTTGCCGCCGCGCTGCGCGACCTGCCGCTGGCCGAGTATCCCCCCGCCGAGGTGAAGAGCGCGGTGGTGGGCGCCGGCGCGGCCACCAAGGAGCAGGTGGGCTACATGGTGCAGCGCCTGCTCCGCCTGAAGGAGCCACCCAGGCCCCACGACGCGGCCGACGGCGTGGCGGTGGCCCTCTGCCACTGCTTCCGCGGCTTCGGCCCCGCCGCCAAGGCCTCCGCGCAGATCGCCGCGCTCAAGCTGGCCATCACCCCGCCCAAGCTGCGGCCGTGAAGTCTCGCGGTCGAAGTCCGCGAAGGCGGACTGCGTGCCGTGGTAGCCGCGACTTCAGTCGCATACTCCCTACGATACAGAGATGATTTCGCGGATCCGCGGTGAGCTGGTGCTGCGCGACCTGGAGCGCGTGGAGGTGATGACGGGCGGCGGGGTGGCGTACGAGATCCACATCCCCACCACCGTGTTCGAGCGCCTTCCCCGCGTGGGCGAGCAGGTGACGCTGCGCACCTTCCACGTGGTGCGCGAAGACGCGCAGATGCTCTTCGGCTTCCTGGAAGACGTGGAGCGCGTGATCTTCTCGCGCCTGCTGGCCGCGAGCGGCGTGGGCCCGCGGCTGGCGCTGGCGCTGATGTCGGCCATGAGCGCCGAGATGCTGGTGCGCTCCATCCGCAACCGCGACGTGGCGGCGCTCACCGCCGTGAGCGGGGTGGGGAAGAAGACCGCCGAACGGATCGCCGTGGAGCTTTCCAACAAGCTCGACGACCTGGCCTTCGCCCCGTCGTCGATGGCCGCGCGCGCTCCCGCGGTGGAAGACGCTCTGCGGGCGCTGATCGCGCTCGGCATCACGCAGGGCGACGCCGACCGCGCCGTGCGCGCGGTGGTCACGGAGCGCGGCAACGACGTCCCCGCGCCCGAGCTGATCCGCCTGGCCCTGGCCCGCGCGACGGCGAGGTGAGCCGGTGGGTGATGCGGATCGGCGTTGCGGAATCTGGGGAATCGCGGGAACCCGAAGGAGTGAATGAAGATGCGTCTTTCCACCCTGACCCAGCGGAGCGAGGTGAAGGCGGCCGAGGAGCGCCACGAGCTCGCCGGGGGGATCGCCGTGGCCGCGGTGGTCGTGGCGCTGGTGCTGGCGTTCGGTGGGCACTGGCTGCTGGCGCTGGGCGTGGCGGCTGCCGGCGGCTTCGTGTTCCTCAACACCGCGTCCGAGCTGCGTTCGCTGGGTGATCCGCGCGCGACGGAAGAATTCTACCGCCTCGCGGACCCGCGCCGCCCGCTGGAACTGCCGGACGGCTCGCCGGAGACGGTTTCCGCCCGCGCGCCGGCAGGGAGTGGCGTGGAGGCTTGAGAGGGCGCGCGCGTCCGCGGGTGGAAGGGACGCGCTGCCGCGGCGTGTGGCGTCGGCGCCGTATTTTGACGACATTTATGGCAGGCGGCCCTGGTGAACATCGCGATGCGAGTGACCCAGCGCCGCCTGAAGAGCGAGGCCGAAGTCTCGCAGCGCTTCCTCCGCCGATCCGCGCGTTCCGCTCGCCGCCACGGGTGCGCTGGCTCCCGCTGCCGACACGGCGCCGCCTGCGGAACACGGATGATGCCCCGGTCCCCATGCCCGTGAACAACGCGAGCCGGCCTGATGCCTGACGATTCCAAACCTCCGGTACCCGAGAGCGGTGCTTCCGCTGCGTCCGTGCCGTGGTGGCTGTGGCCGGTGGACCGGCAGGAACGGGCCAAGATCGAGAAACAGGCGCAGAAGATTCACGAGCTTCCCGGTGTCTGGCACATGCACCAGGAAGCGATTCCGGGTGAGGGAGCTTCGGGGATGGTCGTCAAGCCGCGCTATCTTCGGCGGCTTGACCCTGGAGCCCCGCTCCCCGATGACGTGGACCGGGCGGCCAGCCGCTTCGAGATCGTGGCCGAGCGGCTCCCGCCCCCCTGGTGGCTGCGGTTCCTCGCGCCCATGGGTTTGCTGACGTTCGTGGGAGGCTTCACCGCAATGGTGGTGCTGGACGCCGCATGGGGTGGGCTCGTCGGGGCGGCCAGCCTCGTCCCGATTCTGTTGGGGCTCTACTGCCCGTACGAGATCGTCGTGCGGCCTTCCGAGACAGGGCGGTGGGTCGAGGTGCCCGGCGTGATCGAGCCGGGAAAGCCGCCCCCTCTGGTGCCGCGCGATGCCCAGAAGGGCGCTCTGTTCGCCGCGGCGCTGGCGGCCCTCTGGGCAGCCGTCAGCTGGGGTTCGCACAACTGGATCGGGCTGGTGGGTGCGACCGCGGTCGGGCTGATCATGGTGCTGGTGGCCTTCCTCGACCGCTTTCCAATCCCACGGACGGACCCGGCCGAGGTTCTTCGCGCGCGGCTGCAGTTCTACGCGCTGGCCGATCCCACGCGTCCGCTGGAGGAGGACGGACCGCTGGCATCCACCCGCACGGACCCGCCTCTGCCAGAGCAGACCTGAGTCTCCCTTACGCGGCACGCCTCGCCAGCCGTCCCCTGTCCCCTGTCCCCTGTCCCCTGTCCCCTGTCCCCTGTCCCC
>Ga0207706_10002070_pt1 | contig 19666 bp, 21 predicted proteins | sample KBSC53metaG_FD_184318 | JGI IMG/M metagenome (GOLD analysis project Ga0207706, IMG submission 184318) | Corn rhizosphere microbial communities from Kellogg Biological Station, Michigan, USA - KBS C5-3 metaG (SPAdes) (version 2) | ecosystem: Host-associated > Plants > Roots > Rhizosphere > Soil ... | reverse complement strand
TGGAGCTGGAAGATCTTGAAGGAGAACAGAGAGGTACCCCCCTCCCCAAAAAAGATATATGTATAAAGATTTGCAGATAATTACCTGCTTTTGTGAAACAGTCAGGCACACCGGCGAACGAAACCGCCACGCAACATCCCGGCGAACGAATCAGAAGCCTCGCCATGGATGAGATGGGCCTGATCAAGAAGATCGAAGCTGCGTTTGCACATCGGCAAATGCCCGCTGAAGTCGTCAATATGGAAGGTCGCTATCAGATCGATTCCGACGTTGACGATGCCTTGTGGTTTCAGGGCCGCGATTGGCGCGGTCTGACTCGCGACGATTGGGAGAAACGTCACTGGGGCGTGATTTTCCTTTCGCCGCATGCCTTTGCATACTATCTGCCGAGCATGCTGATTCTCGCCATTCGAGATCCGCAGCATTATCCTGACCTGGCAATTCAATCGTTCATGATGATATTGGATCGAAGTCCCGGCGAAGCCAATTGGGATCCACCTCTAACCGATCGCTTTTTGGGTTGGAGCACCGAGGAATATGAAGCGATGAAGGATTGGCTCCTCTTCGCGTGTGAGAACATACCCGGCATATTCTACGGTGCAGCAGCCTCCGGCCCTGGAGACGGGTTCGGTCGCGCATTCGACACCATCGACCTGCTACAAAAGGAAACCGAATCGCAAAGGATGATCGATGAGGAAAGTTCAGGCGCTGATTCGAAGTGATTCAGCGTACCAGAGCGCCATGTTCATATCTTCGATTTTTTATTCTTCAAATAGGGCAACAAACTCTTCGGGACTTCGCGGCAGGCGCAGCGCTGTCTATGTTCGTTGTGCCACTTGATTCGCTGCTCCAGGGTTGCCTTAGGCGGCATCTTGTTCCGTGCGTGCCATTCCTTATTCATCCAACCAATCTGCCGATGCTGGAATATTCACGTACCAACGCGGTTGTCATCCTCGGTCTGCAGCTACCTCGCAATCGCGTACATCACCCAGCTCAGCACGATCGCCGATCCCACAAACAAGGCGAAGCAGTAAATCCCGTAGCGAAACATGCGCTGAGGAGTCTCGCGCTGCGTGATGCCGAATACCACCGACGCAAACAAGGCGAACAACACCACCGACGCAAAGTGAGAGGGGCTGATCATTACGCCTTCCTCCCCGTGCGCAGGTTGTGTGCGTCAACGGCCGCAATCACGTTCAGCAGCCCGGCAACCACGATGAACCGCGTGCCATAATCCGCAGTCGTCAACTGCACTGACTCGGTGCCAAGCCCCAGCGCGCGGCCAACGAAGTAGAGCAGTCCGCTTCCCAGGTCTCCCGCCAGACCCAGCATTTCCAGAATGTCGTGCGCGTTCGCGTAGAGGCGTCCCTGCATCGCCAATCCCAGCGCAAACATGCTCAGGATCGAGATCGCCAACAGCGCCCCGCGGCCCCATTTGCGCAGCAGAAAATGCCCCCCGCCCGGCACCAGCCATCCCACGATCAATGGAAGATAAACAAACCCTTCCGTGGTGGATTTCCCACTGGCATTCTTGTTTTCAGTTGCAGCCATTCCTTTTTGACTATATCGCATCAGCCCCGGGCGATCTGCTGCCGTCTCAGTTGCCCGTTGGAATGATCCCGGCATTCTCAACCATCAGTATCGTGGTGCGCTTCAACGCGCGCGTGCGATGGGTGACGCCTCGCGGCACCACGAACCCCTGGCCCGGTGAAAGCTCCACCGTTCGTTCTTCCAGATCGATCAGCAGCAAGCCCTCAACCACGTAAAAGAACTCGTCATCTGCATCGTGCTTGTGCCAGTGATACTCACCTTCGATAATCCCAACCCGCACAACGGAGTCGTTTACTTTACACAGCGTCTGGTTAAACCACTTGTGGTTGCGGGCGTCCTCGATCGCATGAATGTCGATGACCTCGAGCGGTCCATGCAGGAGATTGAGGCGCGTTTCATAGGGGAAAGAGGCCGTGGATTCTGCCATGTTGAACTCCTCGAGAGCAGCATACTGCGCCAGTTTAGCGAGCGCAAAATCTGCCATCTATCTCTGAAAAGCCCACACACTCCATAGCATTCGCCATCGCTCAGTTAGCCGAATGATGATCGAAGCTGATGACGCGCGTCACCATCCACGCGCCGTCTTTCAACCGCCACAGCGTGATGAATTTTGCCTCGCCCAGCGATTGCGGGTCGTTGGGGTGCGTAAAGCGATGCACGCCGATCTCGACCGCTCCGTAGCCTTTGAGCGGATAGACCTCGATCGTGCCGGCGACCAGTTCACGGTGGACCTTGCCGCAGATGTTGGCCTTGATGGCGTCAACGAATGGTTGCCGGCCAACGGCGAGGCCCGTCTGATCGTGATAGAACTCGAGATCCTCAGCCACCATCGAGCCGAGCTTATCAAGATTGCAGTTGTTGTATGCGTCAAAGAGCGTGGTGTCCAACCCCGCCACTGTCTTATACAGATCATCCGTAGGCGGCAGGCCTTGGCCCGATTGGGCGTTCGCAAAGGTACTGAAAACGGCAAGCGCCGCCACTCGAAGCAGAGAACTGCGCAACTTATTCATTGAGGTGATGCACTCCTGAGGTATTTCTTACCCTCAGGAATACGAAGACCAATCTCCGTACGTTCCCCTAATCTCCAGTTCCTCAAATCCTCACCAGCTCCCGTTGAATCCGCCCGGTCACCCAGGCTTTCCCCGGCGCCGTCATCATGTTCACTTCGCTGCGGACCCCAAACTCCGGCAAATAAACACCCGGCTCGACCGAAAAGCACGTACTCGGTAGAATCAGCCGCTCGTCATGCGTCTCGAGATTGTCGAGATGCGCGCCCGACCCGTGCAGTTCCTGGGCGATGTTGTGCCCGGTGCGGTGTGTGAAATATTCGCCGAACCCCGCCGCCTTGATCACCTCGCGCGCCGCATCGTCCGCCTCGTATCCGCGGATCGCCCGCTTCTTCGCAAATGCTTCCTTGACCTTCCCGATCGCCGCATCCCGTGCGTTGCGCACAGTCTCAAAAACAAGTTGCTCTCGATCCGTTGGCTCGCGTCCCACCACTCCCGTCCAGGTGATGTCGTAGAAGATGCTGCCCGCCGCTTCAGGGCGCCCCCAAATATCAATCAACACAAAGTCGCCGTCGCGAATCGGCGCCGACTTCTCGGCAGTCGGCTCATAGTGCGAGTCTGAACTGTTGGCATTTGCGCTTACATTTGGTCCGTTCTCCCAAACCAGCCCTTCGCGCCGCATCGCCTTACTGAGCCACTGCACGTGCTCAAACTCCGTCAACTTGACCTGTCCAGCCCCAACACCGTTCGCTGGCCTCAGCCGCCGTCCCATCTCTTTCCAGCCCTCTTCCAGAATCTTGTCGATCGCCTGCTGCGCGGCGCTGTGGCTCGCCATCTGCTCTTCGCTCAACACCGCCTCAAACTGGCTCACAAGGTCGGCGGAACTCACAATCTGCTTGCCGATCCCACGCAAAAACTCCACCGTCCCCGCATCCACCATTGAGACATACATGATCGCGTTGTTAGGTGAATACTGCATTGCGATCCGCTGCGCATCGTGAAGCATCGCTTCGAGTCCGGATCCCAGCTCTTGCCAGCTCGAGTAAAGCCCCTTCGTCCCCGGCAGGGAATCCAGCCGTCCCTGCTCGATCCGATGCATCAACTTGCGCGGCTCACCCACCGCGGGCACATAGTAGTACCACCGCCGCGTGATGTGCGCCTTCTCGTCGAGCCCCAATATGCGACCGCCGATAGGATCGCGATGATGATGATCGTAGAAAAGCCAGCCGTCGAACCCCGCCTCGCGTACCGCTACCTGAATTGCCTCTAGGTCCATAACGCTCATTCTACTCGGGCAAAACGCACACGGACGCACGCTCAACCCTCGCGACGATGAATCATTTGAAATTCTGAGGAAGGCTGCGGTAGCTCCACGTTAGTTACGTGGAGCCGTGAGGTCGCTGCTTGTTTACAAGGCCGCCAGCGCGTCCGCCTGGCTCGGGAATAGCCCTGCATACTTTGTGATGCCCACCATCGTGAACACCTTCGTAAAGTGAGGCGACAACCCGAAGGCATACACCTTCTGGCCGGAGTTCGCAGCCTCAATCAGCATTTGAATTACAAGCGCAATTCCGCTTGAGTTGATGTAATCCACCTTCGTAAAGTCCAGAAGCACCAGCTTGGCCTTCTCCTTCGGAAGAGCCTGGTAGCTGCCGAGAACCGCGTCCTTCGAAGTACTGGCGATGTCCCCCTCAAAGCGGAGGGCAGTCACCGGGTGTCCGGCTGGGGATGTTAACTGGTCGACGCGCGCTTTGGTTTCGCTCTGCACGATCTCGTTTCTCCGTCTTCTCTTTGTTATTCCGCTACTGCATCCAGGCGGATTACCAGCCTGACATAACTGCTCTTGCCATTCGAGCCCTTGACCCATTCCGCTTCATCCACAAGCGCCTGGATCAGGAACATCCCCATCCCGCGGGGATCTTCTTCGCCGTGAATCTTGCGATCGATATCCGGCTTTGGTGGAACCGCCTTCAGTCCCTTGCCGTCATCAATGACCTTTACTTCCAGCGCATCTGCACCTGCGGAAAGAACTACGCCCACCGAGAGGCTTTCGTTCAACATATTGCCGTGCTCGATCGCGTTGATGCAGGCCTCTGCGACGGCCGTCTTCAGGTCCTCGACCCGGTCCTCGCGAAATCCCATTAGCTTGGCCACAGCAGCCGCGGTGCTCATGGCCACTTTCTCATAGCCGAGCTGCGATGGCAGCCGCACCTCCACGCTCGTGGATTTCACCTTGCTCATGCCGGCATCTCCGTACCCTCCGCGCATCGACACAACGCCAATGCGGTCATGTCATCGCCCTGAGGACCGCCCTCTGCAAATTCGTCTATCGCTGACCACAGTGAATCGAGAATAACATCGGCCTGCTCACCTGGGCACTTCGAAAATTCGGCCATAAGTCGTTCGGGACCAAACTCTTCGTCCCCACGGAACACTTCCGTCAACCCATCGGTGTAGAACAGTAGCCGGGTTCCCGGCGTAAAACTGCTTTCCTCGATGGAGTATCGCATCCCCGGCAATAGCCCCAACGGCGTGCCGACCGACTCGAATTCATGGCTCTTGCCACCGCTTTCCACGAGAAACCCGGGATTGTGCCCCGCGTTTACAACCTGCATCTTGCCCGTCTCCGGGTCCAACCGCAAAAAGATGGCAGTTACGTAGCGCCGGCGGGCTTCCTCGCCCTCCGTCCAGTGGTGCTGGTTCATTCTTGTGGCAAGGTCATCGAGCGGCATCCCGGTAATTGCCATGGCGCGAAAAGCCGCCCTGAAGTTGGTCGACATCATTGCGGACGCCAGCCCCTTGCCCGCCACGTCCGCCACGGCGATCAAAAGGGTTCCGTCCGGTTGCTCCACAATATCTAGATAGTCGCCCCCGACCTCATAGCAAGTAACAGAACGGAACGCCATTGAATAGCCCGAAATCTGAGGCAGCTTCTGCGGCAGTAGCGAACGCTGAATATTGCGAGCCGCATCCAGATCCTGCTGCACGCGTGCCCACTGCAGATTCCGCTCATGGTTGCGGGCATTCTCCAGCGCAACTGCGGCCTGTAGCGCCAATCCTTCAATAAAGTCGGCTTCATAGATCGTGAGTTCGCGGCCGTCGGGGGGAGCAACCACTAACTCCGCCATGCGCTTGCCCTCGCGGTCCTGCAACAGGTAAATCGGCAGCGTCCGGCCGTCCCCGCCTCCACTATCCTGCTCCGGAACCTCGCCGTAGCTCAGCCCTGTTCCGGGGAATGTGGCGCCAGCCATCTCCAGTTCGCGCACTACGATACGCAGCACCGACCCCAGCACCGCCTCCTCGCGGATAGTGGAGTGCACTTGTCGCGAGGCCTCAAGGAGCGCTTGTAACCGCGCCACCTGCTGCTGTAAGTCGATTGTTTCGTTGTTGCCGGGAAGATGAACCCCTGCCGCCATTGCGCCCCACTCCATTGCGGAATCTCAATTTAACACGGTGAACTGTACCCGCGTCGATAGCTTTCTTTAACCAGCTTCATCCCATCCACCGACCATTCAATAAGCTGCAGCGGCACTTCAACCCATCAGCCGTAAGCCAATGTCCCGACACCTCCAGAGTCTCAGCCGGTGGCGGCTACACGAATATCCCTGGGCTCAAGCACCCTCTTGGCATATCCTCGCCTCGCAACCGCCAACATAGCCTGCCCAATATCTCGCGTCGACAGCACCTGGTTTGGTAACGCGTGCCGCAGCAGCGGAAAGATTGGCTTAGTCACGCCATAGAACATTCGGTACATGGGGGTCTTCGATTTGATCCCGTCCAGCGGTTCAATAAATCCCGGCCGGAACATGTACGCCTGCAATGGCAGGCGAAGCAGCGCGTTTTCCGTCCGGCCCTTCACACGCGCCCACATGATCCTTCCTTTCTCTGAGCCATCGGTGCCGGAACCGGAGACATAGATGAACGTCATTTGCGGATTCAAGCGGCTCAATATCTCGGCCGCAGCCATCGCATATCCATAAGTCACACGTTCGTAGTCCGCTTCCTTCATACCGCTCGATGCAACGCCCAGGCAAAAGAAACAAGCGTCGAATCCCTTGAGGCTTTCCTCCATTCCCCCGTAATCCAACATGTCGGCATGCACAATCTCTCGAAGCTTCGGTTCCCGCGCCCCAGTTGCTGTGCGGCCGACAGTCACCGCAAGTTCCACGTCCTGATCCAGCAGGCACTCGCGCAGCACGCCTTGTCCCACCATTCCCGTCGCCCCAAAGATCAGCACTTTCATCACTTTCACCTTCTCTTTGTTCTTAGATGCCAGCATACCCGCTCCCTGAAATTCCGTTTTCAGCGAAGTTCAAATCCTGACTGTTCAGCCACAACTTCCGCCGAACTTTGCGCACGTAACTTCGCAAGTAACTTGTGGTAACTGCACTCCGTCGAAGTTATAAGTCCGGTAACTCGCGCTAGTCATTTCAAGTAATTAGCGCATAAGTGGCATTTTTCTTTTTACACAAAGAGCGAATGATGAATGAAGCCGGAGCCGAGTATTCGCTCATGCAAGTTGGTCGGTGTGCATACGTCTGTTAAGGGAGAACGTCATGAAGATGATGCGCGGCGAAAGTGGAGATTTGCTTCTACTCCCATGGCCCTGGAGCGCCCGAGTCAAGTCAGCTTCAAACGAACAGTCCGCGCCGCAGATCGATAGAGCGGAACCGGTGCGCGTGCCGCTAGCTGCAGCGCCTCCCGAGACACAGCATTGCCGTTTTTACTGCCGGTGGTGCGAATCGCCCATTGCGCTTCCGCACGACAGCATCGGTTCCCCTTTTGGAACACCGTACACTCGAAAGATCGAGGCCCGGGCCATCGGAACCGTATGTGAATCGTGCAATCATGTTGGTGGATTTTCCCTGTTCCATGGCTGTTACGGATATGACACGCGAAATAACCTGTTCTCCGCTCGACCACATGGGAAAACGATTCTCTCGGATTGGCTTCGTTGCACAGAGAATACGTGCAGCTTCCCCCTCCCGCTCTTTGTCGCGTTAAACGAGGAACTCACAGCCGAGAATGTCAAGGAAGTTGCGAAAGGCTGGCTCTGGGATGACCTCACATGCGCTTCAGGCCATTGCATTCTGCCCCGCGCCTGGATGTTTGACCGAAATGCAGGCGAATTCCCAGCCGCGATGAGATAGATTCGATCAACGCTGGCTGGCGATAGCTTCAGCCCCGGCGAACCTCTCTACTTATTCTAAGAGGCATTGAGCCTCGCCTCAGAGCCGGTTGATTTATCCTTCCTTCGATGCCCTCAATGCCGTCGCCGCGCAAGACCCTGTCGATCGCCATGATCGCAATGAACGAGGAAGCAAATCTGCCCCGTACCTTAGAAAGCGTTCGCTGGGCCGACGAAATCGTGGTGGTCGATTCCGGCTCGAAAGACCGCACCATCGAGATCGCACAGTCCTTTGGTGCCAGGACTATCTATCACGCGTTTGGCGGACACGGCGAACAGAAGAACGTCGCCCTCGATCTGTGCACCAGTGATTGGACCTTGCTACTCGATGCCGACGAGGTGCTAACTCCCGAGTTGCAGGACGAAATTCGAACCCTTCTAGCCGACGAGCCGAAATTCGGCGCGTATTGGATCCCCCGACTCAATCTCTACTTCGGACGTTGGATTCGCCATGGCGGCTTCTATCCCGACCACAAGCTCCGCCTCTTTCGACGCGGCGCCGCACGGCTCAGCGAGGGCGTAGGTCCGCACAGCACTCCACAATTCGCGGGACCGCGCGGCAGGCTCCACCACAACATGCTCCACTATGCCTACCCAACGATGGGCATTTATCTCGAGCACATGAACAGATATAGCTCAGAGATAGCACGCCTCTTGCACAAGAAAGGCCGCGACAGCCAATCTCTGCCAGCTTTCCTTTGGAACGCTGTGCTGAATCCAACCGCGGTTTTTATCTATAACTACTTTCTTCGGCTCGGATTTCTGGATGGTCGAGAAGGACTGATTCTGCACATCAATCACTCCGTCTACATCCATTGGAAATTCATCAAAGCCTGGCGCCTCGGCCAAGGCAAAGAGTAACGATCTCCGTCGCGGCCCGCGGCGCGTCCTGCTCCTGCGAGGCCCCTGGATGGCTCTTCTAAATATGGCAACTCGTCTGTCCGCGCTTTTCCAGATATTTCTGGTGGTACTCTTCGGCTCGCCAGAAGGTCCCCGCCGGCTCCACCTTCGTCACGATCCGTTTGGGAAGGTACGAACCCCCTGCGGTTAGCTGCTCAATCTTGGCCTGCGCTTGCGCCTGCTGTTCCAGCGAGTGGTAGAAAATCGCCGACCGGTACTGCGTTCCCCAGTCTGGCCCCTGCCGGTTCATCGTCGTTGGGTCATGAAGTTCAAAGAAAGCGTCAAGCAACTGCTCGTAGCTCACCTTGTCCGTGTCAAAGTCCAGCTCGACCACCTCTGCATGGCCCGTTTGGTCAGTGCAGACATCTTGATAAGTCGGTCGCTCCGTCGCGCCGCCCTCATATCCCACCGCAGTTTCCTTAACGCCCGGGATGGCCGCAAACGCAGCCTCCACCCCCCAAAAACATCCCGCTCCAAATGTCGCCTTTTCGATGCTCATGCCAATTCGATGCTCCAGGGGCACATTCGGTAACAGATTACTGTGAGGTTGGGTGGAGCATGATCTCCTACTTCTCCACAAGCGATTTAAGGCGCGAAAGCGTCTGATCCCACTGTTTTGAAACGGAATCGAGATAGTCTCGCAATCCATCGAGCGGGTCGGGATCAAACTCAAACAGCCGCTCACGGCCCGCGTGAGAACTGCGCACAATCCCCGCTCGCTCCAGCACACCCAGATGCTTGGTAATCGCTTGGCGCGTCAGCTTGGACTCCTCCGACAGTTGCGTAATCGAGCAGGATTCTCCGCTGCAGAGCTTAGCCACCAAGGCCAGCCTGGTCTTATCGCCGAGCGCGGCAAAGACTCTTGCGCGGGCCTTCGGTTTAGCGAGAATGCGCTTACGATGCTTGCGTGACATGGGCCTCGATGTTTTTCATCTGTTCTGTCCAGCCGCCGTCGTTCCTGCGGAACGCTTCCGAACGCCGCTCGACTGGAATGTTGTCAAAACCCGATTCGGTCAGCACCAGCAGTGTACCGCTACCGGCTTTCTCCAGGCGGAATTCCACCAGCGTCGGCGTCTCTTTTGAATAGTTAACGTTAGGATCGACCGCATACGGATGCCATGTAAAGGAGAACAGCCGCTCGGGCTCCATCTTCTGTACCACCGCCGTCCACACAACGTGTTCGTACCCCGGATACGTGATATTTCCCCGCGACTCCTGCCCTGCCACAAATGGCCTCTCGAGCTTCACTCGAAACCAATCGCCGAATTCTCGATAGTCCGTGAGAGAGCGCCATACACGTGAAACTGGCGCCTTCAGCTCAATTCGCTTTTCAATGTTATTTCCCATTGAGCAATCTCCCGGTTGCATAATAATTGCCCCATAGCAGAAGAGCCAACTGGCTGGTTGCCAGGATCCACCCTTCACACTAGAGCACCTGGGGCTTGAGCTTATAGGTCACTCCGCTGCACATCCCGTAAGTGGCTGCGATAGGAACTCCGGCTATCGACATATGCCGGGCAGCTAACCCCGCTTTTTCCCTCGTGAAGGACTGTTACCGCCCCTGCCGCCCGACCGCGGGCCGCTCGGCCGCGAGTTCGAAGGCCTGCCCCCGCCGGTTCCAGACTTGCCCTTGTAGCCGGATTTGGAGAACCCGCCCGGTTTGGAGCCAAATGTCGGCTTTGATCTGCCCCCGGACGGTGGTTTGCCGCCTCCTCCGATGCCCGGTCTCGGCTTCCATGCAGTCTTTCCGGCTGGACGCGAACTCGTGCCCGGACCTCCACTTCCCGGACGCGGTCCACCCCGGGCTCCCGCGCCGTCCGCACGATGGGGACGGTCCCCGGGATCTGAACGCTTGTTACTTGGCCGCGGACCTCCCGCCCTAGGCTTGCCCGTACTCGATGTAAAAGGCCTCGACAGACTGCCCTCAGCGCGCGCTGGGCGTCCTTGAATAGACCTCCCCGAGCCTGCCCGTCCAGAGCCACCCTGCCGATCGAATTGCGTCCGTTGAGACTGCTCCCGGGCAAACGGGGGGCGACGGTCGATCCTGCTCGAGCCGGCGCCAGCATCCTTCGGGCCGCCAGCCCCCTTGCCAGGACCAGACCCCCTATACGGTGCTCGACCAGAATAGGGCTTCGCCGACTCCGGCCGGTCAGCCTCGATGGCATCAATCTTCAAGCGCGATGGCTTTGGCGCAGCTAAATCTTCAGCAGGAGGAGCCTCGCGCCGCTGCGGTGTGGGACGATTGAAATCGGGACGTTCGCCTGCTCTGTGTGGCGCATGCGGCTTGCTTCCGAATGACCTCTCACCACCGACGCCGCTCCTCCCGGCAAACCCAAGCCTGTCGCGATCACCTGCAGTTCGACTGTCGCGCCGCGGACCGGAGGTAAGTTCCCCTGGGGTCGGGCCAGACCGGTCATCCTTTTTCCAGGCCTGTCGACCCGGCCCAAACTTCGCGGCATCGAATCTCGGCGCGCCGGATATTGGCGGACCAGTCTTTGCTGGACCGAACTTCGCAGGCCCAATCCTTCCAGGGCGCGCTTCGAATCGCCTGGCTCGGGGTTCGCCTTGACCTGCTCCCGAGCGATCACGCGTTGGTCGGGACCCTTCTTCCTCTGGCCGATAAGGCGGTCCAGCGCCGAACGCAGGCTTTGGCCGAAACTCTCCCGTTACGTAAGCCCCTCCTCGACGATCTTCTTTCCGTCCACGCTCTTTCCGGTCGAACCCCGAACCCGGCGGCACTGGCCGGCTGGGCTTTGGCCGCAATGTGGGCAACTGCTTGTCGAGTGAATTGCGGCGACGGATATCCTTCGCTTTTGGTGTTTTTGCCTTGCCATCGGCGGTCTTTCGCAACGCATCCAGCTCGTCGGGTTCCAGTTCTCGCAGATTGCCGGGTTCCTGGTCCAACACCAGCGGCCCATATCCTACGCGGCGAATCTTCTCGACGAAGTGGCCAATCTCCTCGAACATCTTGCGCAATTCGCGATTCCGACCTTCAATTAGCACAACCTCATACCAGGGATTATCCCCCTGCCGTACCTGGCGAATACGTGCGGGGGACGTACGCACCTGTCCAGATCCAGGCTTGCCGCGCTCGATCGTGACGCCCCCGCGCAACAAATCCAGTTCTGCCTCGGTGGGCTGACCACTCACTTTTACGAGATAGGTCTTTTCCACCCCTGAAGAGGCTTTGGTGAGTTTGTTCGCGAGTTCGCCGTCGTTCGTTACCAGCAGCAGTCCCTCGCTCATGTAATCAAGCCGTCCAACGGGATAGAGCCGCTCGCGCATCTTTTCAAAGAACTGCATCACCGTCGGCCGACCTTCCGGATCCTTCACCGTGGTCACGAAGCCCTTGGGTTTATTGAACACAAAATAGCGGAGCCGTTCCGCCCCTTGCAGTAATTTGCCGTCCACGCGAATGTGGTCGCGTCCGGCATCGGCTTTGGTACCAAGAGTGGTCACGATTTTGCCGTTCACCTGCACGCGCCCTTGCTCAATCAACTCCTCGGCTCGGCGACGGCTCGCGATTCCGGCCTGGGCCAGAATCTTTTGCAGCCTTTCCAGCTTCGCAGGGGGTCGTGGCCTCGCATCGGTCTCAGTATCCTCATCTGCCTCTCCATCCGGCGGAACGAAATCGCTCATAAGCTTATCCCCCGCCTCTTCCGCTGCATTCGACCTGTCAGTCACGTCGAGCTCATTTTGATCAGGAGTATCGGCTTCGGGCTTCTGCTCATCCGTCATGGAGAAAATCTCGGTTCTGCCTGCTTTGCTTCATGAGGCTCGGCAGGCGCGGCCTCTTCGATACTGGAACTTGCCTGTGTGTTACTCGGCTGGGGCGGTCTCGGGTGAAACCTCGTCCGGGTGCGATGCAGTTGGACGTGTTTCGTCCGGTTCCTCTGGGGCATTCTCATCCAGTTCCGGCCCCGCGTCCGGTCCCGGCTCGTAGTCGGAGGGCGGCTCCGAAGTCTCGCCCTTTGGCGTTTCCTCATCATCCAACTCGATGGCCGCCATCTTTTCAAATTCATCCATCGAGGGAAGCTCAGATACGTCTTTCAACCCGAAGCGAAGCAAAAACTCCTTCGTCGTCTTGTAGAGAATCGGCCGCCCGATCACCTGCTTGCGCCCCGCGGTGGTGATGAGCTTGCGTGCCAGCAAAGAACCAAAAACACCCGACGAATCCACCCCGCGAATTTCATTGACTTCCGGAGCTGTGACCGGTTGCTTGTAGGCAATCACGGCCAAAGTTTCGAGCGCAGGCAGCGAAAGTTTCATCGCGGGCTTCAGGCTCTTGATGAACATTCGTACCGCGTCGTGACATTCCGGTTTGGTCGCCATGCGATACCCGCCGGCAATCTCGCGAATCTCCACTCCCCGATCATCTGAGGCATAGGTGGCCGTCAGTTCTTCAAGGATCTGGCGCAACACCGATTTCACTTCGCGGTCACGCTGTCGGGCCAGCCTTTTGGCCTCGCCTTCAGCATCTGCGGGGGTGGGTTCCTCGGACGATGCCTCCTCGTCTTTCGCGTCAATTCCGGTTTCCGGAATGCTTGATTCCGAGTCTTCGGGCGAAGTCGGCGCCTGTTGCTCCGGATCGGCCGCGGGCAATACCGCGAATCCCGGCTGATCTACGAGCGTGCCATCTTCGGTTTTGAGATCCAGATACTCCAGCCCCTCACCAAGCAATGGCTGAGAGGGATCGACAACTGCATCGGTCGCGGCTACCTGCCCGGCAAGCGCAGCTTCCTGTGCCGCCCTCCACTCCAGGGCTTCGGCGGCAAAAAGAACGGCGAGCTGGGTCAATGTGACCGGCTCTTCAGCGGCGTAAATAACGGCTTCCAGCTTGGCTTTAAGGCTCATTCGGTAATTGGTTACCAATCGCAGAACTTGAATCGCTGCAGCGCGAAAACAGCAGCGACCGAGTTGTCGGCCATCAGCTGCAGTGGCCTGAGACGAACTCAAAATGGCTCAACCATCTCTGGCGTTGCCTTATGTATGGTACCGGATATGAAGGAGACTGTGGGTTCGCTATGTTCATCATCCAGCGGCAAGCAGCAAAAGGGCGTCCGGTATCGCCGAACACCCTTTGAATACCCGGAACTCCCCAGCCCCACTCAGTTTCTTTTTGGATCAACTAGAACTGCCGGAAGATCGAATACAGAACTCCCGAGAGCAATGCCGCCGCGGGAAGTGTGAAAATCCACCCCGCCGCGATCGCGCGTACTGTCTTAAAACGCAGGCCGCTGCCATTCGCAGCCATCGTTCCAGCCACGCCCGAACTCAGTATGTGCGTAGTACTCACTGGCAGGCCGAACTTGTCGGCGGCGAAGATCGTTCCCATCGCTACCAATCCCGCGCTCGCTCCTTGGGCATAAGTAAGATGGTCCTTGCCGATTCTTTCACCAACCGTCACGACCACGCGCTTCCATCCAACCATCGTCCCTAGTCCGAGAGCCAACGCAACTGCAACCTTGACCCAAGTGGGAATGAACTTGGTCGCCTTGTCTATCTTGCTCTTATAGTTCTTGAGGGCAGCGTGTTCCTCGTTAGAGAAACCCGGCACATGCGTTGTCTCCATCAACCGCAGAGCCTCGCTCGCCACGTACATATCGTTGCGTACGTTGGTTTGGTCTCTCGCGGGCACTGCCTTGAAAGAGTTGTAAAGCGTCACTTCCTGATTCAGGTCTTCGACCAACTTACGGAGCGCAGGAATCGTGTCGGGCTGTATTTGTTTGGTGCGAACGTAATCAGTGACCACAGCCCGCGCATTCGCACCGGGAACTCCTTTTGGATCCGAATGCCGATCCAAAATCCGTCCAGTTTGCTCTGAAGCGGCGATAAAGTCCTGCACCTCCACTGGGCTCACTGCGTGATTCAATGCATAGGCTGTCGGTACGGTGCCAATGAGGATCACCATGATGAGGCCCATGCCTTTTTGCCCATCATTCGATCCGTGGAAAAAGCTCACGCCCGTGCAGGTAAGCACCATCAATGCGCGAATCGGAAAAGGCGGCGGACGATTGCCTTTGGGAGCTTCATAGAGGGCCGGAAATTTGAGAACCTGCTTCGATAGCAGAATCAGCATGCCGGCAACAACGAAACCAATAAGCGGCGAGATCAGCAGGGCTTTGAGCACCTTCATCGCCTGCTCCCAGTCCACTCCCGAAGTGCCGCTCTGCGGACTGAGAAGTTGGTTGGCAAGACCTACGCCGATGATCGAGCCTACCATCGTGTGCGAACTTGAAGCTGGCAGCCCAAGCCACCATGTTCCAAGGTTCCACAAGATCGCTGCAATCAGAAGCGCAAACACCATCGAAAATCCGGCGCCCGAGCTCACCTGCAAAATCAACTCCACCGGCAGCAGTGTGATGACTGCAAAGGCCACGGTGCCCGAAGAAAGAAGCACTCCGCACAAGTTGCAAATGCCCGACCACACCACTGCGATATTCGGTTCCAGTGAGTGCGTATAAATTACGGTCGCAACCGCATTCGCCGTGTCGTGAAAACCGTTTACGAATTCAAAACCAAGCGCGATCAGCAGCGCCAGGGCCAACATCGCATACGGAGCGTAACTTGTAATAGAAACTGAATCGAGATCCTTGGCAACGTGAAAGACGATGTAAGCAACGCTCGCAGCCAGAGCGGACAGAAACGCCACGATGCCAGCTCTGCTGGTCGATCGCTTCATCTTGCGATCAAGTAGCGTCGTCCCTTTCGGAAACGCCTGAGCAGTCGTCGCCAAGTCAGCCATTTAAATGTCTCCCGTTGCGCGGAAAAACATTTGGCCAATTACAGAACCAGTGCTGCGCACTGGTTCAGCAACAGGAATTCGATTGAAATGAGGATGGAACGATCGGAGACCGTAGCAGAAAGGGCAATCTAAAGAGAATTGCATATAACCCCAACAACCGCTTTGTTACTCACAGTTGTTTTGATGCATGCGGATGAAAAAATGAACCCGCACGATTGATTTTACATGAGATACAGGACTGGGTGACTCGAATCGGTCTTTTTATAAAAATAAGAATCTCTTACAAATTATTGAATTTAAACAAGTTGTGCACGACAAAAACTTTCTTTGCATACTCGTCGACTTGCGCAAGTTTCACTCTTGCATTTCAATTCTTGAGCAAAATTAAGAGGTTCTACCGATGCTTCTTTAATGTTGGTTACTGCTGCCCATGTTTTTGTGCAAAGTAATATGCAACTTACGAGTTGCGCATCAAATTCTGGCGATTTACTTCCAATCATCCCGCGCGTTCGTAAGGCCGTCATTCACAACATTCTCAAAACCCGTGCTTTTTTTAATGAAGATCTCAGAAAATGCGCGGTCCTGTCTCAGCAAAATCGCCTGCAACCGAACCAATTCCAGAAGGGCGAGAAACATGGCCACCAATGCACGCGATGAACGCGTGTGACTGAGCAATCGCCTCAGTGCAAGCGGCTTGTCTTCCATCGTTAACCGGCGCGTCAGAAACTGAATCATCTGACCGACAGTAACCGAATCGTCTTCGACATTAAAGACCGGTCGCTTTTTTGCACGATCCAGAATCTCCTGGAAAATACGCACCAGGTCAACGGTGTCTGCCGCGATCTCCGGCTCCGCAGCAGCGTCATCCTTGAATTCGCGCACGCCTGGGTTTGTCCAGGTCGCCGCTTCGAGCATTTGCTTTTGCTGCAGCATCTGGGCAGCATTTTTGAAACGCTCATGCTCCAACAGCCGTTCCACCAACTCGCGACGAGGATCTTCCGCTTCTTCTGGGCCTGAGGGGCTGCGTGGTAACAGCATCTTGCTTTTGATATGAATCAGCAGCGAAGCAGTGTAGATGAACTCGCCAGCCACATCCATGTCGCTGGCTTTCAACCGATTTACGTACGCCAGAAACTGCGCCGTAATCTTCGCAATCGGAATGTCATAGATGTCTATGTCCTGTTTGCGAATCAGGTCCAGCAGCAGGTCGAGCGGTCCGTCGTACACCTGGCTCACCATGACGTTGAACGGCGATTGCTCCGGTTCTTCTTCCTGCTTCTTGGGTTTCGCAGCGGATTTCGGCGAGGGCTTATTCTCGGGTACAGGCTTTGACGTCAACACCAACGGCGGCGCAGCGTTTACCGGAGGCTCATTTGCAGGCGGGTCGATGGCCGGCGGATCAGGCTCAGGATCCGAATCCGGCTTCGGCTCAGGCCCAGGTTCTGGATCAGACACTGGTCCGCGGTGTCCCGGTTCCGGATCACGCACCGGCGTTTTGGCAGGCTCTGGGTCTTTCACCGGATCTCGAGGATCAATGTCCGGATTGTCAGTTGTGTTGCTCAATATCGTCTCGGTTTCCAAGTCATCTAGACCGCTTGTTGCGTAGCCACGCCCGGTGCCGTCAACTGCATTGCCGCGCGTACCTCTACCATGGTTTGTTCAGCTCGTACCCGCGCTCGATCTGAGCCGTCCTTGAGAATATCGTCTACCTCTGCTGCGCCAAAACTCGCGCGTCGCTCCTGAATGGGCTTCAGCACCTGGACCAGGGCGTCCGCAGCCCAGCTCTTGCATTCGATGCACCCGATCCCAGCCGTGCGACACCCTTCATAAACCTTCGCCAGGGTCTCCGGCGTCGAAAACACCTTGTGCAGATCGCCTACCGGGCATTTGTCCGGGTCCCCCGGATCGGTTCGCCGAACGCGCGCCGGGTCAGTGACCATGGTCTTCAGCTTTTGTCGAACCACCGGTTCCGGATCGGTCATCTCGATAGTGTTGCCGTAGCTCTTCGACATCTTGCGCCCGTCAGTTCCCGGCAGTTTCGGCGAAGGCGTCAACAACACCTTCGGTTCCGGCAATACTTCGCGATCTTCAAGCTTGTAGAACTGGTTAAAGCGGCGCGCCACTTCGCGCGTCAATTCCACATGTGCCGTCTGGTCATTACCGACAGGAACAAACTGCGGCTGATAAATCAAAATGTCCGACGCCATCAGCAACGGATACCCAAGGAATCCGTAATTGGAGAGATCCTTCCCCGTCAGGTTTTCCTGTTGCTCCTTATAGGTAGGCACGCGCTCCAGCCAACTGAGCGGCGTGATCATTCCAAGCAGAAGATTCAACTCCGCATGCTGCAATACCTTGCTCTGCTGAAAGAGCACGCTTTTCCTGGGGTCCAGCCCTGCCGCAAGGTAGTCCAGCATCACTTCACGGCTGCTCGCGGCGATCCCCGAGGGATCCGCGTAATCCGAAGTCAACGCATGCCAGTCGGCAATAAAAAAGTAGCACTCGTACTCATCCTGCAACTTCACCCAATTGGCCAGCGCACCCATGTAGTTGCCCAGGTGAAGCTTGCCGGTTGGACGCATCCCGCTCAAAACGCGGGGGCGGGACGATGACATTTCTGATTCGGACATTTTGTTTTACGCTTCCGGGGTCGTACCAGGAGAATGCAGCCGCAGCAGGCAGACTGTTTCAGAACGCTCGTTCCATTGTAGCGGGGTGCGGTCGTCAGCGCGGCCTCACCTAGACGTGCGCCAACCCGAAATACACCAGGCCTAAAGCTGGAGCCATCAGCAGCCGCAGCACAAATCCGCCCACAAAAATCATCAACATATAGCTGACCCAAATCGGAATCCGGTCATAGGCTTGCACAGCGTTATAGGGCAGTATGTTGCGAAGCAGATGGCTTCCATCCAGCGGCGGCACCGGAAGCAAGTTGAAAAAGAAGAGCGACAAGTTAATAAAGACCGCCAGTGTGCTCAAGAGTGCAACAGCCTGCACCGCCGAGAATACACCGCCAGTTTCACCAAGCTGAAAAGGTGATCGCACAATGTCGTGTCCGCCGGGAAACGCAATCGCAATAAACACAAGCACGAGAAATGCGATCAGGACCAGAAGGAGATTCGATGCGGGGCCGGCCAGCGTAACGAGGTTCTCGTCGCGCCTTATTTTCTGAAAATTCCGGGAGATTACCGGCGTAGGTTTCGCCCAGCCAATCAGCATTCCGCTGAACATGCTCAGCCCGATGAACGGCCCGAAGATCGCGATCGCCGGAAATATAAGTGTGCCAATTGGATCGACGTGGTAAATCGGGTTCAACGTCACGCGCCCCTGCAGCCGCGCAGTCTGATCGCCTAGCCGGGACGCCATCCATGCATGCGAGCACTCGTGCACACTCAACGAAAAGATGAGAATTACAAGTTCGAATACGCCGATAGTAAAGTTGGCGGACTGCAAAGCGATTCTCCTGAAGCCGGAAAGCTCAGGTTAGCACGGCGATGCCTTTGCACCTCACGCCCTGAAAATGGGATAGCTGCCGACCACTTCACCCGGACCAACGTTCTGACCACCGAGAAGAATTGTGTGGCTTCCAATCCGCGCGCGATCGCCAATCGTTGAGGGCATGAGCTTTACCTGATCGATATCGTTCGACGAATAGCCGTGGGAAAAAATACGCGCGAAAGAGCCTATGACCGCTCCTTTACCGATGTTGATGCCGCCCCGGTCATGCAAAAGTACGCCCTGGTGAATGACGGCTCCGTCTCCAATCGACAGATTGTAACCATAGGTCAAATCGACACCGTGATAGATCCTGACCCCCGAGCCCATGTGGTCGAAGATGTGCCGTCCAAGCATGCACCGAAAACGAATACCCAGCCAAAGATTCAAGCCAATTGGCGAACGGTCAAACATCTTCCAGAACCACAGCAGCGGCTTCCGTACCGCAAAAAGCTCTGGATCCACATCAGAAAAATATTCCGCTTCCAGAGTCACATTCTCCGGATCCAGCGACATTCCCAAGACGTTACCCGGCAGCTCGCTCGTCAGGGTCACAGCGGGCCTGTTGCCATGGGGTCGTCCCAGGTAGATTTGGTAAAGCTGGTCGCGCACAATCTCCGCGCGCCGCTCGGGCGACCGGTGGCGCAGGAATTCCTCGTCAAGGAAACGAATCCAACGACGATAGATTTCTTCTGCTTCAGGCGTTGGATGAGGCTGAGTGGTCGCGGGCGGAGTTTGGCTGCTTGGGTTGTTGGCCATACAAATTGGACGATAAACCAA
>Ga0207706_10002068_pt1 | contig 19668 bp, 13 predicted proteins | sample KBSC53metaG_FD_184318 | JGI IMG/M metagenome (GOLD analysis project Ga0207706, IMG submission 184318) | Corn rhizosphere microbial communities from Kellogg Biological Station, Michigan, USA - KBS C5-3 metaG (SPAdes) (version 2) | ecosystem: Host-associated > Plants > Roots > Rhizosphere > Soil ... | reverse complement strand
ACCAGGGGTGTATTCATGCAGGCCGCGTAGAAGTCTCCGTACTTCTTTTCGAGGGGTGTCTTGGGGGTTTTGGCGGCAGCGTCAAGCTGCTGCCAGAGCAAATAACGATTGCGCTCCTGCAGCAGAGAAAAGGATCTGGCCCACCGCGTCTGATCCGCGGGAATTGGATTGTTTTTTATCCAGTTGCCGCATGCATATTGGTAGAAATCCGTGCATGGATCGGCGGTCTTGTCCATTGCGGAAAGATCAAAGCTCTTCGTTTCAGGCGGTGGTGTGGGAAGGGAGTTGGCAGCAGATGCGGCAGCAGGCGTCTGCGCCATGGCGGTTCCCGCCGCCAGCAGCAGGATAGGAAGAAGGCGGAAACAATTCATGAATTGTCCTTTGATCGGCGGGTCGGTCGGCCAGATTCACACTTCGCGTGCACGCGTGGAAGAAGGCCTCTCATGCCCCGGTTTTTAGAGAAAGCAGCAATCGATAAAAGGCTATCACGCACAATTACGACGTCAGACCCGGAGGGCCGTAACCCGCGTCCACATCTTCCACCACGAGCACCCAGTCTGGACCGTAAGAAGGTGAGCGGAACTCCTGGGCGTTGGTGGACAACTTTGTATCGATAGGCGTGCCAATTCCGGTTCTCGGGTCAAACCACCATGCGCGAAGTTCCTTTGCCTTGAGTCGTCCGAGGTCGACAGAGGCTCTCTGATCGTTCATGGGGAAGTAGAGGAAGGCATATGTCCCTTGAACATCTCGTGTCGCCTGGATATGCAATCCGCTTTCGCCGGATTGCTTTACCAGTGCCTGATCGGGAACTCGTTGGAAGTAGGGTCGCGACTCCATCAACATTCTCAGGAATCCCATCTGACTCGCGGCGGGTCTATACATGGCATTGATCCAATCGCGGTCTGCGTGGTTGATGACCTCACTGCGCTTGCCGGCAAACTGCCAGACGGAATGATGGCCGTAGGTAACTCCGCATCCTCCGGCGAAAACCGAGCGATAAACCTGCTTGCGTACATCGTGATCGCGAAAATAGCCCGTCGCAGGATCCCATTGAGGCCACGGATTGTAGGGATGGTCCTCGTAGTTCGGCTCAAGATCCAAAGTAGGCTTGGGAGGCGTCGTGGCAAAATCACGCGCAATCATTTCCCACACGGGAACGTCGTGTCCGCCACCGTGTCCGCTCTGCATTCCGTTGATTGAAAGCCAGGATTCATCGTGCAATGTGATGGACGTGGACTCCACGCCACCTTGCGGGTGATAGACGATGGTCGGCGTTCTTCCGCCTCCCACCTTGATCCCGGAGGCAATCGCGCGCCAGATCGGCGTCCAATCCTGATCGGGGCCAAATCCGGCTGCTTTCGCAGTCTTTGCAACCCATTCGCTGTCGCTTCCTTTGACGCGCGGCGGGCGATCACCGCCGAGCATCCACAGCACGTTAGTGCGGTCCTTGAGCTTGCCTGCGAGATAGCGGCCGTATTGTTCGGCGTCGTCGAGATTGTCGTTGCGGAAAAGACGAGGACCTTCGCCCCAAGGCGCGGTGAGCTTGTCTCCCCACGCTGGAAGCAAAGCAACGTAGATGCCGTACCGTGCTGCCTCGTCGACGATCTGCACCACGCGATCGAAGTAGTCGTCGTTAGGACGCTTCGGATCGTCATTCTTAAAGGGCACCAGACCCAACGCTGTCGGCTGCTTCACGCCGCCGAACTCCGCGAGCACCACAGTTTGAATCACGGTGAAACCCTGTCGCGCCCTCGTGTGCAGATAGTAGGAGCACTCGGTCCGGGTTGTGGATTGGATGAGTTGCCAGGCTGTATCTCCAAGCCAGAAGAACGGCGATCCGTCGTCTCCGGCGAGATAGTGACCCTCGTGGTGCACAACAACACGCGGCAATGGCCGGTGTGAATTGGTGGGGGCGACATCAGCGCTAATGCCGCGAACTCCAGTGCTGGCATGTGCGGCGGTGGCTGCAGCGGTAAGGGCAGCGGTCATGCCCGTTCTTACAAAATCACGTCGCGAAGAATGAATGAAGGAAGTCACGGCGCAATTATAGGTGCGTCTACAGGTTTAGCGCAGTGCGCTAGTGGCCTGATGCGTGCTGTCTCGAATTTGATACACTCCGCTTGCAGTCCCCGGAGAAAACTCCCATGTATTCACGGCTAAAGGTGGCAGTTGCCTTGTGTCTCGCGATTGGCACTGTGTCATTCTGCGCACAACAGGATTCGAAGCTCGCGCCAGGGTCGGCTCCCAGTCGAACACTGGTGCGCGTCGGCCATCTGCTTGACGTCAAGACGGGCAAACTTGCGGATGCCCAGACAATCGTCGTGGTTGGGCCATTAATTCAGTCGATCGCGCCGACAGCTTCTGTCACTGCACAGGTTGGCGACGTCGTCATCGATCTCGGTGCTCTGACGGTGATGCCGGGATTAATCGACGTGCATACTCATCTCAACTACGATACCGATTTCGATCCCTATCACGAATTAATCAAGACCGAGGCGAAGCAGGCAATCAACGGAGTGGCGAATGCCCGCACGACACTCATGGCAGGCATAACAACAGTGCGCAATGTTGGCACCGACAGTTACGCCGACGTGGATTTGCGAGATGCGATCAACGCTGGCCAAGTACCGGGGCCCCACATGCAGGTGAGCGGTCCGGCCCTGGGAATTACGGGGGGTCATTGCGATAACAATTTGCTTCCTCTCGAATATCACTCTGTTGGCGAAGGCGTGGCCGATGGAATTGCCGCCGTGCAACACAAGGTTAGGCAGAACATCAAATACGGCGCCGACCTGATCAAGATTTGCGCGACCGGTGGGGTCCTGTCGAAAGGCGATGATCCGCAGGCTTCGCAGTACACTCTCGAGGAGATGCAGGCCATCGTGGCAGATGCCCATCGCCTCGGGCGCAAGGTCGCGGCACATGCCCACGGCGCTCAGGGCATTCTCTGGGCGAGCAAGGCCGGAGTGGATTCGATCGAGCACGGAAGCTACATCAACGACGATGCGATTGCGGAGATGAAGAAGCAGGGCACATACCTGGTGCCCACGCTTTATCTCGAAGACTGGATGCTGGCGAATGGCCACCTACCGCCCTTCTACCACCAGAAGATGATCGACGTCAGCGGTGTGGCCAAGGGCAACATCAAGCGCGCAATGCAGGCTGGGGTAAAAATCGCCATGGGCACCGACGCCGCGGTCTACCCGCACGGCCTGAACGCACATGAACTCGAGGTCTACGTGAACCAGCTTGGTATGGCTCCCCTGGCAGCACTGCAATCCGCGACCATCAACGCAGCCGATCTCATGGGATGGACCGCGAAGACGGGAACGCTGGAGCCCGGTAAATGGGCCGATCTTATCGCAGTGGAAAAGAACCCATTGGATGACGTGCGCGTGTTGCAGGACGTGAAGTTCGTCATGAAGGCGGGAGTGGTCTACAAAGGCACCGGGGCGGCGAAGGATTGAGTCCGTGTGGGGCTCTACTTGAGAAAAGTTTAGGCTTTATGCGCTGCGCTTAAGAGAAGATATCTTCGTCGCACCAGCGAGGCGTCGCTGGCACTCGATCTGGTGAACCGTAAGCGTTGTCGCGGGCCTTGCGCGAAGAGGGCGTGCGCGCTCCGGCTCCAGTTCCTGCGGCACAACCCACTCAGTTGTCCGCTGGACCTTGGACGTAGCCCTTGTCGTGAGCCAGAACTTCATCGTCAGGAAGCTGATCGCCGGCAGGGCCAGCAGCAGAAAGGCGAGGAGCTCTATGTGGGACCGCACGACGGATGCGTCGACGCCAAGCTTGAGAATATCCATTCGGCGGTTCTCCTTTAAATAGTTGCTCACCCCCTGCCGATGCAGAGGGTTCAAATCCGATTGGGCCGGGTGTGATTCTCAAACTGTACGGGCATTATTGATTTGCCACAATATGGCTTTGGTGCAAACTCGCTGGCTCTGCGGTGCTGGTTATCAAGGGCTAAGGTAATTCGTGAAAGTGTTACTAATGTTGCAGTAAATCATCGCCGCGCCTTAATTTCATTGGCAAATTTCGGTAGAAAGCAAAAATGCCGGCCGTGTTGGGGGCGTGACCGACATTTTCTTTCGTGCGCGGATTCTTGCGTGGCCCTGCAAATCGTGGAAATATCTGCTTCTTTACAGGCGACCTGTCGCCCTGCCACACTGGAACGTGGACACCCAGACAATCGTTATCCTTGATTTCGGCTCGCAGTATACGCAGCTGATTGCGCGGCGCATTCGCGAACAGAATGTCTTCTCCGTCGTACTCCCCTGTACGGCTCCCCTGGCTGAGATCCAGGCCCATAAGCCGATTGGAATTATTCTGTCGGGCGGCCCGTCCTCGGTCTACGACGCGGATGCGCCCGAGGCCGATCCGCGCCTGCTTGAGATGGGTCTGCCGATGCTCGGCATCTGCTACGGGCTGCACTTCATCGTCCATCACATGGGCGGCAAAGTGCGCACGGCGCCCAAACGTGAATATGGACATGCGGAAGTTGCGATCGAAGATACTTCAACCGCGCTCTTTGCAGGGCTGCCGCCCGCAATCCAGGTTTGGATGAGCCACGGCGACGAAGCGCTCGAGCTGCCGGCTGGATTTCGCCGAACCGCCGTTACGTCAAATGCGCTGGCCGGAATCGCAAATGAAGAGCGTCGCATCTGGGCGGTACAGTTTCACCCCGAAGTGCACCACACACCCCTCGGCGCCCAGTTGCTGCGTAATTTTGTCTTCAATATCTGCGACGCGAAGGGCGACTGGACTCCAAAGCACTTCATTGAGACGACGGTTGCCGGGATCCGCGAAAAGGTCGGGACAGGGCATGTGATCTGCGGACTGTCGGGCGGGGTCGATTCCTCGGTCGCGGCAATGCTGGTACACATGGCGATTGGCAGCCAGCTCACTTGCATCTTCGTGAATAACGGCGTCCTGCGGAAAAACGAGTTCATCAGCGTGCAGAAAAACCTGCGGGACAAGCTGGGATTGAACATAGTCGCCGTGGATGCGAGCGAGAGATTCTTGAAGCAGTTGGCCGGTGTCACCGATCCGGAGACCAAGCGAAAGAGGATCGGCGCGGAATTCATCGCGGTATTCGACGATGAAGCCACGCGCATTGCGGAACAGGCAGGAGGCGTCGACTGGCTCGTCCAGGGCACCCTCTACCCCGATGTGATTGAGTCCAGCAGCGTGAAGGGGCCAAGCCAGACCATCAAAAGCCATCACAACGTTGGGGGCCTCCCGTTGGGAATGAAGCTCAAGCTCATCGAGCCCCTGCGCGATCTGTTCAAGGACGAGGTCCGGCGCATCGGTCGCGACATGGGCATGCCTGAAGATGTTCTCGGACGCCAGCCCTTTCCGGGGCCGGGACTTGCGGTGCGGATTCTCGGCGAGGTCACTTCCGAGCGCGTGGCGCTGCTCCAGGAGGCGGACGACATCGTCGTATCGGAGATCAAGGCCGCCGGGCTGTACTCCAAAATATGGCAGAGCTTTGCCGTGCTGTTGCCGGTGATGAGCGTGGGCGTCATGGGCGACCAGCGAACCTATGCCTACACCGCTGCAGTGCGTGCCGTACACTCTGAAGACGGCATGACTGCGGATTGGACGCCTCTCCCTCACGAGGTGTTGAAGCGCATCTCAAGCCGCATCGTTAATGAGGTTCGCGGCATCAATCGCGTCGTTTACGACATCACCTCAAAGCCCCCCGGCACCATCGAGTGGGAGTGATCTTCGATCCCGGCGAATAGCTCATTTAGTAGCGGTAGCTATTGTGCCCCTGGTGTCAGCACCGGGGCCCGCAGCGGCGTCGTTTCAATCTCGATCCGGGTGTCATGCGGGAAGACGACATCCCGTCCCGGTTGCAGGAAATTGTCGTAGAAGGACAGTCCGGCGGCGTAATACCCAAGACCGGCCGCGAAATTCCGATTGCCTGCGGCCATGCCCACGATGCGGCCGATGAGACCGAAGCTGTTGGACGCGACACCCGTCTGGAGGGTCAGATTCCCGTCCTCATCGAGCGCGCGGCCGGCAAGCAGAGTGAGGAGGATAGGGCCAATGGCACTCGCCTTGTTGCGCGGGGTGATCGTGCCTTCGGCATCGAGGGACAGGTTCTGGGTTTTTTCGGTGGCTGCTCCTGCGAGTGATCCTTGGACTGGTTGGTTGAAGCCTTCTGGGAATTGCACCTGTTGAAAGTTAAACCGCAGCTTGCCGTTTCGGCCCAACGACCTGGCAGCTTTGGCAGCTGAGACCCTGCCGATAAGCTTTGATCCTTGTGGGACAACCAGGTTTCTGTCCCGATCGAAGACGGGCTCAACCACCAGTGCCTCAACAGGATCACCCTGCCTGGCCGTCGCAGACGTCAGATCGCGCGAAAGCGTGGCGTGAACCGACCATATCTCCGACTTGCCCGAAACCGGCGGCGGGGGCGTTGGATCTGCTGCGACGGCGACGGTGGGCACATTTGGCAGGTCCAGGGGTGCGGTCAACTCAAACGACCATGCAGTTTGGGCGTCGATGCGTTCCGGATGATAGGGCAGTTGGTGGTAGAGCAACTGCAGCGCCCTATCGGCCTTGCCTGGCGCCGTGATGTACTCCACCCGGTCATGAAGATTGCTCTTGGCGCGCGTCCATTGGCGCGAAAGGAGTGACTGCTTCGGCAAGGCTCCCGGTGCTGAAAGGCGCAGGACGGGAGCGCCATTATCCGCCACGGTAGTAGAGATCACAAGTGGGCCGGAAGGCAGCATCATCTCTTCGAATTGGACCTGAACTGTGTGAAAGGGCGTGAAATCCCCACGCAGGCGACCATGCCAGCGGGTCTTCGTATCTGGTCCAAGGGAGACGACGCGGCCACGCAGAGGCGTGTTTGCGGGCACCGCCAGATCCCCGCGGCAGAAGATCGGATGCAGTAGACGGGCTTCTATTGCCTCACCGGCTTTCATCGGGTAATGGCGACTTGTCTCTACCTGGAGGCTTGTTCCTTTCGGCAGCACGGGCAAAACAGGAGATTGTGCCTCGGTAGGCTCATTGGGCTTGGGGGCGGGACGGTGTTCAAGCGTCTGGGCTGCGCTAAGAGATGCAAAGGAGAACACTGTGAGGGCAAGGACCAGCGCAATCCTGAAGCGTGGGGAACATGTCATCAAGCATGACTCCTGCCTGGCAAATTCTATAGCTCAGACGATTCAACAGGCGAATGGCGAGCGTTCACTGGCCGGCGGCTCGGGGGCGCAGCGCAGCGATTTCGCGACTCAGCGCATCCAGGCGTTGCACCAGATCCTTGTGCTGTTGCTCACTCGAGGAAGGATCGAGCCCCTCAATAAAGAACGAGCCACTAGGCTCGAGTTCGCAAACGTGAATCTGGTCAAAATCCTCAAACCCCTGACGGTGGATCACTTCTAGTAGTTCTTCGCGGGTGAGAGTCTCGCGCTCCATTGCCCGCTTGTCGAGCCGGCCGTCTCGGATCAGGATTGTAGCGCGCCCTTCAAGCAGACGCGTGAGCCGAGGGGAGCGAAAGAGGACGCGCGCGACGAACCAGTTGATCCCGAGCAAGCTGAAGGCGCCGACTATCCCGCCCGTTATGGAATTGTCTTCGCCGATGAATGCGTTCTGCACGACGTTTGAAAGCGAGAGCAGGACGACCAGATCAAAGGGGTTCAGCTGCGCCAGTTCGCGTTTGCCGAAGAGACGAAGCAGCAAAACCAAAACGACGTAAACAATGATTGGGCGAAGGAGCTTCTCAAGGATGGGAAGCGGCAAGTGAAACATGTTGTCGAGCATCGGTGTGAGTAGCATGCAACCGAGAATAGCGCGCCAACTGCCACATTTCTACCTTGGCGAATGAAAAGCTATTTCGTGGCGGCGATTTGGAAATCTTTGTATTGCGTGGTGAAGAGCGTGCAGCGAGTCTTGTACCCACCGGCGCCCGAGTCGCCATTGGGCACCACTTCTGTGTTGACAATTGTTTTTACGGGTACAACGTGTGTCTTGCCGCTAATATTCATCGGTGCATAGTCAATTCGCGTGTCCAACTGGTGGACGACCTCGGACGGATCCAGCTCTGATTCCGTAATCATTCGCAGGACAGTCCCAGACTTGGGATCAATGAAGAATTGCCCTTTATACGGAGTAGTTGCTTTGTAGTTGTGCCAATCCGTGTTGGTTTGAAAGTTGCCGGTTACACCGCCTCCACCGCCTCCCGATCCATCGCCAAGTGAAGCGGCCGTTGTGGAGGTATAGAACGTTGCAATACCGGCCTGCTTCACGTTGGGAAAACAACAAACGTTGAGAGCGAGCCGGGAGACCTTCTTGGGAACGGCGAAGGAGTAAACGGCAGTTTCCACACCGTTGACCATCTCCCATCGCAGCCATCGGAGGGTGCCGCTCTTCTGCGCTTCTTTGAAGACCGCGCTGAGGCTGGGGTCCGGCTCTTCAAGCGCGATCATCTTATTGGCGCCCCACTGGGCCTTGGTGGTTTCCGCAGGCACTTGCGCGACCCCATGTTCAAGAGTCACCTGCACCTGGGTTGAGTTGATGTAGTGAACAAACGTCGCGGCATTCGAGAAACCGGAGCTGGTTACTACGTCCTTCGCGCCTCCAGTGATTCCAGAGCTGGAGGCAACTGCCTCCACATTGTCTTGAAAACGAAGCGTGGTGCGCGTCGCACTCAAAGCGGGCAAGCGCTCAAACGAGTCTGCCGCGTACTTTGTCGCTTTGTCGAGAATCTCCTGTTGTGTCGCTGCGTCCGGTGCCGGAGTGGCGGGCAGATCAGACGCTGGCGGAATCAGGTTGGCGCTGCGAGCTTCCAGGACATAGATCTGTTCTGTCGAGTGCTGGCCTGGCACGAGGGCCATCAGGGTATTCATTGCAGATCGCGTGAGCTCTTCGGTCAACTCGATCTGCTTGAGAGCAGTCGCAACATCCGCGTCGCTCTTCCTGTCGTGTTGCATGTTCTGCAACATTTCCTGCAATTGAGCTACCGTAGTCTTCTTTGCAGCCCATGTCGGCGTGGCCGCCGCCACAAACAGAAGAGCCCACAACAACCGTTTCATTTTCGTTCATCCTGCGGCGCGCCGTAAGTTTCAACGTCGCACCGCCCTGTTTTCGAGGCCGCTACTTGCCTGCCAGCGAGTAATCCTTGTACTCGGCGGTGAAGAGTGTGCGGCGCGTTGAATATTTGCCCGCAGATCCGGAGTCGCCGTTTGGGACCACTTCAGTGTTAATGAAGGTCTTCATCGGCAATACCAGCGTCTTGCCATCGACGGAGATTGGGATGTAGTCGATGCGAGTATCGGCCTGGTGAACAACTTCGGTCGGTTTCAAGTTCGCCATCGTGATCATCCGAACCACTATTCCCGTATCCGGATCGATGAAGAGTTCCCCGTGGTACGGAACGTTGGCTTTGAACTCATGCCAGCTCGTGTTGGTTTGCATATTGCCTGAGGCACCCCCGCCCGAGCCGCCAGGAAGACCGCCCAATGCTGCCGACGAGAATTGAACTTTTCCCGCTTGATCAACGTTGGGAAAGCAGCAGACGTTAACGGCAAAGTGGGATTTCTTCTTTGGCACATCAAAAGAGAACACTGCGGCCGGCTTGGCGTTGACTGTTTCCCAGCGAGCCCATTTGATCGTGCCTGCGTCCTGCGCCTCCTGAAAGACGATACCAAGGCTCGGAGCCGGCTCCTGCAGCGCGATCATTCTGTTGGCTCCCCACGGAGTCTTGTCTTTCTCTGAAGGCGGCTGCTCGGCGCCCCGTTGGCTGGCGACAGTGGATTCCGTTGAGTTGATGTAGTGAATAAACTGATACGCGTTCACGAAGCTTGAGCCCGTGGTGATGTCTTTTGCGCCGCCGGTCATGCCAGAGCTGGGCGCTGCGGCCTCGACGTTGTCCTGAAACCGGACTGTCGTCTTCGTTGCAGTAAGGGAAGGCAATTGCGCGTAGGTCTTGGTCACGTACTCTGCCGCTTTATCGAGCACTGCCTTTTGAGCGGCCGCATCGGGGGCCGGTGTCGTGGGCAGATCAGCAGCGGGAGGAGGCAGCATCGCGCTGAGCGCCTCAAGGACGTAAATCTGTTCAGTCGAAAGCGGGCCGGGGACGGCTGCCGCGAGACTATTCATAACGGACCGGGAGAGTTGCTCGCTCAGCTCAACCTGTTTGAGCGCGTTAGCTACTTCAGCGTCAGTCTTCTTCGCCTGCTGCAGCGAAGCCAAGGTATCCTTCAACTGCTCAACCGTAATTTTTTTGGCGCACCATGCGGGCGTTGCCACCAGCAAGACGAGCAGGACCCATCCGAACCGTTTCATACCCGTTTCCTCCGGAATTATTTGGCGCTCCGATTGTACCTGCCCAGGGCTGCGGCGAACTGAACCCAAAACGGCAACTCCCCGGTCAATGAGCTGTTTTCATTGCGGAACCGGGAATGGTCACGGAACCCATGCGCCCGGAGTTCTCGTCTACGACGACCACCCTGAGGGAGGCCATATTCTGTTGCATCTGAACAAATTGTTCAAATGGGAGACTGTGCGGCAACAAGTTCTGGTAAGTCGCCGGCTTGAGGCGGAGCCCCAAGGTGTGGCCCTCGACCCGCGCATGATGTCCTTCATCGTCGCGCTGGACAAAAAAGATATCCAATTTATCCATCCAGCGCCCTGCATGCTCCTGCAAGGCCAGATCGATTGCCGCGATGTTGATCTTGACGTTAGCTCCAGCCGAGGTTGTCGCCACATCCGCCGCGACCGTGATCTCGTTGACGTCCATTGGTCGCCAGACAGCCTGTTGGAATCTCTCCTTGAGACTTGCAGGTTCCTTCTCGAAGACATAGCCAGTGCGGTAACGCAGCCTAACACCGCGGCGTCCTGTGAGCTTTACTGTGATGTTGTGGTATTGGCCGTCTGCGGGTCCCGTCGGGGAAAAGCTCAGCATGTACGTCGCGTGCCCCTCGTCGAGGATCCCTGCCAGTTCTCCAGCAAGATCACCCGAGCGACGTACAACGCGACCCCCCGTTGCTGAAGCCACCTGCCTGACAGGCCCTTGGATCGAATGAGTGTCCTGCTGCATTTGCGCTGTGATGCGGCCCGGCGACATGTTACGGCCGCCTCCGGACTGGCTCGGTCCGCCGGCCGACGCAGCGGTGGCCGCATTGTCTGCGGCGGCCTGGGTCAATTCCACATTTCGCGTACGGATGTCAGCGTTGATCGCGCCGCCCTCGAGTTGCGACACGTCGAACGGATATACGGCGACATGTGCCTCATTCATGGCTTCCTGCACGTGCAGCGCGTAGCTTTCGATCATCTTCGGGCTCTTGTCGATGCCCACCGCCTGATTCTCCCAGTCTGCGAAGACATTGTCCGTCGAGACCCACACAAGGTTCTTGTGTCCTGAAATTGCAGACAGATGTCGCGCAACGGTGAGCAGTTGAATCAAGGAAGCTCTTGCTGGATTGCTTCCCATTGATCGCAACAACGGATCCGTAGTGCTCGCACTGTCCGGAACGTCGGTCTGGTTGCCGTTCACCGAGTTCAGATCGGCCGCGCTGTGAACCTCGTCGAACTGCTGCCGATTGCGCATCTCCTCATCCTGCGCCTGCGAAACAGATTGGGCCGTCGGCATCCATTTTTTCAGCGCGGTGGTGAGTGCGGCATGGTCGCTCGTGATCTCTTCGAGAATTCGCAGACCCGTACGGGTCATGCTGTAGAGCCCAACTCGTTCTCCGGGGGCGAGTGCGCTGAGAAATTTGAGCATCTCCTGCCGGGCATGGGTAAGGTCACCCCAAGCCATGTGGCTCTCGTCCAGCAGCAGAATGATGCTTCCAGGGTCACCGCTCGTCGCGGAGATCGACGGGGTAGCACCTGCGCTGTTGGTAAAGGCGTGCTCCGGCGCGGGCGCTGTTGCATTGGCCGGAGCGGGAGCAACGGCGGGAGGGCCGCCGACGAACTCAGCGAAGAAGCGAAGCTCCTGTTTCTGCCCGTTGTCGTAGATCTCGATGTCGGCTGGTTTGAGGTCCTTGATGGGATGGCCTTTTTTGTCCGAAGCAACGAGCCCGATATCCACGAGGCGAGAAGTCACTTTGAGTGAGTAGCCCGGTTCCTGAGGCTGCTGCGCACTCACCGGCTTATCAGGCAAGTCGGTTGCGGCATTCATGCTGATTTCAGGAATCACCGGCTCAACTGGGGCTGGCGGGGGAGCGGCAGGCTCGAGCGCTGCGTTGGTTGCGATTTGGGTGCCGTTCGGCGCCGATGCCTCAGGATCGCCAGTAGGGGGCGGTGCATCCGGCGTCGATGCAACTTTCGCAGCAGAATTTTGTGAACTCGTGCCGGAAACCTGTGCGTCTGCGGCATCGTTGACGACCCTCATTGAGCTTCCAAGGCGGTGATAGCTCGTAAACCGCGTCTCGTTCAACATCAGCACGGGCCCGTGGGAGACGCCGCTCACAGAACCCTGCCACTCCGTGTCGCTGGAGGCGCCGCCCACTCCGGGAGCACCCGATCCAACCGTGCCAGCCTTACTCGCGTCCTGGATCGACAATGCCAAGCTTCGAACTGGGCAGATGAAGCTGCGGTCGCCAATGAGAACCGGGCCATATTGCACGACGGTGGCGGCGCGCATCAGGGGCGCGCCGGACTTCAATTCCGCTTCGAGCGTGATTCGAAGAACCGCACCCGAGACAGGATCGATCGAGAGCGCGCCCTTGTATGCCGGGGTATCGACATAGGGGCGGGAGACATCTGCTCGCGGGATGTTGGCGACTTGCTGTGGCGAACGATTCCGCCCGCCATAACCAAATTGCGTTCTTCCAACCACATGTTCATCCACCAGGCAGCAGTAGCTTACTGCATAGTGCGAAGCCGCCCGGGGCACGGAATAGCGATAGACCGCGGCCAACCCTGTGCCGACCTGTTCCCAGTGGCTGAAGCTGACCGTACCTTTGACCGCGTCTGTGAGGATCAACATGAGGGCTGGGCCGAACTCACCCCATGTCCTGAGGCCGATCTCCTGCGCGTTCTTTGTATCGACGGCGGTCGTCTCGGTGGAGGGATCCTCCACCTCTTTGCCGTCGCGGAATGTGATTTGCCGGCTCGTGTTTCCAACCGGATGAAGTCCCGCCCTTACCGGCCAACCGCCTTTTTCAAGAACTTGAGGAGTGTCGTCAAAGCGGTTCGTAACCCTGGTGACAAAGAAGTTGGGCAACCGCGACCACTTTTCTACGGCAAACCCACGAGCCGCGTCCATCATCCGCTGTTGGGTAGCCGCATCGGGCGGCGCGGTCGCAGGCAGCTCCCCAGGGGGCGGGTCAAGGAGAGCAGATTGGTCGGAGAGAAGCTGTAGCGCAAGTGCGGTCCTCGGTCCCATGGGAAGCGTCGCTGCAAGATGGTTCAAGGTGGCTTCGGTCAACCGCTCCGAGAGCTCAAAGCCACCGAGTTGATGCGCGATGTCTACGTCGGCTCGATGAGCGATCTGGCCTGCCGCCAGCGCTTGCTCAAGTTGCGCCACGGTAATGCGGTGGGCTGCCGCGGCAGGAAGCGCAGCAGAGAGGAGCATCACCAGCATCAACCTACGCATCTCAAGCCACCTTGCTCCACAATCGGTTGCCCTCACCGAAAAGACGGGACTCGTATCGAACGGCGTCGGGCCTCGGGGAAAATTGATTTTGCGCGTCTCTGATATCTGGGAATCAACTCAGAATCGTCACTTGAAACTGTACACCGGCAGACCATGAGTAATCAGCCGCTCCCCGTCTCCAGGCTGCCTTGTTGTCTCTGCGCAATAGTTACCAACTGCCTTCCACGTTCATCTCAATGACTTTGCCTCGGTGACGAGTGGGATAGAATCCGCAAAGGCGATACTGCGTCTTTTCGGGCCTCTTCAATGGAAATGCCGGAGAGCAGGAATGTTATTTCGAAAGGCAGGGAAATCTCAGGTGGCCCCACGCGCCCGGTCCGTCTTCACCGCGTTGACCCCGTTTCGAATTGAGCCGAGATTCGTTGGCCGTGTGTGGGGATACTCAGACCTTCACCCATGGTATGACCGCGTCGCAAGCGGGGAGCCAATCGGAGAAGTCTGGCTCACGGGGGACGAGTGCGAAGCAGCGACCGGTCCCTACGCCGGCAATACCTTAGCCGACGTATTCAGCGAGGCTCCAGAAGCGATGCTGGGCGAGGCAGCCCAATCGTCCGCGGAATCGCCCCTCCTTATTAAGATTATCTTCGCCCGCGAAAAGCTGAGCGTGCAGGTGCATCCTGACGACATTCTTGCGCAGAAATACGGCCAGCCTCGCGGGAAGACGGAGTGCTGGTACGCTCTCGAAGCAGAACCGGGGGCGCAAGTTGCCGCGGGCATCAAACCCGGCGTGACCATGAAACAGCTCGCAGAGGGAATTGAAAACGGGACCCTCGAAGATAGCTTGAACGTTCTTCCCCTGGCTCGTGCAGAAATGGTTTATGTGGATGCTGGAACAGTCCACGCGATCTGGCCCGGCTCAATCCTGCTTGAGACGCAGCAGAACTCCGACATCACCTACCGAATGTACGACTATGGACGTGGGCGAGAGTTGCATATAGACAAATCACTTGAGGCCGCGCGACTGGTTACTCGTGCCGGCAAAATCCCTCCGAAAGTCATGGAAGATCGGACGATTCTCATCGACGCGGACTATTTTTGCGTCGAGCGAATTCCGGTTGAAGTGAGCCGGTCAAGCTCAGCCTTGCGGGGGAGCGGGGAGATGACCCCGGGTTTGGCTTATCTGTTCGCGGCTGCCGGCAGCGGTCGGCTGATGAGCCCAAGCTTCGAATCCGTGGACTTGCCCGAGCGGGGAATCGTGGCAGTTCCCGCCGCATCACCTGTTTTTGCGATTCAGGACCTTGGCGGTTTGGAGTTGATCCGTATCTCGCCACGCTGGCCGGAGACGGTCGGATGATCGAGGCATCATGGCGCGAGCGGGTGATTGCGTATATCAGGGCGGAAGCGCAGCCGGAAGACAAATTTGGACATCAGCCACGCCTCTATGCGCTGTGCACCAAAATCGGCCAAGGCCTCGAATACGATGACGACGTAGTCTTTGCCGCCGCGTGGATGCACGACTTGGGCGTCTTTCTCGGCCATCGCCCTAAAGACCTGGTGGAGCTTGCTCAATGGGATCACGTGCCGTACACGATTGGCCGCAGTCGAGAACTTTTAAAGGAGTGGAATTTTCCGGTTGAGAAACTCGATGGCGTGGCCGATGCGATCCGCTCACACCAGGCCAAAGACGAGCCACTGACGATTGAGGCAACCATTCTGCGGGATGCGGACATGCTAGAACAGTTGGGCGCAATTGGCGTCATGCGCGCACTCGCAAAGGTTGGACGAGACACACGTTACCCCAGTTTCTCCTCGGTGCTTCCGGTTATCCATCACGCAACGAACCAATTGCCCAGTAGCTTGCGTCTAACAACCTCTAAGGCCTTGTCTGAGCGAAGAGTAGGAGTGCTACGCTCATTCATGGCTGCAATCGAAGAAGAGGCAGGCGACCTACTCTATTAATTCTCCGGCCGTGAAGCAGTGAAAATGGCCGACGCAGTTTAGGTCTACGGGATAATTTGCCCGGATTTGCTTTGTCATCACTGAAGTGAAATTTAACGCTCTCCCAGGTATCGGGGGGTCGATAAGTGCAAGTTCCTGAAGGAGATGCGATATGCACTGGAGGTTGATTTTTGTCCCGGTTATTGCCTTGCTTCTTTTATCCGCGGTTATTCCCGCGAGCTCCCAGGTAGCAGAATCAGCCACTGAAGGAAGATTGCCCCTCACCCTGGGGGCAGGCGTTTCTGATTACTTTATCGACTGGGGTCATGCGCGCACCATGATAGGAATTACCGCCTGGGCCGACTGGCGATTCAAGCATATGCCCGGCTACCTGCGCGGGCTCGGGGTAGAAATAGAAGGGCACCACATCGCCTACAAGGTTCCGGAAGAGATCGGCAAGATGAAGCAGGACTCAGGCCTTGGGGGCGTAATCTATCAGTATCGGCACTATGATCATGTTCAGCCCTATGCAAAAGGCTTGGGCGGCTTCGGCGGCATCAGTTTTGAAAACAAAAGAGATCCTCTTTACACACATGACACGAGGACCATTTTCGCGCTGGGCGGTGGCGCTGACATCCATGTGTGGAATAAAGTCTCGATCCGCGCGGACTACGAGTATCAGTGGTGGCGCCAACTCTTCGGTCCTCACGACTTGAATCCCAACGGATTCACGATTGGTGGCGTTTATGACTTTGGGCGCCGACCCTAGCTGCGAATCGCTGTAGGTTAAAGTTGGAAGAATTCTGTCTGTCTAGAAGCGGTCCCGATCGGCGCGATCGCTTTTTTGCTGCCGAAGGGAGCAAAATCGCTCCGGTTCTTGTGCGTTCTGTCATTTTCAGAAACCCGGCCTTCTGATGCAGAATCAATAGCGATATGAATTTCCGATTCGCACTATCTGCAAATCTTCGCGACACGTTCGATGCGGCCGTCGCTGACTGGCAAGCCTCCAATAAGGTTGATCGCCTTTGGCAAAAAGATTCGAGCCTCTGGACAAAAGACGGCGAAGAAAAGTGGCTGGGGTGGATAGACATTGTCGAGCGCCAGCAGAAGGACGCGTTGGCGTTCAAGACGCTTGCTGCTGACGTGAAAGCTGCTGGATTCAAATCGGTTTTGCTGCTCGGCATGGGCGGCTCCAGTCTGTGTCCTGAGGTTCTGGCAGTGACATTTGGACAGCAGGCTGGCTATCCTGCCATGCACATCGTCGACTCGACTGATCCCGTGCAGGTGAAATCGGCACGCGACAAGATCGACCTGTCGCAGACACTTGTTGTCGTAGCCAGCAAGTCCGGTTCCACACTTGAGCCGAACGTGTTGAAGCAGTACTTCTTCACCGAGATGGAAAAAGCCGTGGGTGCAGGCAAAGCAGGCAGCCACTTTCTGGCGATTACAGATCCAGGCTCCAAGATGGAGCAGGTCGCTAAGGGCGACAGCTTTCGGCATATCTTTTATGGCGATCCCGAGATTGGCGGGCGCTACTCGGCGCTTTCAAATTTCGGTGTGGTTGCTGCGACGGTCGCGGGCCTAAACACCGACAAATTGCTTAGCGAGGCCGCGAAGGCAGTTGCGTCATCGAAGCTCGCGGTTGCAGATAATCCCGCAGTGCAGTTGGGACTCATTCTCGGGTCCGCGGCCAACGCGGGGCGTGACAAGATCACCGTCTTTACTTCGCCGGAGATTTACGATCTGGGCGCGTGGATGGAGCAGTTGATCGCGGAGTCCACGGGCAAGCAGGGCAAAGGAATCACTCCCGTCGATCGCGAGGCCATTGGCGCACCGGCTGTATATAGCGACGATCGGATCTTTGCGTATGTGCGTCTTGCCGGAACAGCAGACTCAAGTCAGGATGCAAAGGTTGCTGCGCTCGAAGCTGCCGGCCACCCTGTGGTGCACTTTGAGATCTCCGATCTGTACGAGATCTTTGGCCAGTTCTTCACATGGGAAATAGCAACCGCGGTGGCCGGGTCTGTGATGGGTATCAACCCCTTCAACCAGCCCGACGTGGAGTCCGCCAAAATCGAGACGCGCACCTTGACATCGGCCTATGAGAAGACCGGAAAGCTCCCTGAGCGCTCGCCGGTATTGACCGATCGCGGCGTCGAGATCTACGCAACCGACGCCTATGCGGCCAAGCTCAAAGCTGGTGCTCCCGCATCTACATTAGCTGGTTATCTCAAGGCCCATCTCAACCAGATTCACGCAGGCGATTACTTTGCGGTACTCGCGTTTCTACCCATGTTTTCTGAGCATGAAGAAGTGATTCAGGGCTTCCGCCACAAAGTTCGTGACGCGAAACATGTTGCCACTTGCCTCGGCTTTGGACCTCGGTTCCTTCACTCAACCGGTCAGGACTACAAAGGCGGCCCCAACACGGGCGTCTTCCTTCAGATCACAGGAGACCACGCTCTTGATGTGGAGATTCCCGGCCAGAAGTACAGTTTCGGTGTCGTTATAGCGGCGCAGGCGGCTGGAGATCTGGCCGTGCTGGAGTCGCGTGGGCGGCGCGCAGTTCGCATTCACCTGGGCCCTGATACTGCCAAAGGACTTAGGACGCTGGCCACAGCAATTGACGAGGCGCTGAAGTAGAGATCAACTTGGTACGGCGTCGCTAATCTGCCCTCCGCTTGGATTGCCGAGGATCTGGCTGAATTGGAACGGGCCGTTCAGTCCTGAGGGATCAACTGTTCCAAACTCCGTGAGTCCTCGATATGTTCCGGATCGAACGAGTTCGGTTCCTGAGTCAAGTCATGCGGGATGCAGTGGCGTCGCGATTCAAGTGGAGCGGAGTAGGACCGGGTTACATGAAGCCGATCCATTACCACGTAACGAACGCGAAGCCCGTTCAGCGTTGACGGCAGGCGCGCCGGGATGCGCTTGCGATCTACATAGATCACGAGCGCCGCGTCGTGGGGATTGTCCAGGCTCTGCCCAACGCCTATTCCAAAAAACGCGGGGTATTGCTGCGTGAGAGAGCGGGCAATCTGCCGTTTGGAAGTCAGCGCCTGCGAGAAAGCTCCGGGTGACATTGTCTGCGCCGTTGGATTCGCAACGGTCAGTGCTGCTCCACCCAAAGCCAGGGCACGGGCGTTGGTTGGAATCACGACTGTGCGAACGCCCGCGATCGTCAGCGGCACGACTGGCTGTGCACTTTCTTCCACATAGACGATCACCGCGGCTTCGCCGGGATGATCGCTACTCTTTCCCATCGCCACTCCAAGAATTCCAGCCGAATTGTTCACCAGGGCGCGGCTGGATGTAAGCGCCTGCCTGCCACGAGCGACTTCCGTGTTTGACAAAGCGCGCGCCTGCGCCGCCGGAACTGTGCTGTCGCCGTAGTTGAGGCAGCTGATCGGGTGGTCTGCCGTCCCCACGAAAGTGAAGTTCGTCCCGCTCGCTTGCGCGTTCAGTTCGCTCAGCACGTCAGCCACAGGATTGGCCATGCCGTGGCTGACGCCGGAGACATCCGTTCCTCCGGCAAAAAACAGACCCACTGGCTCGGCGTTGGCTGTGTCCACGATCAGGGCGCCTGAGTCTCCAGCATCACTGAAGCGATCGCCGGTGACGGCAATTTGATTCGTGAATGCCTTGGTCAGGTACGGCTTGGTCTCCGCGCAATCTCTGAAGTAGTCGACCAGAACATCCACGTCGAGCGCCGCAATACCACCGCAGGTAAGGCCGGTCGTGCGCCCGCTCTTAGCGATGCGCAGTTGCAACGATGCCGGCTCTCCCTTTCCGCCGGATGACGAGGTTCCCGGAGGCGCGGCAGCGAGCGAGCCGTCAGCCTGGCGAGTGCCGAACTCCAAAATGCTGCCGGTCGGGTCGACGGTGTGCGAAGCAACCTGCGCGATCGCAACGTCCGTGTTCGTCCCAGCAGACTTGAGCGGCGTCCACGCTGTGAGCGCGGCGACGGGCAGGGTGCCCGGTCCATTTCCGTTTGGCGTGCAGTTATTGTCAATCAAGCCCGGCTGCACGATAGCGTCGCCAACCGCCGCGTGATCGCTGCGCGCAAGTACGTGATTGTTGCTGAGCAGGTATTGACGTCCGTTTCCGTCTTGTAGAAGTGAGCCCAACGTGCCGCTGCAACAGTCGGCAATCGTATTGCCGTTAGCGTCAAAGTCGTTGTT
>Ga0207706_10002066_pt1 | contig 19680 bp, 17 predicted proteins | sample KBSC53metaG_FD_184318 | JGI IMG/M metagenome (GOLD analysis project Ga0207706, IMG submission 184318) | Corn rhizosphere microbial communities from Kellogg Biological Station, Michigan, USA - KBS C5-3 metaG (SPAdes) (version 2) | ecosystem: Host-associated > Plants > Roots > Rhizosphere > Soil ... | reverse complement strand
GAGCACGTCTCCGGTCTCCGGGAACTTCCAGACCTCCCAGCTCATCTCGCCCTGCTCGACGTGCCCCTCGAGCGTCCGATAGTTCCAGCCGAAGACGCGCCCGCGGCGCCCGTCGAGCATGCGCTCCTCGTCGTACACATCTCCAACACGAACACCCACATAGATCCGCAGGCGATGGAAATGGAGGATCAGCAGCATCGTGCGCTGCTCGAGCGGCTCGTCATGGTCGAACACGCCGCTCACGATCGACGGGTCGGCGAAGTCGTAATCGCGAGCGATTGTCCGAGCCGTCTTCCAGCTTCCGCCCGGGATGGGCGCGCCGGGTGGCTCTGGGGGCAGGGCTTGGCGCACGTCGTCCGCGTGCCAGCCGTTCTGCGGCGTGTACTCGATGCGGCGGGAGACGTCGAAGTTGAGCTCTCGGCGGCGGAGCTCCGCGAGCGCCTTGCGGGGATCGCGCGGCTGCCCCAGCAGCAGCCGGTCAAGCACTGGTCGGGACGTCCTCGGCCCGCCGGGTATCGATGCGGAGGCCACCGTCCCGCCGGCCCCCCGAGAGGCGAATGACCCGTTCGAGAAAGGAGATCCACATGTGGAGCTGGATCTCCTTCGACATGCGCATGCGGTCATAGAGCAGGTTGGAGAGGCGGTCGCCGCTCCGGGCCCAGGACTCGATCTCGAAGCGAATCTGCCCGTCCTCGCCCTCGGCGCGGAAGTTGATCTGGCCCGCCTCGAGGTGCCCGGTCAGCGTCATGAAGCGAAACGAGCGCGCGGACACGTCGACGACCCGCACCGGACCGTCCCACGGCCCCGGCATTCGAACGATGAACTCGTCACCGGGCCGCATGGCCCCCTCGTCGCCCGAGACCTTCCTGAACGTGGCGAACTCGCTGGGGGCGGCAGAGTCCGGGTCCGCCTGCAGGCGCGCCATCAGCTCTTCCGGTGGCAGCCGCGCCCCGCGGATATCCGCCCGGTATCGGCGGTGGAAGAGCGGGCCGACTCCATCGGCGACCCGCTGCGCATCGTCGTCCGTGCCGCGGTCCGCCAGCGGCGGCGGTCCGTCGTCGGCCCAAGAGCCGGGTTTCTCGGCGCGGTGGAGCGGGGTGGTTCGCCATAGATAGCGCCAGGACGTCAGCGCCAGGCCGAGCGGCCACCGTGCCGCGATGCCTGCGGAGCGGGTCAGGGGCAGCTTGCTGGATCGGGCCATGGGCATCCACTACCCGTGAGCAAATGAGGCATGCATCCCCGCACGCCGGGTAGCGAGGCTGGGTGTTGACCAAGGCTCTTCTTCGCATCGGACTACGCAGCTGGCACTTCCAGGCAAGCTCGCTCGCGTCGATCTACCTCTGCATCGCGCTCTGGATCCGCGCGAAGACCGTTGACCAGGAGGAGCGAGGAAACGCCGAGCGGCGAGCGCTGTTCGTCGGCCTCTGGCCGCCCATGTTCTGGCTGATTGGCGACGCGGTCCAGCTCGAGGAGCGCTCCCGCCGTAGACGACCCATGGCGCGCCTAGGCCGAGGCCTGTAGCCGCGCTCGTAGCGCGAGCTCGATCTCGAAGCGAGCATCCGGGTCCTCGATGGCGTCTCCGAGCAGCTCGCGTAGGCCACGGAGCCGGTAGCGGGCCGTTTGCGGATGCACGCCGAGCGCACGCGCCATCGCTGCGGCGTTCCCACGTTGCTGCATGTAGGCGAGAGCCGTCTCTTCCATGCGCCGGCGGGCCTTGGGCGTAAGCGCCGCGAGCGGGGTGAGCCAGCGCGTGGCGATCCGCTCCGCCAGGCCGGCGTTCTCGAAGAACAGAAGCTTGGTGAGCACGTCGTCGGCGCGGACGAGGCCGGGTGTCTCGATCGCGCCCGCCCCGACGGCCCGCAGGGTCGCGCGCGCCAGGGACCAGGAGCCGGCGAGCGAGCCGGGTGCACCGGTCGGGCCGAGCACCGCGCCGATCCCGGCGCTCCCGACCGCTCGCTCGATCTGGCTGGGCCTTCCGGGCCCGTCGGGATCGGGGACGATCGCGCAGCCCACGCCATCCAGCCCGGCCGCGAGCGCGTCGGCCGGAAGCCGCGTTGCCAAACGGTCGAGCTGCTCCTCGTCGCAGGCGAGCGCCGCGGCGGTGCGTGGCACCCGCCACCCGACGGCCTCGGCGGCAGCACGCAGATCGGCTTCGTCTGCGGTCGGCTCGCGGACGAGCACGGCCACGAGCTCGTGGCGCCGGCGGCGGCGCTCGCCCTCGAGCCGCGCGCGGGCTTCGGCGTAGCCCTCGACCGAGTCGGCCGAGAGCGTCTCGATGTACGCGAAGATCGACTCGGCGAGGAGGCTGAGCACGTCGGGCTCGACGCCCGCGCGCGTGGCGGCGGCGGCGAGCCGCCTCCAGGCGACCCGCGCTCCCACGCGGTAGGCGGACTGCAGGGCGTCCAGCGTGCGACCCTGGCTCAGCTCGCCGCTGCCGAGCCCGACGTACACCTCGCGTCCTGGGCCGCGTGCCCCGGATGGGCTTCTGATCAGCTCGACGAACTGCCGAAGCGCCTCGCTCACGCCGGTCCGGACGCCGCGTCCGAACGACCCCTCGAGAGGGCGCGCGTAGTCCGGCACCTCCCGGGCGATCGTCGCGAGGATCTCGTCGGTGGTCGCCTCCAGCTCGGGCTCGATCACATCCGCGATCTCGGCGGGCAGCGAGCGCCAGGGTTCCCGGCTGACGTTTTTATCACTCAGATGAGCAAAACTCTGGTCGAAGTCCACCCTCAGCAGCGTACTGATATACGCCGCAGACGGGAAAGCTTAGTGTCATGACCAAGTTGGAGAAGCGTGTCAACCTCGCCGCCGTGTTCCTGCCCTTCGTCGCCTTTCTCGCCGCGATCGTGTTGCTGTGGAACAGCGCCGTCTCGGCAACCGACCTCGCGATCCTCGCCGTGATGTACGTGCTGACCGGGGTCGGCGTGACCGTCGGCTACCACCGCCTTCTCACCCATCGCTCGTTCCAGGTCTCGAAGCCGCTCGAGTACGCGTTCGCGGTCCTCGGCTCGATGGCCGTCCAGGGGCCGGTCATGGCCTGGGTCGCCGACCACCGCAAGCACCACGCCCACGCTGACGAGGAGGGCGATCCGCACAGCCCGCACGTCGGGCACGGTGACGGGGCGTCCGGTGTCTTCCGCGGGCTCTGGCACGCCCACACGGGCTGGCTGTTCTCGACTCAGGGGCAGGCCAGTCCTCGCCGCTACGCGACGGACCTCTACGAGGACCCGGGCATGCGGCTCATCAACCGCCGCTTCCCGCTGCTCGCGCTGCTCAGTCTCGCGGTCCCGGCTCTCGCCGGCTGGGCCCTCACCGGAACGCTGGCCGGCGCCGCCGGCGGCCTGCTCTGGGGCGGGCTCGTCCGCATCTTCCTCGTGCACCACATCACGTGGAGCGTGAACTCGGTCTGCCACTTCCTCGGCACGCGCCGCTTCCAGACCGACGACCACTCGACCAACGTGGCCTGGCTCGCGCTGCCCTCCTTCGGTGAGGCGTGGCACCACAACCACCACGCGTTCCCCCGCTCGGCTGCGCACGGGCTGCGCAGCTGGGAGAGATTCCTCGACCCAGCCGCGCTCGTGATCACGATGCTCGAGAAGGTCGGTCTGGCCCGGAACGTCGTCAGGATCGCTCCCGAGCGCCAGCATCAGCGGGAGGGCCAGGCGGGGCCGGCGCGTGCAGGAGTCCGCGCCTGACTCCTACGCGGCGCTTCCGCCCGGCAACCGATCCGTACCTGCTTCCGGAGGGTCTGCCCCGGCCGCTCCTGAGGGGTGTGCTGCATCTCGGCGCGTTCGTGGTCGCGCTCGGCCTCGGCGTGGCGCTTGTGCTCGTCGCCGGGTGGCAGCACGCGCCGGCGTTCGCCGTGTACGGGCTCGGCGTTGCGGGGCTATTCGGGGTCAGCGCCATGTATCACCGAGGACGTTGGCGCCCCGGCGTGAGAGCCCGGCTCCAGCGCGCCGATCACGCCATGATCTTCGTCCTGATCGCCGCGACCTACACGCCGGTCTGCGTGTACGTCCTGAACGGCGCTCTCGGCTCAGCGCTGCTGGCCGGCGTTTGGATCGGCGCGCTGATAGCGACAGCGCTCGAGCTGCGGTCCACACCCGCGCCGCGTTGGGTGCTCGTCGTGCTCTCGATTGCACTCGGCTGGGTCGCTCTGCCCGCGCTCCCGGCCGTTCTCGACGAGCTCGGCTGGGTCGCGACCGCGCTGATCGGCCTGGGCGGCGTGCTCTACACCGTCGGTGCCGTGATCTACGCCCGTCGCCGGCCGGACCCGCTGCCCGACGTCTTCGGCTATCACGAGGTCTTCCACGCGCTGACCATAGGCGGCGCCGCGGCCCATTACGCGGTCATAGCGTTCTGGGTCCTGCCGCTGGCGTAGCGAGACGGCGCGACTCTCGAGCGCGCGCGGGGTTATGCACGCGAAGCAGTGGGACGGCTCGCAAAGGAGAGGGTTCGCTGAAGCAGTTCGGAAGTCATCGGCCGATCTTCGTCATCGCGCTGATGCTCGTGGTCGGCGGGCTCGCCCCGTCTACCGCCGCGGCTGCCTTCGAGGCGCACGGCGGCATCCGCAACGCCTACGTGCTCGACGCGAAGCAGGGACAGCGGCTGGAGCTCGTGAATGCCCACGGCCGCGTCGTGGGCAGCGGGCGCGCGGACCGGCTCGGAAGCAAGATGTTCCGCCACGTCGCACCGGCCCGGGGCTACAGCGTGCGCCGCGGCGCGGGTGGGCGCGTGCGCCGGAGCGGCCCCTTCCGCGTGCTGCGAGAGGGACAGAACCCGAAGCAGTCGTTCTACAGGCGCAAGACTCTGAAGCAGGGGCTCAACTACGTGAGGGTGCGCGACGGGGTCGAACTCGCGATGACGGTCCGGCTGCCACGCGGCAAGACGCTCGCAGATGGGCCGTTCCCGACGTTGATCGAGTACTCCGGCTACCAGGTGGCGGCTCCGCACGACCTCCTCGACTCGGTCTTGAAGCAGCTGACCGGCGGGAGCAGCGAGCCGGACCCACTTGCGCCGGCCTCGGGCACGGCTGTCGGCTCGCTGATCGCGCCGATGCTCGACTTCGCCGTCGTGAGCGTGCAGATGCGCGGCTCGGGCTGCTCGGGCGGCGCCTTCGACCTCTTCGACCTCCCGACGACCTATGACGGCTACGACGCGGTCGAGACCGTGGCCGCGCAGCCGTGGGTGAAGGGCGGCAAGGTCGGCCTCGCGGGGATCTCGTTTTCCGGCATCACCCAACTGTTCGTCGCCGGCACGCGGCCGCCGCACCTCGCGGCGATCGCGCCGATGTCGGTGACCGACGACCTCTACAGAGGATCCGGCTACCCCGGGGGCATTCTCAACTCGGGCTTCGGCCAGAGCTGGCTGCGGGACCGGATGGAGGACGCGAGGCCGGCACCAGGGGGCGGCCAGCCCTACGCGCGCGAGCTCGTGCGGATGGGGGACAGGCATTGCCTGGCGAATCAGCGGCTGAGGCTGCAGACCCAGAACGCGCTGCGGATCCAGCGCGCCCTGCCGTTCCGCTCGCCGTCGATCTACGCGCCGCGCTCGCCGGGAGCCTGGCTGGCGCGTGCGCGGGTGCCGGTGTTCCTCGTCGGGCAGTTTCAGGATGAGCAGACGGGCGGGCACTTTCCCGAGGCGCTCGGCGCGCTGAACGGCAGGCCGAACGTCTTCATCTCGCTCCAGAACGGGGTACACGCCGACTCACTCGGGCCGAGCACGATCACCCGCTGGGCCGAGTTCCTCAAGCTGTACGTCGCGCACGAGATTCCGCGCATCCCGCCGGGCGTCCTCGCGCTGAGCGGCGAGCTGTACCGCTTCCTGGCCGACGCCGGCGCGGCGCCGGTGCAGCAGTCGCGCTTCGCAAGCTTTACCAGCGTCGCGGCGGCAAGGGCGGAGTTCCGCAGGGACCCGCACGTGCGACTGCTGATGGACAACGGCGCCGGGCCGGAGGGGCTGGGGTCCATCGGCGCGACGTGGGAGCTGAGCTACAGCGCCTGGCCGCCGCGCGAGGCGCGCGCCACGCGCTACTACCTCCGCCCGAACGGCGCGCTCGGCCGCAGGCCTGCACAGCGACGTCTGGCGAGCTACGTCCCCGACCCGAGTGCACGTCCAGCGCAGACCCTGCCCGGTGACGGCGACGCCGATGCCTGGAAGGCGCAACCGCCATACGACTGGGCGCCGATCGCCGCCGGCAACGGGCTCGGCTGGGTCTCACGGCCGCTGGCACGCGACGTGGTGATCGCCGGGCCGTCGAGCCTCGACCTTCACCTACGGTCCTCGGCGCGCGACACGGATCTGCAGGTGACGCTCAGCGAGGTGCGGCCAGACGGCAACGAGACCTACGTGCAGAACGGCTGGCTGCGCGCGTCGCACCGCAAGCTCGACGCGCGCCGATCGACCTCGATCGACCCTGTGCAGGCGCACCTGCGCCGCGACGCCGCGCCGATGCCGCGCGGGCGCTTCGCCCTAGTCCGGGTGCCGATCTGGCCTGTGGCCCACGCCTTCCGCGCAGGCTCTCGGATCCGTGTGACCGTCGAGGCGACGGGCGGCGACCGCCCACGCTGGCAGTTCGCCACCGTCGACCGCGGCCGCACGCGCAACACGGTCGCGCTCGGGGGCGCCATGGCATCGAAGCTCGTCCTCCCGGTCGTGACCGGCGCGACGGCCCAGGGAACGCCGCTGCCGCCGGCCACGGCGCTGCGCGGCGAGCCGAGCCGGCGCTATGCCACCGCTTCCAACGGCGGCTGAGCGGCCGCGAAACCGGCACCAGGGAGGATCCCCACGTGCGCAGGCCTGCGGGGCTTCCTGTCCGTCTTCGGAGCGACCGCGCCGTCGGGCTTGCGAAGCATGCGGCGGACGTCCGCCAGGCCGATGGCGCCCAGGACCATCGGGACGCCCGCGTGCAGCGCGCGGTAGGCGAGCACCGCGGCGGTGGCGGTGCTCAGCGGCATGCCGTACAGGACGAACATGCCGATCAGGCCGCCCTCGGCGCTGCCCGGCATCGGGACCATCGCCCCTCCGTGCCCGAGCGTGTAGGCCAAGACGAGGAGGCCGATGGGCAGGCCCGCCGACCCGACCGCGTGGAAGGCGACCGCGATCGCAGCGACGTCGAAGGCGAAGTATCCGATCGCGCCGGCGATCACCAGGCGATCCCCCGAGCGCAGCAGCTCGGCGCTCGCTCCGACCCCGTCACGCAGGTACTCGCGGGCCTTCGCGAGTGCGGTGCGCAACCGGCCGGAGGGCGCGTGCTCGACGGGACCCTGCGAGCGCGGCAGGGCGAACACGGCGACGATGACGAGGAGGGCCAGGGCGCCCGGTAGGAGGGTCACCGCCAGGCTCGCGTCACCTGAGAGCACGCCGAGCGCGACGCCGAAGCCGGCGATCACCACGGCGACGAAGCTGACGAGGCTGGTGATCAGGAAGAGGGCAACGGTCCGGCTGGCCGCGAACGAGCGCGGCACACCGGCGCGGTCGAGCAGCACTGCCCCGACTGCCAGGCCGCCCGCGCCGCCCGAGGGCAGCACGATGTTCAGCCCCTGCACGGCCAGCGACATGCTCGTGCTCGCGCGCGGGCTCGGACGCCGGTCGTAGACGCCGTGGAACGCGAGCGCGAACGCGGCGGTCGAGAGAAGCTCCAGGATTGCGGCCACGGCGATCCAGCCGGCGTCCGCGCCCGCGAGCTGATGCCCGATCTCCGTCAGGCCCGGGAGCTGGGTCGCCACGACCGCGCCGATGGCCAGCAGACCCGCGACCACGGCCAGCTTGCGAGCGATATCGCGCGTGGAGGGGAGGGCGGCAGACTCGGCGGTGATGGCGTGGGCGGTCATCTGATTCAAGACTGACGCGCCCGGGCGGCCCTCGCATCGGTGATGCCCCCTATAGGGACCCTGATCTTTCCCTGTCAGGGTCTCAGGCCGTTCGGGCGCCGATCGCCGCCGTTTCGGCGATTCCCAGCGGCTGGCGGGCGAAGGCCATGTCCGCATCGACCTCGTAGCACGTGTTTTCGCTCGCGTCGCCCAGCGTGGAGTCGACGTAGCCCTGGACGTCCGCGACCGAGTCGGCCTCCCAGAGGCAGGCCGCCCGGGAGCGATCCTGGCTCGGGTAGAACTGGAGTCCCTTCACGCCCGCCGGAGCGTCCTCGTTCTTGATCAGCTTCTCGCCGCGCGCGAGCGCCACCTGCGGGTCCCTGAACTGGTGTTGGACGACCACGTACATGCCGACTGCCTCCTCTGGCATCGAGTTGTAGGTGGCTCGACCGTACGGCTGCCCGCGTTGCGTCGCATCGACTGAACTCACCAACTTCGCTACGAGGGCTCGTGGTCATTTCTGACCACGAGGATGGGGACAGGCTTAAGCCTGTCCCCACTCAGACGAGGTCGTGCTCGAAGGCGAACGCGCCCGCTGCCGTGCGCGACGACACCCCGAGCTTCGCGAAGATGTTCTGCAGGTGACGTGCGACGGTGTGCTCGCTGATCACGAGCTCCTCGGCGATCGCCCTGTTGCTCCGCCCCGCGGCGACCAGGCGGAGCACCTCCAGCTCGCGACCGGTCAAACCGTGGGAGCCGGCACCCGCTCCGGCCGCCGGCTCCGCACCTGTCCGAGCGAGGTCGGGCGCCGCCCCCAGCTCGGCGAAGACCCCTCGCGCGGCCTCCATCTCGAGCGTGGTCGCGTCGACGTCGCCGAGCGTCTCGCAGGCCACGCCCACGAGCACGCGGGCGCGCGCCGACTCGTACGGCGCCCCGAGCCTCTGCCAGATCTCCGCGGCCCGGCGCAGGGCGACCAGAGCTTCCTGCGCGTCGCCCTCCGCGAGGGACACTGCGCCGCGCGCGTGCGCGGACATCGCACGGAGCGCGTCGCTCGCCTGTGCCTCCGCGATCTCGTCCAGCTCCTCGCTGCCGGCCCGGGCGCGGTCCTGCTCCTCGACCGCGAGCATGATCTCGACATACGCCGGGAGCAGCGCGGCGCGCCCGAGCGGTCGCGTCGTCTCGCCCACCGCCCGCCGGATCGCGGCAGCCGCCTTCTCGCCCTCATCCTGTGCGAGCCGCAGCAGGGCGAGGCCCGGCTGGGGCTCGAAGCCGCACCGACTCGCCTGCCGGTACGCGTCCTCGGCCGGCCCGAACTCGCCGCGCAGCCTGTGGACCTCGCCCTCGCGGTAGTGCGCCTTGCCGCAGGCGAGCTGGTTCAGGACTCCGTCCGTGAAGCGCTCGGCCGCTCGCCTGGCCTCGGCCAGCGCATCCGACCACGCGCCCTGCAGCTGCATGATCTCCGCCCGGTGGACCAGACAGAGGCCGTTGTGGGCCACCATCTCGGGCTGGCGCTCGCACCATCCGGTGAGCGCCTCGGTCCACTCGCGCGCGTGCCGGAGCTCGTAGGCGGCCTGACAGAACGCGATCGTGTTGCAGTAGACGATCCCGGTCATGATCGGGGACAGCTCACCCGCCGTCGCAGCCACCAGCACCTCGTCCACCAGGCCCAGCCCCTCCCTGATCCGTCCCTGCTGGATCAGGGCCCGGCCCTGCTCGTCACGGGCGATCCAGGTCAGATCGGCGTCGCCGAACCGCTCGCCGATCGCGGCCGCCTCGGCGGCCGTCTCGCACGCGGCGTCGCTGTCGCCCTCGGCCAGCTGCATCAGCCATACGGGAATGAGCAGGTAGCCGCGCTCCACGCAGTCGGACTCGCCCTCGAGCAGGCGCTCGGCACGCGCGAACCACCCGCTCGCCCGGGCCTGGTCGCCGCGGAACAGCATGTTGTGGCCGATCCAGAACGCGCACCGGACGGCAGGCGGCACGTCGCCCGCGTCGAGGTGGGCGCGATGAGCGCGCTCGAGACCGTCGACGTAGTCGTCGTCGCGCCCGAGCATGTACCCAGCGCGTGCGAGCAGCTCGAGGTCCTCGGGGGCGAGCGGCGCCGCGCGGTCGGCCGAGGACAACGCCTCGAAGGCGTCCCGCCAGGCGCCGCCTGCGTACGCCGCGCGACCGCGTTCGAGCTCGGCCAGTTCGCTCGGCACAGTCCGATTATCCCGCCCGCGGGCTACCGCCGGGCTTCTATGTCATGTGGCTACGGCTTGTTCTTGTGCTGCTTCGGCTGGTTCTGGTGCTGGTGTCCTCCGCGGCATGCGTTCGTCAGGATCGCCCCGTCCTGCATTCCGCTGAGGCTCTCCTTGCCGATCTCCCCGGTGACGTCGCCGTTCTCCGCCTGCTGGACGTTGAAGTTGGCGAACATCTTCGCGTGTGGCTTCGCCACGGTGGTGCCTCGCAGGAAGCCCTCGACCTGGCCTTCCGGCTCCAGGACGCCGACGACGTGGCCCCCGAACTTGGGCTTGTGGGTGCCGGTCTCGCGGATGATGACCTTGCCGGTCGTCCGGCCCCAGCCGGTCTCGTTGTTTGCCACCGAGCGAACCCTGACCGTCAGGTCGCCGGCGAGGCGGGGGTCGGTGCTCGTCAAGGTCCCTTTGAAGACGACCCGGAACGCGGTGTGCGCCGCGTCGCAGGAACGCTGCGTCTGCTTGGCGACGCTCGCCTGGAAGTCTGCTGTGAACGGGGTGGTCTCCGACGACTGCGGGCCGGCCACGGCCACCCCCGCTGCGAGCGACAGCCCGGCCACGGGGACCAGAAGCCATCTCTTACGACTCATTTGGCGCCCTCCTTGAGTGTTGTGTTCTCAGGGCGCTGGTGGGGGTGATTCGAGCTTACGCCCACTCGTCCGGAAATGCGCAGGTTCTGAGCGCCTTTCCACCACAACCGGCAGCCCGTCCCGCGGGGAGAGCGTCGGCATCTGGCGGGTCGAGAGCGGGCGCTCCGGCTCTGCGAGCGACAGCCTGAAGCGAGCCAGGATCGTCGCGGCGATCGTCCGCACCTCGAGCAGGCCGAAGCGCATCCCGATGCACGTGCGGGAGCCGCCGCCGAACGGCACGTACGCGCCCTTCGGCAGAGCGGCCCGGGCTTCCGGGGCGAAGCGCTCCGGCCGGAACTCGAACGGCTCGGGGAAAACCGAGGCGAGGTGGTGGCTCGCCCACGAGCAGTAGTTCACGAGCACGCCGCCCGGGACACGCACGCCGTGCAGCTCGAACGGCTCGATCGAGCGGCGTGGCCCGATCCAGGCCGGCGGGTACATGCGGAGCGTCTCGTCGATCGCCAGGTCGAGGTCGTGGTCGCCGGGGTTGCGCGCGAGCTCGTAGAAGAGGAAGGCCACGGTCGACGTCGTGGTGTCGTGCCCGGCGAAGAGCAGCGTCATGACCTGGTCGCGCAGCTCCTGGTCCGACAGCACGGAACCATCCTCGTCGGTCGCGTCGAGCAGGAGGCTGAGGATGTCCTGGCCGCGCTCGCCGGAGCCCCGTCGGCGCGCGATCTCACCGAAGATCACCTGGTCGAGCCACTCGCGCGCCGCGAGCATCGTCCGGTACGGGCTCCCCGGGCCGCGCAGCATCTGCGCCGCGTAGGCGCGTCCCCAGAACCCGAGCGCCCGCTCGAACTTCTCGGCCATGACCGCGCTGCGCGACGGGTCGAAGCCGAACAGCGCCCGCATCGCCACACGCAGCGCGAGAGCGCGAGTCCACGTGTAGAGGTCGAGCCGGTCGCCCGCGCGCCAGGCCTCGACCGCCCGCTCCGCCTCCTCGCTCATCACCGCCTCCGCCGCGGCGATCTGCTCGCGGTGGAACGCCGGCAGCATGATCCGGCGTGCGCGCCGGTGGTAGTCGCCGTCGGTCGTGAGCAGCCCGTCGCCGAGCAGCGGGATCAGGTCGCCCATCCCGCCGTCGCGCCAGCGGAAGTTCGACGCGGCGGACACCGTCATGTGGTGATTCGCCTCCGGCCCGAGCGCGAACACGACCGGCGCGTACATCAGCCGCATCGAGAAGACCGGCCCGTACTCGTCGTGCAAGCGCAGCAGGAGCGGCAGCGGCTCGCGCTCGAACTCGCGCGTTCGCCGCATGCTGAAGCCCAGCTCGCCGGGCGGGAACTGACCGCGCGCGGCTCGCTGCCAGCGCATGTCGGAGCGCACGCGCTCGATCACTCCGCCGGGAACAGGTGGGGGCGGGGCCACGCCCATCGGGGCGGATCCTACGCGCTCATGGATAGCCTGCCGGCAATGCGGGCAGGGAGGTTTCGCAGGAAGGAGCGTCACGTCGCGCGCTACGCATGGCCGGCGGCCATGGGCAGCGCGGCGGCCGCGTGGTACGCGGCAGACAGCCTGCGCCACCGGCGCGAGAGCGGCCACGGCTATCGGCTGCGCGGCGAGGTGGACGTGAGCGAGGCCAGCTTCCTGCGCGCCGCCGAGGCGCTCACGGGCGCGCCGGTCTCGTACGGCAACGACGCCGAGCTGCTCATCAACGGCGACCAGATCTTCCCCGTCTACCTCGAGGCGATCCGGAACGCCGAGGAGACCGTGAACCTGCTCACCTACGCCTACTGGCGCGGGGACATCGCGACCGAGGTCGCGGACGCGCTCTGCCGGAAGGCGCGCGCAGGAGTCGAGTGCAACCTCATCCTCGACGCGGTCGGCGCCGTGAAGATGGACCGGAAGCTGGTCGCGACGATGCGCGACGCCGGCGTCCAGGTGTGCTTCTTCCGGCCGCCGAAGCCGTACGCCGTCAAGCGCCTGCAGCACCGCACGCACCGCAAGCTCCTGATCGTCGACGGGAGGGTCGGCTTCACAGGCGGCGTGGGCATCGCGGAGGAGTGGACGGGCAACGCGCAGGATCCGGAGCACTGGCGCGACACCCACGTGCGCGTGACCGGCCCCGTGGTGCGCGGCCTGCAGGGCGCGTTCGCCGAGAACTGGCTCGAGTGCACCGGCGACGTGCTCGCCGGCGACCGCTACCTGCCCTACGTCGAGGAGGTCGAGGGCGGCGGCGCGATGCAGGTCACCCGCTCGAGCGCGACCATCGGAGACACGAACGCCGAGGCGCTCCTGTACCTCGCGCTGGCCGCGGCGAAGCGGTCGATCGAGCTCACCTCCGCGTACTTCGTGCCCCGGCCGGCGTTCACGGACGCCCTCGTCGAGGCGGCGGAGCGCGGCGTCCAGCTGCGGATCCTCGTCCCCGGGTCGCACATCGACAAGCAATTCGTCCGCACGGCGGGTCGCGCCGCCTACGACGCGCTCATCGGAGCCGGTATCGAGATCTACGAGTACTGCCCGACGATGCTGCACGCGAAGACGCTCACCGTCGACCGCAGCTGGTCGTGCGTCGGCTCGGTGAACTTCGATAACCGCTCGTTCCAGCTGCACGACGAGGTCGCCCTCTGCGTTCAGAGCGAGCCCTTCGCCGAGCTGCTCCACGACATCTTCGAGCGCGACCTGGAGTCATCGGAGCGGATCGATCCCGAGGCGTGGGCGGGACGTCCGCCCACGCAGCGCGCCCGCGAGGCAGTGACCAAGTACGCCCGGCGCGAGCTGTGACGCCGTCACCGGCGGCTCCCCGATAGAGTCGCCGCGACGAGGTCGACGCGACTAGGAGGACCCTTTGGACGCAAGCCGGCTCAGGTCGATCCCGCTGTTCAAGGACGTGCCCGACGAGGAGCTCGGGCAGATCGCCACGTTCGCCCAGGAGGTAACGGTCGACGCGGGGCGTGAGCTTGTCCGCGAGGGCGACTTCTCGTATGAGTTCATGGCCATCGAGGACGGCGAGGCGGAGGTCACTCGCCACGGCGAGCACGTGGCCAGCCTGGGGTCGGGCGACTTCTTCGGCGAGATGGGCCTGCTCGAGAAGACGCTCCGGAACGCCACAGTGACCGCCAAGACGCCGATGCGACTCGTGACGCTCACGGGCTGGGACCTCAAGCGTATGGAGCGGCACATCCCCGAGGCGATCGAACAGGTGCGGGCGACGCTCGAAGAGCGTCGGCCCGACTGAGCGATGGCCGCGCGGATAGTCCTGTTCGGCGCCACCGGCTACACCGGCCGGCTGACCGCCGAGGCCATGGTCGAGCGCGGCCTCCGGCCCGTGCTGGCCGCCCGGAGCCAGGACAAGCTCGACGCCCTTGCGGACGAGCTCGGGGGCGACGGCCTCGAGACCATGGCCGCCGACGTGGCGGACCCGCCGAGCGTCGCCGCGCTCGTCGAGAGCGGCGACATCCTCGTCACGACCGTGGGCCCCTTCGCGCGCTGGGGCCAGCCCGCGGCGGCCGCCGCCACCACGGTCGGAGCGCACTACCTCGACTCGACGGGCGAGCCGGCGTTCATCCGCGAGGTGTTCGAGCGCTACGGACCCGCCGCCCAACAGGCGGGCATCGGCATGCTCACCGCGATGGGCTACGACTGGGTGCCCGGCAACCTCGCCGGTGCGCTTGCGCTCGAGCGCGCGGGTGAGCTCGCCACGCGCGTGGACGTGGGCTACTTCATCACCGGCAGCGGCTCCATGAGCGGCGGCACGCGAGCCTCGCTGGTGGGCGCCATCACCGCGCCGGCGTTCGGCTATCGCAACGGGCGCGTCGAAACCGAACGCGGCGCCAGGCGTGTCCGCAGCTTCCGCGTCGGCTCGAAGGAGCTCGCCGCCGTGTCGGTCGGGAGCTCGGAGCACTTCGCCCTGCCGCGAGTGGCGCCTCGCCTGCGCGAGGTGAACGCGTACCTCGGCTGGTTCGGCCCGGCGTCGCGAGGGATGCAGGCCATGTCGGCATGCACGTCGGTCGCGATGAAGGTGCCGGGGGCGGAGAAGCTCTGGAACGCGGCCAGTGAGCGCTTCGTCCAGGGCTCCACCGGCGGCCCGGACGCGGAGGCGCGCGCCAAGGGCGGCTCGCATATCGTCGGAATCGCCTACGACGCCGCCGGCCGTCAGCTGACCGAGGTCCACCTCAAGGGAGTCGACGGCTACACGTTCACCGGCCGGATGCTGGCCTGGGCCGCGGGCCGCGCGGCGACGGACGGGCTCCGGGGAGCCGGCGCGCTCGGCCCCGTCGACGCCTTCGGCCTGGAGCAGCTGGTCGCGGGCTGCGCGGAGGCGGGGATCGCGGAGGAGGGCGGTCCGCGCGACGCTCAGCCGACGAAGCCGGTGACCGCCGGCGCCGGCTGACCTCGCGGCGTTTGAGCGCGCGCAGGTCGTCACGCGCGGCCGGACAGAGACGGCTCGCGGCCCTCTGCGCGGCGGCGCTCGTGGCCTTCGTCGTTGGTGTGGGCGTCGGGGCCGGCGATGACGCCGACGGCGACGACGGTGCGGGGCCCGCCGAGACGAGGCAGGAGCGCGAGCTCGCGGCCGCCCGCGAGGCCGTGGACCGCCTGACGCTTCGCCAGCAGGTCGGTCAGGTCACGATCTCGAGCTTTCAGGGCACCACGCGCCCGGAGTACATCCGCCGCCGGCTCCGCGCGCGCGAGACCGCCGGGGTGATCCTCTTCGGCTCGAACGGCGGCGACGCGGCAGCGTGGCGCCGGCTCACCCGTCAGGTTCAGGGGGCGGCCGGCGGACGCGCGCTGATCATGGTCGACCAGGAGGGAGGCGACATCCGGACTGTCGAGCAGGTGGGCCCGGCGGCGGGGCAGCCGTTCCAGGGGCCGCCGGCTGAGGTGCGCCGCGCCGCGCGGTCGACGGCCCGAGGCCTGAGAGCGGCGGGGATCAACGTGAACCTCGCGCCGGTGGCTGACGTGCCGCGAGCCGGCTCCGTGATGGCGAGCCGCTCGTTCGCGGGCGGTCCGGACGGCGTCGCGGCGCGTACGCGCGCGTCGGTCCGCGGCCTGCGCGACGGTGGCGTGGCGGCCACGGCGAAGCATTTCCCCGGGCTCGGCGCAGCCACGGTGAACACCGACGACGGGCCGTCGACGATCAGGACGCCGGTCGCGCGCGACCTGGCGCCCTTCCGGGCCGCGATAGCCGAGGGTGTCCCGTTGATCATGCTCTCGCACGCGAGCTACCCGGCGCTCGACAGCCGGCGCATCGCCTCCCAGTCGCGCCCGGTCGTCACGGGGCTGCTCCGGCGGCGGCTCGGCTACGAGGGCGTGGTCGTCACGGACAGCCTCGAGGCCGCCGCGGTCCTGGCGCGCTCGGGGATCGCAGACGCCGCGGAGCGCTCGATCAGGGCGGGGGCCGACCTGATCCTGATGACCGGCTCGGCGAGCTGGAACGACGTCTATCCGCACCTGCTCGCCGAGGCTCGCAGGGACCCGGCGTTCCGGAAGCGGATCCGTGCCGCCGCCGCCCGGGTGCTCGCCCTGAAAGGCTCGCTACTCCACTGAGCGCACGCGCTCGAGCGCGCGCTCCATCAGCTCGTTGTGGATGCCACGCGTCATGCCCGTGCGGCGCGTCCAGGTGCCGTCCGGCCCGAGCTCCCAGCCGAAGGTGTCGTCGGCCAGGTTTCGCTCCAGGGTGTCCTCGAGCTCCGCGCGCAGGGCCTCGTCGCGCACCGGCGCGAGCAGCTCGACGCGGGTGTCGAGGTTGCGCGGCATCAGGTCCGGGGAGCCGATCCAGTACTCGCGCTCGTCGCCGCGCCGGAAGCCGTAGATGCGCGAGTGCTCGAGGAAGCGGCCCACCACGGAGACCACGGTGATGTTGTCCGAGATGTCCGGAACGCCCGGCAGCAGACAGCAGATCCCGCGGACCGCCAGGTCCACCTGCACGCCCGCCTGCGACGCCTCGTACAGGGCGCGGATGCAGCGCGCATCCACGAGCGAGTTCATCTTCAGCACTATGCGCGCCTCCTGACCGGAGCGCTTGGCCTCGATCGTCCGCGCGACCTCCTCCAGGAACCAGTTGCGCATGTGGTCCGGAGCCACTACAACGCTGCGGTACTCGGGTGTGCGAGCGGCCCCGGTCAGCGTGTTGAAGAGCTCCGCCACGTCGGCCGCGATCTGGCGGTCGCACGTGAAGAGCCCGTAGTCCTCATAGAGGCGGGCCGTCTTGGCGTGGTAGTTCCCGGTGCCGACGTGCACGTATTGGCGCACGCCCGTACCCTCGCGGCGCACCACCAGCACCGCCTTGGCGTGCGTCTTCAGCCCGGGCAGCCCGAGCACCACGTGAGCGCCCGCCTCTTCGAGCGCACGCGCCCACCCGATGTTCCGCCGCTCGTCGAAGCGCGCCTTCAGCTCCACCAGGCACACCGCCTGCTTGCCCCGCTGGAGGGCCTCGATCAGCGCCGGCACAAGGGCGGAGTCGTCGGAGGTCCGGTACACGGTCATCTTGATCGCGAGCACGTCGGGGTCCACAGACGCCTGGCGGACGAAGCGCTCGACGCTGCCGGCGAACGACTCGTAGGGATGGTGAACCAGGATGTCCCCCGCGCGGATGGCGCCCAGCACGTCCGTGTCGCCGTCCTCCCGCTCGGCCATGGCGGGCGGCAGCTCGGGCGTCCAAGTCGGGTAGCGCAGATGCCGATAGCCGTCGACGTCGGTCAGCGACCAGAGGTCGTCGAGGTCGAGCAGTCCGTCGACGTCGACCACCTGCTTCTCCTCGATGGCCAGCTGCTCGATCAGGTAGTCGCGCATGTCCGGGTCCATGGTGGAGGCGACCTCGAGGCGCACCACCTCGCCGAAGCGCCTGCGCCGCAGCTCGTCCTCCACCGCCTGGAGCAGGTCGTCGGCCTCATCCGAGACGGTGAAGTCAGCGTCGCGCGAGACGCGGAAGAAGTCGTGGCGCAGCATCTCCATCCCGGGGAAGAGCTCGTCGAGATGGCGGGCGATCACCGACTCGAGCGGGATGAAGGTGTCGTCCCCGATCGGCACGAAGCGCGGCAGCACCTCCTTCGGCACCTTCACGCGCGCGAACGTCTCCATGCCAGAGACCGGATCGCGGACGAATACGCCGATCGAGAGCGACAGGTTCGAGATGTACGGGAACGGCCGCCCCGGGCCAACGGCGAGCGGCGTGAGCACCGGGAAGATCTGCTCCGCGAACAGCATGTCCACGGCGCGCAGCTCGTTCTCCGCGCAGTCCGCGATCTCCACCACGCGGATGCCCTCCCGCGCAAGGCTCGGCCGCACGTCACGCTCCCAGGCGCGTGAGTGCCGCCGTCCGAGCACGGCGTTCAGCTCGGTGATCCGCTCGAGCGTCTCGCGCGCGGAGAGCCCGTCCGGCCCGCGCGCGTCGATGCCGGCCTCGACCTGGTCGAGCAGGCCCGCCACCCGGACCATGAAGAACTCGTCGAGGTTGTTGGCGTAGATCGCGAGGAACTTGACGCGCTCTAGCAGCGGTACGCGCTCGTCCTCGACCAGCTCGAGCACGCGCTCGTTGAACTGGAGCCACGAGACCTCTCGGTTCTCGAACAGCTCGGGCGAGTCGAGCGCCGGGGCTTCACGGGGTGCGGTTACGGCTTCCATGTATGCCCTCTATGGTGACGGCTCAATGCTCTGGTTGTTGAGGCACGGGGACGCGGCCGACGGATCGCCCGACGCGGAGCGCCCGCTGACCAAGAAGGGTGACAGGCAGGCGCGCGATGCGGGCCGCGCGCTCAAGCGGCTCGGCGTGAAGGTGGATGCGTGCCTCACCAGCCCGAAGGTGCGGGCGGCGGAGACGGCTCGGCTTGCCTGCGAGCCGCTCGGAATCGAGCCACAGCTGGAGCCCAAGCTGGCCGGCGGGCCCTTCGACGCCGAGGCGCTCGCCGCCGGGCTCGGCGACAACGTCCTGCTGGTCGGGCACGACCCGGACTTCTCGATGGCCGTGCACGCGCTGACAGGTGCACAGGTGCGGCTGAAGAAGGGCGGCCTCGCGGGCGTGGAGAAGGGTGAGCTCAAGACCCTGCTCCGCCCTGATGAGCTCGCTGTGATGGCGGGCTAGCCAAGCTTCCGCCCCTCCACGAGCTCCAGCAGGATCCCTTCGCGCAGCCCCCCGCGGGCGATCCGCAGCGGCAGCCCGAGCAGGTCCGAGATCGCCTCGAGGATCAGGATGCCGGCGGGCAGGAGCCGCACGCGCTCGGCGTCGAGCTCGAAGCGCTCGGCCACCTCGGCGATCGGCGTCGTCGACAGCACGCGAATGCCGCGCTCCAGCGTCTCGTGCTCGAGCTCGGCGCCGACGAGGCGCCGCAGGGAGGTGGCGGTACCCCCCACGGCCACGGCGCTCGCCGCCGCGGGAGGCCGCAGTCCCTCGAAGGTGCCCTCCACGTGCCGGCGGAGCTTCTCGAGCTCGCCGGCCGACGGCGGATCGGAGCGCAGGTAGGAATCGGCGAGGTAGCCGGATCCGATCCGGAACGACTCGGACCAGGTCATCCTGCCGTTCGCCCTGCCGACGGCGATCTCGCTCGAGCCCCCGCCCACGTCGATCACCGCGACGGTCCCGAGCGGCGGCTCCAGCAGCGTGCGCGTGGCCCCGACGAACGAGAGCCGCGCCTCCTCCTCGCCCGAGAGGATGGACAGCTCCATCCCGCCCGCCTCCTCGACGGCGGTAACGAGATCTGCGCGGTTGCCCGCCGTGCGGATGGCGGCCGTGGCGACGGCGACGATGTGCTCCGCCCCGACCTCGTTTGCCACGGCGGCCTGCGTGCGGACGACGTCGGCGGTCTCGGCGATCTTCTCCGGCGGGATTACGGATCCGTTGCGGAGGCTCTTCCCGATGCGCGTGAACGCGCGCTGCGTGACCAGCTCTCGGAGCCTGCCCTCACCGGCATCCGCCACCAGCAGGCGGGTCGTATTGCTGCCGATGTCGATGCAGGCGCAGATCAAAAAGTGGGGGGTGCGGCCACGGGGTGCGACGCGTCCTCGAACTCCCGGAAGAGCCCGGTGACGACGAACGCCGTCTGCTCGCCGATGTCGACGGCGTTGTCG
>Ga0207706_10002063_pt1 | contig 19693 bp, 16 predicted proteins | sample KBSC53metaG_FD_184318 | JGI IMG/M metagenome (GOLD analysis project Ga0207706, IMG submission 184318) | Corn rhizosphere microbial communities from Kellogg Biological Station, Michigan, USA - KBS C5-3 metaG (SPAdes) (version 2) | ecosystem: Host-associated > Plants > Roots > Rhizosphere > Soil ... | reverse complement strand
GACCTTCACGATCGGCTGGTGCGCCCGCGATTTCAAGGCAAAGGCTGCATCCCGATCAGCCGGGCGTGCAGGTAGAAGGCGAACACCGCCCACACCAGCACGCCCGCCGCCACGGCGGCCGCGGTGCGGCCGAGCGAGCCCTCGGGATAGACCGTGCCGGCGGCCACGTCTCGCCGCCGCGCGGCCCGGAAGCTGAAGATCGCCCACACGAGAAACGGGCCGAACAGCACCAGGTCGGCCAGCGTGCCGTTGGCCAGCAGGTGGGCCAAGGCCCAGGTCTTCACCGCCAGCACCATCGGGTGGTGCACCCGCGCCTTGATCGCATTGCCGGGCACCCGGCCCGACGCGAGCAGCACGAAGGCCAGCAGCACCAGCACGCCTGCCACCGGCCGCGTCCACGCAGGCGGGTTCCACAGCACCACCGGATGCTGGCGCGCGAGGCCGTAGCCCCACACCACCAGCAGCAGCCCGACGATCGACGCCACCGAATACAGCGCCTTCCAGCGCCCGGCGCCCCACGCGGCGATGCGCGCCGTGCGCCAGTCGTCGGCGACGATGCGCACCGAATGGATGCCGAGGAACAGCACCAGCCCCGCGATCAACACATCCATGGCCAGCTCCGGAGTGGAAACCGGCGCATTGTGCGGCGCAGCGCGGGCCGTGTCAGCTCTGCGCGGGCTCCACCGCACGCTCCACGCGCAGCTGCGCCATCAGGCCGTACCAGTCGACCTTGCGCGTGACCACCATCACCGCGGCGAGCACCGTGAACAGCAGGCCGGAGCCCAGCACCAGCGAGTTCTGCTCCATCTGCAGCAGCAGGTACAGCGCGCCATAGAGCAGGCCGATGCCGCCGCCGAACACCAGCCCCGGCAGGCGGCCGCCCAGCACGTAGGCGCCGTAGAAGCCGAGCAGCAGCGTGCAGGCGGCGCTGGCCGCGAGGTAGGCCCACTCGAACGCGATGTGCTCGGTCAGGCTCACCAGCAATAGGAAGAACACCGTCAGCGCCGAGCCGACCAGCAGGTACTGGATCGGGTGCACGCGCAGCCGGCGCATCACCTCGACCAGCAGCACCGCGACGAAGGTCAGGCCGATGAACAGCAGCCCGTACTTGGTGGCGCGGTCGCTCAGCACATAGGGATTCACCGGGTCGATGAAGCTGACGCCGAACGTCTCGGTGCAGCCGGCCTTGCGGGCGTTGGCGTTGCCGTCGTTCGTGGTGCGTGCCGTGGCGTACACCGCATCGTCGGGCGAGTCCCCCAGCGCGCACACGGCGGCGCCGCCCAGCAGCTCCTGCTGTGCCGAGCTGGCCAGCGTGCTGAGCTGCCAGCGCGCATCGAAGCCCTGCGCGCCGACCTCGCGCTGCGTGGGCAGGAAGCGGCCGGCGAACGACGGATGCGGCCAATCGGAAGCGAGGTGCACCGAAGTCGTGTCGCCGATCGGCGCGAACGCCAGCGTCTCGGTGCCGACGACATCCAGTGCCACCTCCGCCTCCAGGCCGCCGGCATTCAGCAGCGCCGGGTCGAGCGCCGCATGGAAGCCGCGCGGCAGGTTCGGCAGCACGCTGCCGGCCTCCAGCTTCTGAGCGACGCCGCCCACGCTCAGCTGCGCGTTGCGGATGCCGCGCGCATCGCCGACGCCCACCGCCAGCATGGGCGCCTCGCAGTGCACGCTCGCATGCGGCTGCTGCGGCGACGGCGTGGCCCAGGCGGTGTCGTTCCAGCGCGCCTTCAGTGTCGATTTGGCGAGGTAGCCGTTGACCTTGTACAGCCCGCGATAGCGCGGCTCCAGCACCGCGCGGCTGTCGATCTGCAGCGTGTTCGGCGCGCGCACCAGCGTGAACTCCCGGCGCTCGACCGTCGTCTTGCGGTCCTTGCCTTCGCCCTGCGTGCTCTCCCAGGTTTCGACACAGCTGCGCTGCACCACCGGGCCGACGAGCGTCTGCTCGGAAGCCAGGCTGGCGGCGATGCCGCGCTGCGCCTCGTGCAGCCGACCCTCGCGCTCCGACACCACACCGCCGACCATCGACAGGCCCCACACCAGCCCGATGCCCACGGCGATCAGGCCCGCCGCCTTGCCCAACAATGGAAACCGCATCGCTTCCCCTTCCGCTGTGAATGAAAAGGGGCGCAGTGTTGGCGCGCCGCGAGAAGCGCCGATGAAGTGTGTGAAGCCGCCGTGAAGCCCGCCGTGCGGCACGGGCCTTGCCGCGCTACGCTGTGCCTTCATGAGATCGCTCTTCGCGCAGCCCGACCTCTTCGGCGATTCGCCGTTGCCGCCAGGGCTCGTGTACGAGCCCGGCTTCCTCTCGCCCGGCGAAGAGGCGGCGTTGCTCGCGTGGATCGCAGCGCTGCCGTTCAAGCAGGCGCGCTACAAGGAATACACCGCACGGCGCCGCACCGTGAGCTACGGCACGAGCTACGACTTCGACAACAACCGGCTGCTGCCCGCGCAGCCGATCCCCGAGATGCTGGAGCCGCTGCGCGCGCGGGCCGCCGCCTGGGCCGGCCTTGCGCCCGATGACTTCCATGGCGCGCTGATCGCCGAATACCAGCCCGGCACGCCGCTGGGCTGGCACCGCGACGTGCCCGACCATGAGATCGTCGTCGGCCTGTCGTTGCTCGGCTGGGCGCGCATGCGGCTGCGACGCTACCCGCCGGTGAACCCGAAGAAGGCCGATGTGCTGAACCTCGAGCTCGAGCCGCGCTCGATCTACCTGCTGCGCGACGAGGCGCGCTGGGGCTGGCAGCACAGCATCGCGCCGACCGAGACGCTGCGCTACTCGATCACCTTCCGCACGCCGCGTTAACGCGGGGGCGCGCGGAAATCGGTGCGCAGCGGCATCGGCTCGCTGAGGCGGTGCTCGATGCGGTCTTCCACTTCGCCGATGTAGGCCGAGAGCGAGTTCGCCGTCTCTTCCATCATCTGCCGCGAGCGCTGTTCCATCTGCTCGATGCGCGACAGCAGCACGCCGCGCATCTCGTCGGACGCGTGCGTCACGCGCATCAGCTCGGCGCTCATGAAATCGCGCAGCTCCGTGAAACGCGACGCCTCGGCCTTGTCGGCCAGCTCGCGCTGCGCCAGCAGCTCCTTGTTCATGCGGCGGCCGTCGAGCAGCGCCGCCCCCTGCAGGTACACCACCGAGGCGATGTACATCGCGCCCAGCAGCGCGACGATGCCCAGCATCACCATGCCCACCGGCGCGGTGACCATCATGAAGCCGAGGTTCAGGGTGGTCGGCGTGGTGAAGGTGGTCCAGTTGATCAGCGCGAACAGGCCGGTCAGCACCAGCAGCAGCAGCACGGGAAAGACGCGGATACGCATGGCGATCTCCTTGCGAAGCGATTGCGATCCACCGGCAATCGGCGCGCCCGGCCGATGGGAACACCCCTTGCCGTGCGGAGGGGTTCTCTCTCCCACCCTCGCACAGGAGTCCCGATGTCCTCTTCCTTCATCAACAAGGCCGCCGGCGTAGCGGCGTTCCTCACCGTCTGCTCGCTCGTCGTGCAGCGGCAGACGCGGCGCGCCGAGGCCGAGAACCCGCCCACCGGCCGCTTCATCGAGGTGCAGGGCGTGCGTCTGCATTACCTCGAGCGGGGCGCCCCCGACGCGCCGCCGCTGGTGATGCTGCACGGCAATGGCGCGATGGCCGAGGAACTGGTGCTCAGCGGCCTGGTCGACCGCGCCGCGCAGCGCTACCGCGTGATCGTGTTCGACCGCCCCGGCTACGGCTACAGCAGCCGCCCCGAAGGCACGACCTGGGATCCGCAGACACAGGCCCGGCTGATCCAGGCGGCACTGGCCGAGCTGGGCATCGAGCGTCCGATCGTGTTCGGCCATTCATGGGGCGCGATGGTCGCCATGGCGCTCGGCCTGCAGGCGCCGCAAGCGGTGCGTTCGCTGGTGCTGCTCTCCGGCTACTACTACCCCAGCGTGCGGATGGACATGCCGCTGCTGTCGACGCCCGCGCTGCCCTTCGTCGGCCGGCTGATGCGCCACACGGTCTCGCCGCTGGTGGGCCGGCTGATCTGGCCGGCGATGGTGCGGCGTGTCTTCTCGCCGTCGAAGACGACCGAGGCCTTCCGGCAGGACTACCCGGTGTGGATGTCGCTGCGGCCGGGCGCACTGCAGGCCGCAGCTTCCGAATCGGCCCTCGGCATCCCGGCGGCGCTGAAGATGCAGGAGCACTACCACGAGCTGAAGGTGCCGCTGGTGATCGCCGCCGGCCGCAACGACCGCTTCCTCAGCACCGGCTGGCATGCACGGCGCCTGCACGACGCGGTGGCGGGCAGCCGGCTGCACGTGATCGACGACGCGGGGCACATGGTCCATCACGTCGCGACCGCGCAGGTGATGGCTGCCATCGATGACGCGGCCGGCCTGGCCGGCGAGGCCGGGTGGCTGCCGCCGCTGGCGACCGAGCCGCTGGGCGCAGGCGCTCGGCTCGCCTCCTGAAGCCGGGCGCTCAGCACCAACCGAACGCGAACTGCAGCCGGCGCCACGGCCGGGCCCAGGCCGGCGTCTGCTGCCGGACCAGGCGCGCACCGAGCGCATCGAGCGCCCGGCGCAGCGCCCGGTTGTCGTCGCCCGCGTTGCGCAGCGAAGCGAAGCGTGCGAGCGCCTTGCGTCCGTCGCCGGCATCCACCGCGTCCATGTAGGCGCCCAGCATCGTCAGCAGCTGCTGGTAGTAAGGCCGCAGCGAGGCACCGTCGATGCGGGCGAGCGCCGCCTTCACCTCGTCGTGCCGGCCGTCGACCGCGGCGTCCACCGCCTGCCAGGTCTGCGCGTCGAGGTTGCCGGGGTCGACCTCGAGCGAGCGAGCGGTCACCGGCCGCGCCTGGGCGTCGCGGCCCAGGCGCCGCAGCGCGAGCGACAGGTTGTCGAGCGCCCAGGCGGGCGCGTCGGCACGCTCGCGCCAGTCGGACATCCAGCGTGCGACGTCGGCCGCGCGGCTTTGCTCCAGGTAGGCATAACCCACCATTCCCCAGCACTCGAGGTCTTGCCGCAGCGCGTCGCGGAAGTCGGCCACGAAGCGGTTGAGCAGCGAACGGTCCTTCAAGCGGCCCAACCGCTGCAGCAGATCGGACTTCAGCGAATGCTTCGGGTCCTGCCGCAGCGCGGCCTTGACGTCGCGGTAGAACGCACCAGGCAGCCGCCAGCGGCCCTGCCCCTGGCGCGCCAGCCAGTAGGCGGTGGCCGGACGGGCGCATTCGCCTTCCGAGAAGGCCTGGCGGACGGTACGCAGCAGCAGCGCCTCCCAGCCCGCCTCGTGCACCAGCTTCAGCGCCTCTTCGCACAGCGCCACGTCGCCCCAGCGGCGGCCGATGATCTCGCGCAGCGGGGAGGCAGCGGCGCCTTCGTCCTTGCGCAGAACGGCCAGCCGCACGCCGCGCAGCGCGAGGTAGGGCCCGGGATGGTGCGGCTGCAGCACGGCGAGCGTGGCGGCCGCATCGTCGAGCAGTTGCGCGTCGAGCTGCAGATCGGCCAGCCGCAGGCCGGCGAACTGGTAGGTGGGATCGAGCTCGAGCGCGCGGGCCAGGTGGCGCCGCGCCGCGTCGAACTGCGAGGTCTTCTGGTAGGCATGGCCGAGGTAGCCGCGCGCCACCGAATGGTTCGGCGCGAGGCGCACCATGTGCTGCGCCGCCTCGACGTATTGCGCATCCTGGTTGCGCTCGTCGTACCAGTCGGCCAACTCCCGCCACAGCGCATAGCTGTTGGCATCGCGCTCCAGCAGCCCACGCATGTGGTCGATGGCGGCTTGATGCCGCCCCTGCGCCCAGGCCAGCCGCGCCTCGTAGACGGCCACCGCCAACGGCAGGCCATCGGGCCAGGGCGCGGCCGCCAGTGCCGCCTGCAGCTCGGCGAAACGCTTGGCCTCGTGCAGAACCGCCAGCCGCGCCGCGAACGCGGCCTCGTCGCGCGGCTCGAGCGCCAGCGCCCGGTCGGTCGCGGCCAGCGCGGCATCGGTGTCGGCGGCGTGATCGGCCACGCGCAGCCAGGCCTGCACCATGCCCGGGTGCTGCTCGGCCACCCGCTGCGCCAGCTCGCGCGCCGCGGCAGGCTGCCCTGCCGCGCGCGACAGGTCGTTGAACATGTCCCAGGCCCAGCGCAGCGCCGGGTCATGCTGCAGCGCCTCGCGCAGGTCGGCCAGCGCGGCGTCGCGCCGGCCCATCGCACGGTGCACCGAGGCTCGCCATGCGCGCAGCTCGGTGTCCTCGGGTGAACGGTGCAGCGCGGCATCCAGCACGGCGAGCGCCCGTTCATGGCCCTGGCCTTCATCGAGCACGGTCTCGACGTACAGCCGCACTGCCTGCGTCCAGCTCGGGTTGATCTGCAGCGCGGCGTGCAGGGTGCCGCGCGCCGCCTCGCGGTCGCCCATCAGCATCTGCGCGCGGGCCTTCTCCAGGTGCAGCCGCGGCAGCAGCGCGAAGCGCTCCATCGCGCGGTCGAGCAACGCCACCGCCGCGGCGAACTCGCCCTCGCGCGTCAGCTGGATCGCCTTGGCGGTCCAGGCCTGCCACAGGTCGGGCCGGCTCGCGAGCATGTCGTCGAGATCGGCCCTCAGCTCTTCGGGCTCGAGTGTGGTGGCGGCCCAGCGTTGGAAGGTGAGCAGCCCGTCGCCCAGCCCCGCCTGCCGCTTCAGCTCGCCGCGCACGAACTGCAGCGCCTCGCGCCGGCCTGCCAGCGTGTGCTCGATCTCGAGCAGCGTGTCGATCGCGTAGTCGTTGTCGACCGACAGCCGCAGCGCATCCTGCAGGTGCGCCCGGGCCGACTCCACGTGGCCCTGCCGCAGCCGGACGTAGGCGAGCGTGGTGTGCGTGGCGCTCTGGTGCGGCGCGATGCCGCGCGCCAGCTCGGCGTGGACCATCGCCTCGTCGAAGCGCTGCCGCAGCACCAGCTTGCCGGCGAGCTCGCGCTGGGCCCAGGCATGGGTGGGGTTCGCCTGCAACAGCCGCTGCAGCACCTCGATCGCCTCGTCGCACTCCTCGCTCCCGAGCCAGCCGACGAAGGCCTGCTGCAGGTCGAGGTGGTGCGGCTGCGCCGCCGCGGCCGCCCGCAGGTGGGCCAGCGCCGCCGAGCGGCCTTCGCACTGCGCGAGCAGCGAGGCCACCAGCTGGTGCAGCCCCACGTCGAGCGGCTCGAGCGCGCAAGCCTCGCGCGCCAGCGGCAGTGCCGCCGCGGGGCCCTGCCGGCTGCGCAGCCAGCGCGCCTTGTGCCTCAGCCAGGCGACACGGTTCGCGCAGCCCTCGGCGCGCGCCAGCATCGCATCGGCCTCGTCGATCCGGCCGTACCGCATCAGCGCGTCGGCGCTGAACAACAGCAGGTCGCCGTCGTCCGGCCGCCTCGCGACGGCATCGTCCAGCAGCGCGAACGCCTCGCCGGTACGCTCCAGCGCCTCGAGCTGGTTGAACAGCGTCATCGCCGGCGCCGCCGACTTGGCGCCGGCCCGCGCCACGCGCTCGCGCAGGAAAGCGACACCGGCCTCGGCATCGCCCATGAAACGGCAGGTGCGGAAGTGGGTCTCCGCCAGGCCCTCGTGCGTATCGCTCAGGCAGGCGGCAATGCGAGACATCGGCCGCGCGAGGTCACGCTCGCCGCGCTGCCAGTGCACGCCGGCCAGCCCGCCCCAGGCGGCGGCGTGCGTCGGGTTGAAGCGCAACGCGCGGCGGTATTGCCGCAGCACCGTGGCCTGCTCGCGGCCGTCGTCCGACAGGAAGTCGGCATGCCGCGTGAGGACCACCGGATCGGCGCAGCGCTCGGCCTCCATCGCCGCCCACCACTGCGCCTGCTGCTCGCGGCTGCCGAGCAGCGACAACAGCCATGCCTTGGCCAGCCGCAGGTTCACGTCGTCGGGATAGCGCCCGAGCAGTTGTTCGGTGATGGTCAGCTCGGTGTGGCGGTCGCCGTCGTAGCAGGCGAGTGCCCGCTGGCCCATCAGCACCAGCCGGTGGCCGGGCTGCTGCGCCTGCATGGCCTGCACTGCCTGCGCGGCGGTGTCGCGCTGGTGCCGGCTCAAGGCGTGCATGACGCGGTGGTAGCCATCCCACAGCGGCGCGTCGGGCAGCGGGATGTGCGCGATGCGCTCGCGCATCTCCAGCGGCACCAGCAGCATGCCGCGCGGTCCATTGGCCGCGTGCGACTCGAACAATGCCTTCGCGTCGAACTCGTTGAAGCTGCGCTTGTACGGATCGCGGATCAGCAGGGTGCCGCGCAGCGCGTCGTAGCCGATCACCGCCTGCAGGTGCGCGCTCGCCGTGTGCACCGTGGTCAGCGTGAAGGGCACGCCCGCATCGACCAGCGCCACGGCCGTGGGCCAGTCGACGGTGAATTCCTGCGCATGGAAACCCTGGTCCTCGGCCCAGCGGCGCTCGCTGTGGTTGGGCGTGCCGTCGTAGCAGATCTGCTCGGCGATCTCGGGATGCGACGCGTCGCGGCCCCAGTAGCGGCTCAGCGTGGCCAGCGTGGCGGGTGCGCAGGTGTTGAAGTGCTGCCGAACGAAGCCCACCGGCAGCTCGACACGGCGCGGGGTCGCCCCGCCGGCCTCCAGGCGCTGCGCCAGCGCGTCGTAGAACGGCCCGCCGCCCGCACGGGCATGCGCGCAGGCCTCGTCGTGGCGGCCGAGCGCCAGCGCCACGTCGGCGCGGCGCATCGACAGCCACTGCTTCAGCGGTTTCTCGGCCAGCGGGCTGTACCGTTCCACCAGCGACAGCGCCGCATCGGCGGCGGCGTGGTCGCCACGCTCCATCTGCAGCTCGAACAGCTGCACCGCGATGCCGCCGCTCTGCATGCGGCCGGCCGCGTCCTGCAGCAGCGAGAGCGCGTCGTCGTCGCGGCCGACCAGCGTGTACAGGTGCGCCAGCGACTGGGTCGCGGCGCGCCCGCCGGGCGATATCTCCAGCGCCTGCTCGCAGTGCGCGATGCCTTCGTCGTAGCGGTCACGCTGCTCGCAGATGTAGGCCCACTCCACGAGGATCCACGCCTCCTGCGGGGCCAGCGCGCGCGCCACGTCGAACGCCGCCTCGGCGGCATCGAACAGCCGCAGCGACCCCAGCACGTAGGCCCGCAGCGAATGCCAGTCGGCCTCGATGACCGGGGGTGCGTCAGAGGGAAACGCCATCGCGCGCAACAGCTGCCAGCCGCGGTACGGACCGAGCCGGTAGGCGGTGGAGCGCACCATCTCGGCCATCGCCTCGCCATCGCCGCGATGGCGACGCCACAGCCTCAGCGCCCTCGCGTCGCACAGCCGTCGCGCGCCCAGGTGGCCGCGCACGCGCGCCGCCAGCAGCTGGGCCGGCACCGATGGCGCCGCCTCCAGTGCGGGCAGCCATGGCTGCAGGTCGATGAAGCGGCCCAGGCGAGCCAGCTGCCGGGCCTTGCGCAGCTGGTCCTCGCCCAGCCGCGCGCCTGCGCCGGGCGCATCCAGCGCCGGCGTGTCGAGTTCTGACATTTGCGCCTCCGCACGGCAGCCGCCTCGCCGCGCGGGCCGCCGCTCCCATGAAATCTCTCTGCGCCAGTCGCCTGGCGATGTTGTGGCGGCCAGTCTAGGGGGAGTCGCGCGGCGGCGGCAAGCCGGGCGCCGCGTCTCAGTGTGGCAACTTCACGGCGGCTCGCGCCGCCAGCGCCGCCTCGCGCACGCTGCAGCCCTCGAAGTGGTCGTTCACCAGCCCCATCGCCTGCATGAACGCATACACGGTCGTGGGCCCGACGAAGCTCCAGCCGCGCTTCTTCAGGTCTTTGGACATCGCGGCGGATTCGGCCGAGGTGGTGATCGCCCGCATCGCCTCGCGCGTGATGCGCGCCGGCCGCGTCGCCGCCGCCGGCTCGTAGCGCCACACGTAGGCAGCCAGCGAGCCGAATTCCTCGCGCAGCTCGAGCACCCGCTTCGCGTTGTTGATCGTCGACTCGATCTTGCCGCGATGGCGCACGATGCCGGCATCACCCAGCAGCCGCTCGATGTCGCGCTCGCCGAAGCGCGCGATCTTCTCGGCGTCGAAGTTGGCAAAGGCCTGGCGGAAGGCCTCGCGCTTGTTGAGGATGGTCAGCCAGCTCAGGCCCGACTGAAAGCCCTCGAGGCACAGCTTCTCGAACAGGCGCCGGTCGTCGGTGACCGGAAAGCCCCATTCGTGGTCGTGGTAGTGGCGGTAGCCCGGCGTGGCTGCGCACCAGTGGCAGCGCGCGGTGCCGGCATCGTCGTGGAAGAGTCCTTGCGTCTCGAGGTCGGTCATGCCTCGATTGTGCTGGGCTGCGGCACCGGCTGCGCGGCCACCGCCGGCCGCACCGTCGCGCGCCCGAGCAGCAGGTCGACCGCCTTCTCGGCGATCGCGATCGTCGGCGCGTTGGTGTTGCCGCCGATCAGCGTCGGCATGATCGACGCATCGACCACGCGCAGCCCCTGCAGCCCGCGCACGCGCAGCTCGGGGTCGACCACCGCCAGCTCGTCGATGCCCATCCGGCAGGTGCCCACCGGGTGGTAGACGGTGTCGCAGCGCCGGCGCAGCACCTCGCGGATCTGCTCGTCGGTCTCCACCCCGGCGGTGAACATGTCGCGCTCGCGCAGCTGGGCCAGCACCGGCGCGTCCATCAGCCGGCGCGTCAGCTTGAAGCCTTTGACCAAGGTCTCGATGTCGTCGGGATGCTGCAGGAAGGCCGGGTCGATCAGCGGCGCGGCCAGCGGGTCGGCACTGGCCAGCGTCAGCTGCCCGCGGCTCTTGGGCCGCAGCAGGCACACGTGGCATGAATAACCGTGCTTGAAGTGCAGGCGCCGCGCATGGTCGTCGACCAGCGCCACCACGAAGTGCAGTTGCACGTCGGGCGCCACGAGGCCGGGTTCGGTCTTCAGGAAGCCGCCGCCCTCGGCGTAGTTGCTGCTCAGCATGCCGCGGCGCTCGCGCCGGTAGCGCAGGCCCTCGCGCGCGATGCGCAGGCCGCCGCGTGGCGTGAAGGCCACGAGGTCGAGGCTGGGCGCGGTGTAGCCGAAGATGAAGTCGGGGTGGTCCTGCAGGTTGCGGCCCACGCCGGGCAGCGCATGCTTCACCGCGATGCCGTGCGCCTGCAGGTGCTCGGCCGGCCCCACGCCCGAGAGCATCAGGATCTGCGGCGACTGCAGCGCGCCGGCGGCGAGGATCACCTCGCGACGCGCCTTGAACGTGCGCTTCACGCCGCCCTGCAGGCACTCGATGCCCACGGCGCGCCGGCCCTCGAACAGCACGCGCGTGACCATCACGCCGGTCTCGACACGCAGGTTGGGCCGGCCGAGGTGCGGATGCAGGTAGCCGCGCGCGGCGCTCCAGCGCTCGCCGTCCTTCTGCGTGACCTGGTAGATGCCCACGCCCTCCTGCTCGGCGCCGTTGAAGTCGTCGTTGATGCGGAAGCCCGCCTGCCGCGCCGCCTCGAGGTAGAGCTGCTGGAACGGGTTGTCGGTGCGCAGCAGGCTCACCTGCAGCGGCCCGCCCTGGCCGTGGAAGCGGTCGCGGAAGGTGTCGTTGTTCTCGCTGCGGATGAAGTACGGCAGCAGCTCGTCGTAGCTCCAGCCGGCGTTGCCGAGCGAGGCCCAGTGGTCGTAGTCGCTGCGGTGGCCGCGGATGTAGACCATCGCATTGATCGCCGACGAGCCGCCCAGCCCCTTGCCGCGCGGCTGGTAGCCGCGCCGGCCGTTGAAGCCGGCCTGCGGCACCGTTTCGAAGGCCCAGTTGTTCAGCCGCGTCGGCAGCATCGCGACCGCCGCGGCCGGCGTGCGCACCACCCAGCTCTGGTTCATACCGCCAGCCTCGAACAGCGCGACGCTCACATCGGGCGATTCGGTCAGCCGGCCCGCCAGCACCGAACCCGCCGAGCCGCCGCCCACCACCAGGTAGTCGAATTCCGTGCCGTCCATGTCCGTCTCCTTCGTTGTGCGCCCTACTTGGGCACAGCGCGCCGCGCTTGGCAAGCACGCCCGCGACGCTTGGCTCGTCAAGCCCCTAAGTTGACCTCCATGGTCTCTCGATGGGTTTGATGCGGCGCTGTTCGTGCCCGCGATCCTCGCCTATGTTGATGAACCTGTCCCTCCCGTTCACCCCGCAAGAGGAGCCTGATCCATGAGTCATCTGCCCGGCAAGTTCATCTGGTTCGAACATGTGTCGCCCGACCTCGCCCAGGCCCGGACCTTCTACCAGCCCCTGTTCGACTGGCATGTGGAATCGATGCCGATGGACGGCGGCTCGTATCCGATGATCCTCAATCCCCGCAACGAAGGCATCGGCGGCCTGCGCCAGGCCCAACCGGGCGAGCGCAGCCGCTGGGTCAGCTACCTGTCGGTCGACGATGTGGACACCCGCTATCGCCAGGCGCTCGCAGCCGGCGCCAAACCGATCCAGCCGCCGACCGAGTTTGCGCCGGTCGGCCGCGGCGCCGCCTTCAAAGACCCCACAGGCGCCGAGCTGTGGATCTGGACCAGCCGCGACGGCGACCGGCCCGACACCGAGACACCGCAGCCCGGCGACTGGTCCTGGAACGAGCTCTGGACGCCCGACGTCCCGATGGCGTCGGCCTTCTACGAGACGGTGTTCGGCTACCGCATCGACACGATGGACATGGGCCCGCAAGGCGCCTACCTCCTGCTGAAGGCCGGCGACAAGCCCCGCGCCGGCCTGACGCAGTCGGCCCAGCCAGCCGCGCCGCCGATGTGGCTGCCGTATGTGACGGTGGCCGACTGCGACGCCACCGCCGAACACGCCGGCCGGCTCGGCGGCCAGACGCTGCTGGGCGCCTCCGACGTGCCGGGCGTCGGCCGCTTCGCGATCCTGCTCGACCCGGTGGGCGCGGCCTTCGCGGTGTTGGCGCCGGCGCCACGCGCGGCGTGAACTTTTGGCGCGGGCGTGCAGAAGTGCGGGGAACCTGCGCCTTTTTCACCTTTTGGCGCGCGGGGTCGGTCCTATCGTGGTGGCCAGTGCCGAAAACAAGGCACAGCCACCGACGAGTGACCGCCATGACAACGCCCCGATCCAAGCGCCCCACCCACCTGCCGAGCTTCGGCCCGCGTCGCGTGACGCTGGGCGGCAGCGGCTCCCCGCGGCTGGTCACCGAAGAGGTGATCCCCAAGCAGGGCCGGCCGGTACAGATCGAGCTCGAGCGGCTGGAGCGCTTTTCAGCGCTGATGGCCGCGCAAGGCTGGCCGGCACATGTGTCGCGCCTGGCCTACGACCGCATTTATGCCGGCGAGCGCTTCGGCTTCGCCAAGCGCGTGGGCACCACCGAGGAGCTGCGCGCGCTGGCGGGCCTGCTGCTGCAGGACTGGCGCGCCACCGCCCAGCCCTGAGTAGTCAGGTCCGGCACAGCCGCGCCAGGGCCGAGCGGCTCTCGTCGTCGCGCGGCTGATAGACGATCAGCAGCTGGTCCGGCGCCTCGCGCGCCACCAGCGAATGCCACTCGAGCCGCATCGTGCCGGCCACCGAGTGGCGGAAGCACTTGCGGCCCTGGGCCTTCTGGCGCACCTCGTGCTGCGCCCAGTGGTCGTTGAAGGCCGGGCAGTCCTGCCGCAGCGCGTCGATCAGCGCCAGGAAATCGGGATGCCCGAGGTGGCGCGCGAAGCCGCTGCGCAGCGCGCCGATCGCTTCCGCGAACAGCGACGCGCGGTCTTCCAGCAGCGCCTCGGCGCGCGGATCGCAGCAGATGAACCACACGATGTTGCGCCCGAAGCGCGGATGCCCACCGAAGCCGAGGTGCAGCGCGTCGTACACCGCATTGGCCCCCAAGACGTCGAGCCGCGGCCCCAGGATGCAGGCCGGCAGCGCCGGGTCGATCGTGCCCAGCACCGCGCACGCGCTCGGGTGCACCGCATCGAGCCGGGCATGCGCGCCATCGCCGGCGAGCTGCGGGTCGCGGCCGGCCAGCTGGAACAGGTATTGCCGCTCGGCCGGCGTGAGCCGCAACGCGCGGCTCACGCTGTCGAGCACCGCGGCCGACGGTGACGGCGCACGGTTCTGCTCCAGCCGCACGTACCAGTCGATGCTGACGCCCGCCAGCTCCGCCACTTCCTCGCGGCGCAGCCCGGGCGTGCGGCGCGGCCGCAGGCCGCTCGGGCGGAAGCCGGGATCGGGCTGCAGGTGCTCGCGCTTGGCGCGCAGAAAAGCGCCCAGCGTCGCGTGCTCGGTCAGGGTGGTACTCACGCTCCGAGGATAGCCGCTCCCTTGTTGCCCGGCCACCCGGCCCCTAGCCTTCGAGCCCTCGTTCATTCGCAACCCAGGGTTCCCCGATGAAGGCTCCTCTTTCCCGCTCCCTGCTCACCACCGCGCTGGCCGCCGCCGCGCTCGCGCTCGCCGCCTGCCAGACCCCCGCGCCCACCGCCGCTGCGCCGCGCACCATCGGCGGCTTCTCGCTGCCCGAAAGCGTGACGCTGGCCGGCCCGCGCGTCTTCGTCTCCAACCTCGGCGCCAAGCTCGAGCCGGTGGCCAAGGACGGCGATGGCTTCATCAGCGAGCTCGACGCCGACGGCCGCATCGTCGCGCTGCATGCGCTGCCCCACCCCGGCGACGCGCCGCTGCATGCGCCCAAGGGCATGGCGGTGGCCGGCGGCCGGCTCTACGTGGCCGACATCGACCGCGTCGCCGGCTTCGACCTGGCCAGCGGCCGCCGCGTGTTCGACGCGGTGATCGACGGCAGCGCGCCCGCCATGCTGAACGACCTCGCGGTCGAGGACGAGCGCACGCTGCTGGTCAGCGACACGCTGCGCGGCACGCTGCATCGGCTCGACCTGCGCAACGGCCGCTACACGCTGCTGGCCTCCGACATCCCGGGCGCCAACGGCATCGCGGTGGATGCGCGGCAGCAGCGCGCCTACGTGGTCGGCCTGGGGGCGCAGCTCGAAGGCGGCGACCTGTTCGAGGTCGACCTGCGCGCCCCGGGCACGGCGCGGCGCGTCGAGGGCGGCCCGCACGGCATCCTCGACGGCGTGGCGCTGCAGGCCGACGGCCGGCTCGTCGTGTCCGACTGGGTCAAGCTGGGCGCGCCGACGCCGGGTGTGGTCGAGATCGTCGAACGCGGCGGCCGCGTGGTCGGCACGCTGGCGGCGCCGGTGCCGCTGCACGGCCCCGCCGATTTCCACCTCGATGCGGCGGGGCAGCGCCTGTGGGTGCCCTCGATGCTCGACAACCAGGTGCTGGTGATCGCGCTGCCGCGATGAGGAACGGGGTTTGCCGCCCACAGGGCGATTCCATGTCAGCGAAAGGACCGCCGATGAACGACTCGCTCTTCTCCACGCAATGGCATCACCCCAGCACGCCGGGGCTGTGGCCGGATGACAGCGTGCACCCCGACGACTGGCACTACCGGCAGCTGCGCAGCGAGCACGAGCGCCAGCTCGACGAGGACTACCAGGCCTGGCGCCGGCATCGCTTCGGCAGCGATTTCGAAGGCTGGCGCAGCACCCGCCAGCAGACCTCGCAGCCGGTGGCGCCCGAGCATGAACGCCCGCTGGAGTCGCTCGGCCGCGCGGTGTCGGACACCGTGACCGGCGCGCTCGACCCCGACCTGCCGAGTGCGACCCGGCCGGTGGAGCGCTTCTTCGAGCGCGCCTGAACGCTCAGGCCGCCGTGTCGGCCAAAAAGGGCAGCACGGCCGCCAGAAAGCGCCCGGGCTGCTCCACCTGCGGCAGGTGGCCGGCCTCGTCGATCACCGCGAAGCGCGAGCCCGGCAGGCCCTCGTGCAGCGCCCGGCCCCGCGGCGGCTCGCAACGCGGCAGGCGGTCGCTCGCGCCCCAGACCACCAGCACCGGCTGCGCGGCCCGGGCGGCCGGCGCCTCGCTGCGCAGCGTCATCCGCAGCATCGCGCCGGGCGTGCCGCTGTGCGGCGACGGGGCGGCGATGGCATCGCGCACCTCCTGCGGCGCGCGTTGCGGATCATGGAAGCCGGTTTCCAATGCGCGCGGGCCGAAGACCTCGCGCCGCATCTGCGCCAGCGCCATGCGCTGCAGCGGCGTGTTCAGCAGCGCCCAGCGCAGCCAGCCCGGCAGCGCGGGCGGCGGAAAGCCATCGACCATCAGCAGCGCCTTGCAGCGCGGGGCATGGCGCAGCGCGAGCATCCACGCGATCGTCGCGCCCATCGAGTTGCCCGCCACGGCGGCCGGCGCGCACTGCAGCGTGTCGAGCAGCTCGGCCACCCAGTCGGCGTATTCGGCGTAGGTACCCAGCGCATCGCCGCTGCCCGGCGCGATGCCCGGCAGCTCGGGCGCGATCACCGTGTAGCGCCCGGCCAGCTGCTCCCACACCGGTGCCCAGTGGGCACGCGCGCCGGCCCAGCCGCCGTGCAGCAACACCAGCGGCGTGCCGCTGCCGCCGCGCCACACCTGGGCACGCAGCCCGCGTTGCCGGTGACCCAGGGTGACGATCTCTCGATGCAGGATGCTCATGGCGCCGCAGTATCGCGGCCAAGCCCCTACGCGGCGCCGGCTTCGGGCGCCCTCCGTACAGTAGCCCCATGCAGAACCGACTGTCCGTCCCGAAAGAGAAGCTGAAATTCGTGTTGCTCGAGGGCATCCACCCCTCCGCGGTGGAGACGCTCAATGCCGAGGGCTACACGCAGATCGTCACCTCGCCGAAGGCGCTGGCCGGCGAGGAGTTGCTGAGCGTGATCGGCGATGCGCATTTCGTCGGCATCCGCTCCCGCACGCACCTGACCGAGGCGGTGCTCGAACAAGCCCACAAGCTCGCGGCGATCGGCTGCTTCTGCATCGGCACCAACCAGGTCGACCTGCAGGCCGCTATGCGCCGCGGCATCCCGGTGTTCAACGCGCCGTTCTCCAACACACGCAGCGTCGCCGAGCTGGTGCTGGCCGAGGTCATCCTGCTGATGCGCGGCATCCCCGAGAAGAACGCGATCCTGCACCGCCACGGCTGGGTCAAGAGCGCGGCCGGCTCGTACGAGGTGCGCGGCAAGACGCTGGGCATCATCGGCTACGGCCACATCGGCACACAGATCGGCGTGCTGGCCGAGCACCTGGGCATGAACGTGGTCTTCTTCGACATCGAGGCCAAGCTGCCGCTGGGCAACGCGCGCCAGCTCACGACGCTGGATGCGCTGCTCGAGGCCGCCGATGTGGTGAGCCTGCACGTGCCCGAGACGCCGCAGACGCAGAACATGATCGGCGCCGAGCAGCTCGCGCGCATGAAGCCGGGCAGCCACCTGATCAATGCCTCGCGCGGCACGGTGGTCGACATCGACGCGCTGACCGATGCACTGGAGCGCAAGCACCTTGCCGGCGCGGCGATCGATGTGTTTCCGGTGGAGCCGCAGGGCAACGACTCGCGCTTCGAATCGCCGCTGGTGCGCTTCGACAACGTGATCCTCACGCCGCACATCGGCGGCTCCACAGCCGAGGCGCAAGCCAACATCGGCAAGGAAGTGGCGGCCAAGCTGGTGCGCTACTCCGACAACGGCTCCACCGTGTCGGCCGTCAACTTCCCCGAGGTCGCGCTGCCGGAGCTTACCGGGCGCTGCCGCCTGCTGCACATCCACCGCAACGTGCCGGGGATCATGGCGCGCGTGAACGAGCGCTTCTCGGCGGCGGGCATCAACATCGCGGGGCAGTATCTGCGTACCAACGAGGATGTGGGCTATGTGGTGATCGACGTGGATTCCACGGCGAGCCAGGTGGCGCTGGAAGAGCTGAGCTCGATCCCGGGGACGATCCGGTGTCGGATCTTGTATTGAGTTTTGTGGGTTTGGAGCTGCAAGGCTGCGAGCGGGCTGGCGCTGTCTGAGCGGCGAGAGCGAAGCGAACAAAGCGAGTTCGCCAGCGCGCCCTCGTCCCGAGCAGCGCAAGGCATTCGGCGCAGCCGACCACCAGACGCTTAGCCCCGCCGCCCGGCTGCCCAGGGCCTTGCCCGCTCCACCCACCCCCAACCTCAACCCGCCAACACATCCTCCGTATGGCACAACGCCCGCACAAGATCTGACTGCGTGATGATCCCCACCAGCTTCTCACGCTCCCCGATGATCGGGATGTGGTGGTGCCCCGTGGCCGAAAACAGCGGCACCAGCTCGGCGATGTGCCGGTTGGCGCTGGCCACGCGCACCTGGCGCGTCATGATCTGGCCCACCACTTCCGGCTTGTCGGAATGCGTGGTCGGGCTCCAGCGGATCAGGCGGCGCAGCTTCTCGTCGAAGCCGTGGTGCAGGTCCAGCTCGGCATGGCGCATGAAGTCGTTGAGCGTCAGGATGCCGATGATGCGGTAGGCGCCGTCGACCACCGGCAGCGCCTTGATGCGGCGTTGGCGCAGCAGCGTCCAGGCCTCCTGCAGCGGCGTGCCGTATTCCACCGTCGCCAGGTCGGTCGACATCACGTCGGCGCAGCGGATCTCGCCGAGGCGGCGCCGGTAGGCCAGCAGCTCGGCCTGCTCCAGCAGGTTCCGCAGGTCGTCGCGCGGCACGTCCAGCACCTGGTTGTAGCGCGCCAGCACCGCATCCAGGTCGGCTTCGCTGAAGCCCGGGCCGCGAGGGCCGGGCGCCGCCGCCTGCGTGCGCTGCCCGTGCGGATAGCGCCGGCCGGTGGCGTTGTTGTAGGCGATGCCGGCTCCCACCAGCAGCAGCGAGTTGGCCAGCACCGGGAACAGCACGAAGTGGAAATCGGGGACGCCGGCCATCACTGTCAGCAACGCCGCGGCCCCGCCGGGCGGATGCAGGCAGCGCAACGCGAACATCAGCGTGATCGCCAGCGCCACCGCGAGCGCGGCCGCGGCCGGCGTGGACCCCAGCGCATGCACGCAGGCGATACCGACCAGCGCCGACAGCGTGTTGCCGCCCACCACCGACCAGGGCTGCGCCAGCGGGCTGGCCGGCACGCCGAACACCAGCACCGCGCTCGCGCCGATCGGCGCCACCAGCCACGGTACGCCGCTCAGCCCGAACAGCCGGCACACCAGCGCGGTGAGCCCGATGCCGAGCGCGGCACCGATCACCACGCGCCAGCGCTCGCGGGCATTGACCGCCATGCGACCGGGCACGAACTCGCGCCACCAGCGCACGCGCTCGGGCGCGGCGGGAGGGTTCAGGCTGGAGGGCGGCACGGACGACATCGGCAACGGCGGGGGCAACGAAAAGGGCCGCCATTTTCGGTGGCGGCCCGGGTCCGTGCCCCGCGGCGGGGCATTGCCGGTCGGACAAGCGCGGCATCTGCCGCGCTATCGGTTCACTTCACCAGCGTGTACAGCACCGCATGCGCCACCGGCACGCCGCCGGCGCTGACCTGCAGCATCGCCTGCTTGCCGCCGGCGGAGGCGCCCACGCTCTCGGCCGCGCTCACCGTCACCGTGCCGCTGGCGCCGGCCGCCAGCGTCAGGCTGGGCGCCGAAACGCTGTAGCTCACGCCGGCCCCGCTGGGCGATGTGACCGCCAGCGAGTAGGTCTGCGCCGCACCGCTCACGTTGGTCAGCGTGATCGCGAGGCTGCGGCGCTGCCCGCTGCCCGAGGGCAGCGCGCCGAAGCTCAAGGAGACCGGATCGAGCGTGACCTTGGCGTTCACCGCCGCGAGCAGGTCCTCGCGCCCCGCACCGACGATGTTGACATCGGTGACGATGCTGCCGTCGGGGTTCTTCACGACGCCGGTGACCGCGGTGTTGACGATCGCCGAGCGCACGTCGGCCGCGCTCCAGGCGGGATGCTGCTGGCGCACGATGGCCGCAGAGCCGGCGAGGTGCGGCGTCGCCATCGAGGTGCCGTTGAA
>Ga0207706_10002062_pt1 | contig 19693 bp, 16 predicted proteins | sample KBSC53metaG_FD_184318 | JGI IMG/M metagenome (GOLD analysis project Ga0207706, IMG submission 184318) | Corn rhizosphere microbial communities from Kellogg Biological Station, Michigan, USA - KBS C5-3 metaG (SPAdes) (version 2) | ecosystem: Host-associated > Plants > Roots > Rhizosphere > Soil ... | reverse complement strand
CCTGGACCACGAAGACGAAGCCGATGACGCCTAATACGGCAAGCGTGACGGCGCTGATCTTAGGCATGGCCTCCCTCCGAAGACTGGGACGTGGCGAGAACTATAAGGCACCGGCCGATCACGAGTCGAGGGCGGAGGCGGCTATATCAGGCGGAGCCCTCGAGTAGTTACACTACGTGGCTTGATCGACGAAAAGGAGACGTGAGCATGGAATCGAGGGTCAAGACCGCGTGTGTCATCGCCGTCTGTGCCGCCTGCCTGCACGGGACGGCGTCACGATCATTCGCCCAGGATCGACTGCCGCCGATTCCTCCCGACAAGCAGACGGAGGCGCAGAAGAAGGCGGCCGTCGAGTTCCAGAAGGAGCGAATGACCGAGGTGTTCGGCCCGTTCGTCCCGCTCAGCCGCAGTCCGCAACTGATGATCGACGCCGCGCGCATGGGCACCTACCTGCGATTTGGCAACACCCTGCCTCGGGCCCTGAGTGAGTTCGCCATCATCCTGCAGGCGCGCCGGTGGTCGCAGGAATACGAGTGGTACGTCCACGCTGCCGACGCGAAGACCGCCGGGTTGCCGGAAGAGATCATCCAGGCAGTGGCCGAGGGCCGTCGTCCGGAGAAGATGACCGACGATCAGGACATCATCTACGAGTTCGGCCGTGAGCTGAACGACCTGCACGGCGTGAGCGATCGCACGTATGCCCGCGCGCTCACACGATTTGGCGAGCAGGGCGTGATGGACCTGGTCGGCGTCAACGGCTTCTACTCGCTCATCTCGATGGCGCTCAACGTCGGCAGGACGCCGCTGCCAGCGGGTGCGGCGCCGGCCCTGAAGCCGATGCCAAGGTAGGCTTGGTGCTTGGTGCTTGGTGCTTGGTCCTTGGTGCTTTGGTCCTTCCATCCGCGGACGAAGAACAAAGTACTAAGGACCAAGGACCAACTAATCGGGAACGTAGGCGATCTGCATGCTCCGCAGCGCGCCGGACGTGAAGGGGATGGGGTCGCCGAATTCCGCCTGGTATTCTTTGAGCGGGTTTCGCTGCGCCATGTCTTCGGGGCCCATGCCCATGTTCAGGTACTCGATCATCGTGGCGAACAGCTTCTGATACATGTCGCGGTGACGGACGATCTCTTTACCCGTCATGACGCGGCCAGTGGCGGGCACGACGCGGGTATCCGGCTGCACGAGTCCGGCGAGCCGTTCGAGGGCGCGGACGCGGCCGCCCAGCCACGCGCCGTTGCGATAGTCGAGCAGCGGCCAGTCCTCTGCCGATACGATTCCTCCGACCGCGATCAGGTTCAGCTTTGGGAAATTGATGAAGAGATCACCGTCGGTGTGCGCGGCGGGCAGATAGCCGTACTCGATCTGCTGGCCCGCGAATTCGATTGAGCCGTCGCCGCGAGTGGTGCGTGTCGGTTGTGCTGACTTGGGCAGCGGCGGCCGGCGGCCTTTGAACGTCACCGAATCGACGGTGTTGCTCAGGTACTTCAGCGTCTTCTCGTGCGCGAGGATGACGCCGCCATCCTTTCCGACGGCTTCGTTGGCGCCGACCTGCTCGGGATGCCCATGCGTGTTGATCAGCGTGTGAACGCGAGTATTGCGTGTCGCGCTCTTGACCGCGGCGAGCAGCGCATCGGCATTCGCCGCGAGACCGCCATCGATCATGAGCGCGCCGTCCTGTCCGGGCATCGCGAGCACGTTGCATCCAGCGCCCTGGAATAGCGTGACGCCATTCAGATCGGTGGTCGTGATCTTTGATGTGCCCTGCTGCGCGGCCCCGAGCGGGTCGGGAAGACCCGCCTCTACGAGCGCACCAGCGAATGCCGCTGCGCTGATACTGATGAACCGTCTTCGCGAGACACCAACTCCCAATTCCCAATTCCCAACTCCCAAGGGTTCAAGGTTCGGTTTGGGAGTTGGGAGTTGGAGGTTGGGAGTTAATCCGTGTTGGAGCACGCGGTCAGTCGGTTGACGGTTTGTAGATCGGCTCATGAACCTGCGGTTCACCCAGAGGGGGAATGTCTGCCCACACACCCTGCGGCGGACCGAGCACCGGCCACACGGGACTCTTGTCCATCAGCCTGGTCGCACCCAGCTCGCGGAGCAACGTTGCCTCGTCCTTGAACAAAGGAGTCTGCAGAGCCATGAACGGCATGAAGCCGCGCGACTGCGTGTAGTCGAGCGCCGTGAGGCCGTCCTGGTCGACCGCGTTCATATCGATGTTGTACGACGCGAGCAGCTTGATCACCTCTTTGTAGCGCTTGCGGACGGCGTAGTGCAGTGCGGTGCCTCCGCGAATCTCCTCGCGGTGATTGACCAGCGCAATGACGTTGATGTCGGTGCCAGCCTTCTGCAGGATGCGAATCAGCTCGAGCGCCTGCGGTTCCGTCGCGCGGCCAGAGAGCACCGCATGGATCGGCGTCTGGCGATCCGCCATGTAGAGCGTCGCGTCGGCACCATGTTCGAGCAGGATCTTCACGACCTCGAGATCGTTGTTGTTGGCGGCCCGGATCAGCGGCGTGGCGCCTCGCGTCGCCGTCGTGCCGCGCGCGTTCGCCGGCTTGAAGAACAACTGCATGTTCGGGTCGGCGCCGCGCTCGAGCAGCAGCTTCACGATCGCAAGTCCCGTCGTCGTGTTCGGGGAATCGATCGAGGCGCGTCCACCGTCGATCCGGTTGTGCAGATCGACTGACATATAAAGCGGCGCTTCGCCGAAGAGGTCCCACTGATTGACATCTGCACCAGCCAGGATCAATTGCCTGGCGACGTCCCAGTTGGCGTTCATGGCCGCCACGAGCAGCGGCGAGACGCCATCGGGATCGGGCAGATCGATGTCGACCTTGTTCTTGACGAGCACCTCCACGCAGGCCGAGCAGTTCTCACGCGCAGCATAGAGCAGCGGCGTCAGTCCGCCGCTGTCCAGGTTCTTGGGACGCCCTTCCGCCTGCACGTGACGCTGATAGTTGCGATCGGTGGAACGCGCATTGACGTCGGCGCCCTTGGAGATCAAGAACTGCATCATCTCTGGATGCCGCCGGGCCGATGCCCACATCAGCGCGGTCTGTCCGCCAAACTTCTCGATCGCATCGACGGAAGCGCCGTGATCGAGCAACAGTTTCGCGGCTTCCACGTTGCCCGTTCTCGCAACCGCCATCAGCGCGGTCTGTCCATCCTGATTGGGCGAGTCCGCGTTCGCGCCGGCCTCGAGCAGTACCTTCAGGATGTCGGCGTTGCCGACTTCGGCGGCAAGGCTCATCGGCGTCGCGCCGTAGTTGTTCGCGAGCGACACGTTGGCACCGGCGCGCAGCAGACGGCTCACCTCGGCGACATTGCCGTTGTAGACCGCCCACTGGAGCGGCGTGCTGCCATCCGGGTTGCGGCGGTTGACGTCTTCTTTCGATGCGGTCCGGCCGGAGCCGGACACGACGCCTTTCTTCGCCTGAGCCAGCGCTGGCGAAGCTGAGGCTAACAGTACCGCGACCGCGACGATGGCCAAGAGGAGACTGGCGGGTCTACAAAGCAAGACCCGCCCTGTACTGCGGCTGCCCTGCAATACGCTGCAGCTGCCCTGCACAATCACACCTCGGAGAACGCGCCGGTGGTGTCGGCGAACTTCTCGATCTCGTTCGTCGGAATGCCCGCGCGGTGAAGCATCGTGACCAGGATGTTCGAGTGCGGTGTGTCCTGCTTGTAGTGCAGGTGCTGGTTGCCCTTGATGCCGCCGCCACGGCCGATCAACGCCTGCGGCAGCGGATCGTTGTTGTGGGCGTCGCTGTTGGCCATGTTGCTGCCGAACAGGATGATGGCGTTGTCGAGCACCGATCCGTCGCCTTCGCGCATGTTCTTGAGACGATCCACGAACTTCGCGAACACCGCGGTGTGGTAGTTCTGAATCTTTCTCAGGTTGGCGACGCGGTCCGGGAATCCACCCCAGTGCGACGTCGGATGAAATGCCTCGTGGACGTCGAGGTTCGGGTACGTGCGCATGCTCGCTTCCTCGACCATCTTCATCGTGGCCACTCTGGTCCGATTGGTCTGCCAGGCCAGGGCCAGCATCTCGAACTGCACGCCGAGCAGCTCACCGAAATCCTCCGGCGGACCGAGCGGCGCGCCGGGCAGCTCGTCCAGTGAATGAGCGTTCTGCTCGAGCTTTTGCACGCGGAGCTCGATCTCGCGCACTGAATCCAGGTAATCGTTCACCCGGGCGCGGTCAGCCACGTCGAGCTTGCGATTCAAACCGGCCGTCGATTCCCTCACGTAATCGAGCAGGCTGTCCGTGGTCTTGAGGATCGCCTGCCGTTCTTCCTGTGTATCGCCCTGCCCGAACATACCGAAGAACACTTTGCGCGGATTGTTCTCCATCGGGAGCGGTTGATCCGGCGTTCGGAACGAAATCATGCCGCCCGGTTCGGCGCAGAGTTCCAGCGACGGCAGTGACGTCTCTTTCCCGAGATGGCGCGCCGCAATCTGGTCCACGGTCACGCCGATGCCTGTCTTCAAGCTGCGCTGGCGCGGGTTCACGCAGTTGAGCCACGTCTCCTCGATGATGCCGTGCGGGCTCGAGCTCTCGCCGCCCTTGTTGCGCAGACCGCTGACGACGGTCACATGCTCGCGCATCGGTTCGAGCGGCTTGAGGATGAACGGAAACTCGAAGTCCTGGCCGACCTTCGTTGGCTGCCACTCGTCCTGCAATGCGCCATGCGGGAAGTAGACGAACCCAAGACGCGGGCTCGCGGCGGCGACCGTCTGCGCCAGCGCGGTTCCTGCCGGGATCATGGAATCCAACAACGGGAGAGCTATCGTGGCGCCAGCGCCCTTCAGCACGGTGCGCCGTGACAGATACTTCTTGGTCAAGAACATCACTGGACTCCTCCGGTGTCGGTGGATCTCGGCTTCACTGGCGCGTCGTCAAGACCACCCGCGTCCCTCTTACGAAACGCATCGCTTGAAACAACGCCAAGGACAATCGACTTGAAACGGTAGTCGTCCGCAGCCGACTGCCGGACGATGCGGCGAACCGTGGGCATGTCGCGATAGTCGAGGCTTCGACCGAGCGCATAGGTCATCAGATTCTCGGTGAAGGCCTGCATGAACTGATGATCGGGCCGATCGACGAGCGCGCGGCGCAGATCATCAGGTCCCTTGATCGCGGTGCCATCCGGCAGTTGGCCGGCCGTATCGATTGGCGTAAGCGTATCGGGGTCGTTGGCGCGGAACTGCCCCACCGCGTTGAAATTCTCGAGCGCAAATCCGAGCGGATCCATCACACCATGACAGGCGAAACACGTGGGTTTCTCGCGGTGCTGCTCGAGCCTCGCGCGCAGGGTTCGCGCCGGCTGGCCGCGTTTGTTCTCGGGCAGCGACGGGACCTCGAGTGGTGGATCGGACGGCGGTGTACCGAGCAGCCGATCCAGAATCCATGCGCCTCGGAGGACAGGCGACGTGCGATTGGGATAGGCGGTCAACATCAGGATGGCGCCTTTTCCCAACAAGCCGTAGCGCGCCGGGTTGTCGAGCGTCACTCGACGGAAGTGGCTGCCCTTGACCGTCTCGATGCCGTAGTGCATGGCCAGGCGCTCGTTGAGGAACGTATAGTTCGCCGTCAGCAGGTCGCGCACGCTCTGGTCGCTGCGCAGTACGCTGTCGACGAACAGCCGCAGTTCCTCCTTCAACATCCCGCGCGGATCCAGCAGCCCGCTCGCGTGCGGGAACTGGGCTCTGTCGGGAGTGATCTCGTCAAGCTTGGACAGATGGAGCCACTGGAACGCGAAGTCGTCGCTCAAGGACTCGGCTCGCGGGTCGGCGAGCATCCGGCTCACCTGCGCGGCCAGCACATCAGGACTACTGAGGCGCTTTTCAGCAGCGACCTTCAGCAGTTCGTCATCCGGCAGGCTGCTCCACAAGAAGAACGACAGGCGCGACGCCAGCTCGAGATCGCTCAGCGTGCGAATCCCGCCGGCCGCTTCTCCTGCCTCCGCGCGATAGAGGAAGTGCGGGCTCGCAAGGATGGCGCTGAGGGCATCGCGCACACCGCCGTCGAATCCGCCCGCGGCGTATCCAGCCTTATAAAAAGCCATCAACGGATTGACATCGTCGGCGGTCACCGGGCGCCGGAACGCGCGGCGCGCGAGGTTCTCGACGATCTTGCTCGCACAAGCCGCCTCATCGCGCGACGAGGTCGGCCTGCAGATGAAGATCTTCGCGCGGCTCGCCGACTGGCTCATGCCAGTCACGGAAAGCGGTCCGCGGATCTGCAAGGCATGGGCGGCCTGGATGCGCTCCTGACCACCTTCGAGCGCAATGGTGCGAGTGCGTTCGTCGCTTTCGGCGAAGCTGCGATGGAGGAAGGTGACCGCCAGCTTGTGCTGTCCGGCGGTGGATTTGAAGCGGAGCTTGCGCAGCCGGCCGTTGATTTCTTCAACCGCGGGATCAAGCCTCTGATCGATCGCCTTGTGGTCGGCATCGCCACCGATATTCGTGCGATAGATCTCCTTGCCGTCGAGCAGGACGATGACGGTGTTCTCGAACTCCATCCGCGGCACTTCGCGCGCGAGCGCCATGTCGCCGATCGTGAGCTCGTATTCGCCGTCGGCCGGGAAGTTGTGCTCGGCGATGAAGCCGCCGCGCGTGCCGAAGGGCATCCCTTCGATGTGATGCTGCTGCCGGCCGGTGCCGGGAGCGCCGTCCGGCGGCAGTGAGATCACCATGTTGGCGACGTCGCCGTAGGTCGTGGTCTCGGCAATGGCCTTGGGGTTGCCGATCGCTTCGAGCGCGACCGCGCGCGCGGCGTAGATGTATTGATCGACGAAGTTGGGCGAGACCTGCAGGGCAGCAGCGTTGTTATCGAAATTGCCCTTGACGTTGTCGTGCGGCAGCCACGCCGTCGCGTCGATGTCGAGCCCGAGCAGGTCGCGGATGGCGTACCCGTACTCGCGGCGATTGAGGCGGCGCAGCGCTACCCGTCCGGGTTTACTCTCGGTCGCCGCCGCATCGATCTTGTTTTCGAGCCATGAGACGAATTCCGCCGCCGCGTGACTGTCCGGGCGACGAGCCCCAGCCGGCGGCATCAGACCGCCTCGCAGCTTGCGTATGACCTTCTCGGCAATCTCCGCGCTCTGTTGGACATCGTCGAGATTCAACTGAGACAACGCGAGGCCGCCCGACTTCATGCGATCGCTGTGGCAGCTCATACAGTACTGATCGATGAGTGCCCGCCCCTCGACCTTGCTCGGGACAGACGTCGGTGCCGGAGACACCGATTGTGCCTGCCCCTCCGACCAGCGATCGGCTGCCACGGCTAGATACACCAACACGGCTACCGTCACGAGTCCGGTTCTGGTTGCTCGTCTCATAATCGTCCGGCGCAAGACTCCAGTCGAAGTCTAGCCGGGGACCAACGGGCGAGCAAGATCAATGCATATCCGTGTAGCCGTTGACCTTGCGGTCGCGAAGGGTACCCAGATCTGGGGGGTCCTTGCGAAAAACCGCATCAAATCCCAAACGCCCGACGCAGTGCCGCCCTCACGCGCTCTTCGGAGAAGGCACGCTCGCCGCACAGATACCTGACAACACCCTGTAGATCTGGTGCGTTTGTCTCGACCTGGTACTCATTGGTCACCGCAGGCTGGAGAAACACCCTGCGAACCTGAGTCACCACCGGCTCGAGCATCTCGCGGATGCTCGCCGGCATGTGTTCGATCGATCCGTGTTCGCGAACCAGCTTCAGCGCCTTCTTCGGCCCGATTCCCTTGATGCCAGGATTGAAGTCGTTGCCGACGAGAATCGCGACGTCCACCAGCTGCTCGCGTGTAATCTCGAGCGTTACCAGCATGTGGTCGAGATCGATGAGCTCCGGCTTGATCGCCCGGAAGGCGGCCTGGCTCGGCAGATACTCCTTGCCGGAAATCGTCAGGAATCGTACGAGGCGCGACGTTCCGAACAGGAGTGAATCGAAGTCCTTGCTCGCCGCCGCCCAGACGGCATGCGATCGCGCCATGTGCGCGGCCTGAGCCTCGGCTTCTGATGGGGCCTGCAATACTGGAATGCCCATCAGCTGCAGCAGGTGCATGGCCTCGCCCACCATGTCGCGCGTGAGTCGCGATGTCATCGTCGCCTTCGAATAGGCACGCGGCAGATCGCCGGCGGCGCGCGCAGCGACAACCTCCTCTTCGTACCGCTCTCGAATGGCGCGTCGACGCTGTAGTTCCGCCGACTTCAACACCGGCGGCACACCATCGAAGACGAAGACCGGCTCGAGTCCGTAATCGGCAATGAGGCGGGTGGTCCGATAGAACAGCCCCGAGAGGTGCGAGGTCACCCGGCCGGATGTATCGCGCAAAGGCGTGCCGTCCGGCAATCTGATGAGCGCGAGAAACTGATACAACTCGCCGTTCCCGTCGATGGCAAGCCGTTTCCCGCGGAGCTGTTCCAGCTCGATGACCTGTTTGACGCTGATCGGCGTCAACGCTACGCCCATGCGTGTTCCTGCGACTCTACCGGGCGTCGCTCTCAACGTCCAGATCGGCAGCTGTGCTCGACTGTTCCATATCGCCGTAGAGCGCAGGCTTCAGAGCCTGCGCGATCATCTCGCGCGCGCCGCGCGCCCTCGTGCAACTATTCATCGCACGTCGGACTTGTTGCGGGCGGGCGCGAGCGATTCGAGCGAACGCGCCGCGCCGATGCGGCGGGCTTCGATCTGCAGGTTGTCTTTCTCCCACGTGCGCCCGCCGTCTTTCGACAGATCGCTGGCCCACGAGAAGCGATCGGGCGCGATGTTGTAGTAGCGGATCCGCCGCACGACCGGGTTGCTGGTCATGACGCCGAATTTCTGCTCGATGCGAACTTCCCCACCTGTTTTCGTGGCGGTGCCGACGTCCTGCAAGCCGTTGCCTCTGTCCATCCCGACGAGTTCCCACCTGTCGAGCGTCGCGTTGTACGCACGCAGCGTCGTCGTCACGTAAAACGTCTCACCTTTGTCGCCGACCAACCGGTACTCGTCGAGAATCTGACCCTCGGCGAGTCGAACGGCGCTCCAGTAGCCCTGCCCCTTCCCCCACTCCTTGCTCGTGGCAGTGAACTGCCAGTCGCCAAGGAGATAGTCGAAGTCGCCGGCGTGCGCGTCGTAGTTCGACTTGAGTTGTTCTGGCGTCCTCGCTGGCGTCTGCGCGGAGGTCGGTGAACCAGCAACGAGACTCAGGACCACTAACGAAAGCAGGGTGTAACGCATGATGACCTCCCTCGCCGCGACATTTTTCTTTCCGGCCGTATCTGCGGGCAACCGCAAATACGGGAACGGTGCGCCTCGTGACGCAAGCGGTCGTCGGCTGCACGGCTGTTGCGCACGAGTGAGCCGCGCGATAATCCACGCTCACAACAATCCTTCGATAAGCGGATAGCCCCAGAACACACCGAGCGCGAGCGACACACAGCCGGCAGCCAGCGAAAACGTACGCGTGCAGGCGTGATGAGCGCCCAGTCGCGCCATCGGCCAGCCCAGGAGTCCCGAGAGGACGATCATCCCCACCGTCGTTCCGACACCAAATAGCACCAGATACGCCAGCCGTGTCACTGTCGAAGGGAGCGTCGTCACCACGAGCGCTGTGAGCGCGCCGCTACCCGCGAGTCCGTGCACCGCGCCCACCAGGAGCGGTCGTGCCAGCGTCCATCGGTCCACCTGAAACGGCGACAACGCTTTGGTTTTTTTGTGAGAATGCGTTGGACCTTTCGGCACTCGACGGGCGCCCAGATGGATCGCGCGCACACCAAAGCCGACCAACAGGAGGGCTACGCAGATCTCTAACACCCGCGACACGATCGCTGGCATTCCAGCCTGCAGCACGACCAGCAGGGCTCCGGCCGTGAACAAGGTCAATGTATGCCCCAGTCCCCACCATGCGCCGAGCCACGCCGCCTTCGCACTGCTACGCTCCCCTGTCATGAGCGTTGAGACAGCGGCGAGATGATCCGGCTCGAGGGCATGCCGCATGCCGAGCACTGTGCCCAGACCCGCGCTCGCTGCGAATCCCAACGGCGGGAGGGAGACATTCAGTTCGCCTGACGGCTCCGCGCTGGTGAACTGAAGCAGCCAGTAGGTCGCGACCGTGCACGCGAGCGCAAGCAGAACCCAGCGTGCTTCGGGCATTCGCGACTGAAGCAACTCGACCGGTTGACCGTGAGGCGTGTTTCGGTAAGCGGCCGCCCAGGCTTCCTTACGAGTCAGGAGCGCGGTTGGATCTGCGAGCCCCTTCGCGGTGACCAGCGTTTCCAGAGCGGCCAGCCAGTGTTCGTAGTAACGAGAACCATCGTCGGGCTCACCGCGCCGGGCGGCAGCCTGGAGCTCATTCGCCAGAGCGGCCGCCCACTCCTTCCACGTGAAGTGCCCTTGCTCTGACAGTTTGACGGCAAGCGCAAAGGCCTGCGCCTGCCACGGCTCAGCGAAGACCGGCCCACCTTCGTCGCGAGGCAGTCGAGGAAGGTCGGAGAGATCGTTCGAGCTGAGGGTCGGACTAAGCTCGCTCAAGGTAGTCATCCCACAGGTCGAGATACACGGAATCGCGCGGCGACGCGCGTTCTCCCCACAACTCCCGTGCGGTGAAACGCACGGAGTAGACATGCTGCCGTTTCTCGCCCTGGCAATGCGCGTTGGTATCGGGAAAGAGATAGACACCGTGATCGCGGACGATGACGCCGGTCTTGCCGCGTGCATAGCGTGGCATGCGAGTGTGGCCAGTGGGATTGATGTTGCGTGCGCGTACGCGCTGATTCACGTTGAATAGCGGTCGCACATGCGGATCCTCGCTCGACGGGATTCCCCGCGTGAGCCAACGGTCCGACGTTGCGAGGCTCAATACCGGCGTGGCTTTCGTCGAGCCTGGCGCCGCCTGTCCGCGCTCGATCTCTTCTTTGCTCACGAGACCGTACTGCACGAGCTGCGCTTCCAGCATGTGGACCCACCGCTCGTAATAACTCATTCGCAAGTAGTCGACAGGGGGCATGAGCTCGAGTGCGTGCCTGTCGGCGTCGAGGCTCCACTTGCGCCAGGCGCGCATTGCACGCGTCAGTGCGTAAATCCGTCCCTCCCATGGAGCATGGAACACAGGTTCGTTCTTCTCGTGCACAACTGGACCCATGTCCTGCTGACCGCCCATGTCGTGCACGCCGTTCATCGGCCGGCTCCCGATGGTGGGCACGTGACCTTGGCAACGCCGACCATCGCATCGCGTGTGACCAGTGCTGCGAGTTGCTCTTCCGTCATCGATTCAGTGCCAGCGGGACGCTCGGGCAGAACGATATATCGCAACTCCGCGGTGCTGTCCCAGACGCGCACTTCGACATCTTCCGTCAACTCCGTACCGAACTCGCGCAAGATGCCGCGCGGATCGATGACGGCACGGGAGCGATAAGGCGCCGACTTGTACCAGACCGGCGGCAGTCCGAGAATCGGCCACGGATAACAGGAGCACAACGTACAAACAACGAGGTTGTGTACCGTGGGTCCGTTTTCGACCACCAGCATGTGCTCACCCTGTCCGCTGGTGTAGCCCAACTCGGCAATCGCGGCCGGCGCGTTTTCGAGCAGGCGTTCTTTGTAGGCCCGATCAATCCACGCGCGCGCCACGACCCGCGCTCCGTTGCGCGGACCCACCTTGTGCTCCATCGTGTCGACCAGCGCGTCGAGCGCATCCCTGTCCACGAGACCTTTTTCCACCAGGAGCGACTCGAGTGACTTCACTCGCAACGTGAGATCGGAAGGGACCGCCTGGCGAATGTCGTCTGCTGGCAAGCGCGCCATTCTAGCTCGTTGTTCCTTGCCAATGCCTGAGGTGATCGTGTCAGGCTCGCGAAATCTTACGGTGCAAGCGCGTCAACCATGCAGATGTGTTTCGCAAGCATCGGATTTGACGTTATGGCTCTCTCGAAGCGCTCATCGGCAGTGATCACGCACGTCTCGAGTCGCACGGCAAGGGCGAGATATACGCAGTCGTACACGGTCTGGGCGCTCGCGAACGCGATAGCGGAGGCATCGCCGATCAACCCGCGCGTCGGGATCGATTCGACAGCGATAGCCTCGATATCGGCAACCAGGCGCTGCGCTTCATTGCGGCTCAATTCACCGCGACGCACCTTCTTCCAGATCGCATTGCACACTTCGGGAAAAAGAAGATCGGGGACGACGAATTGGTGGGCTTCCTGGAGCAGGTCTCGCGCCGCGTCACTATGAACTTCCGGAAGGAACCACTTGAGGACAACGCTTGCATCCACCACCAGGATGCTCACTTTCTATCCCGGTCTTCTCGTATGAGTGCAGTGCTATCGGAAAGTGTCGTGTCACGAAGCCGCTTCAGCCAGCTTCTGGAGAGACGACGCGTTTCCGCCAGGCTGCGTGTGCCCGCTCGCTGCAGGGCATCGTGAATCTCGGCCTGGAGCGACCGTCCATGCGCCTTCGCCGCCGCCTTGAGCTGTTTCACCACATCTTCATCAAGGTCGCGAATCAGCAGATTGGCCATGACTTCAATGGTATCAGATCGATACCGGTGGTGTGCAACGTTACGCAGTATGTTTAGATTGTCAGGAGGAAGGAGCGGCAGACCTCACCGATACAATTTCGCTTCGACTCGCTCGTACTGCCGTCGATTCGCTTCGGTCCAGGCGGCGAGACGCTGCCGCAGGCTATCGCACTGTTCGGGATGCTGCGCGGCAACATTGCGCTGCTCCAGCGGATCGGCTTGCAGATCGTAGAGCTCGTCGCGTCCGTCCTGGACGCTGTAGATGTACTTCCAGTTCGCCTCGCGAACTGCAAGCCGGAAATGACTTTCAGCGACGTAGAAGTACGCGCGCTGCGGATGACTCTCGTCGAAAAGGCTGCGTCCCTGCCACTCCAGTGCCGCAGGCAGGCCGACCAGATCGGCGATCGTCGGCGCCAGATCGACATGGCTACCGACCACCGGCACGCGAGCGGTTGCCTTGTACCTGCGTGGGTACCACACCATCAGCGGCACGTGCACGTCCTCTTCGTACACGGTGCGGCCCTGAACGTACGTCTCGTGTGGATATCCAAACGCCTGACCGTGATCGCCCGTGACGACGATCAGTGTGTCCTGCTCGAGACCGGCGCGACGTACCGCCTCGAAGATGCGTGCGAGATGGCGATCCGTTTCGTGCACGATGTTCAGGTACCGGCCCAGCTCCCAGTCGTCCGGGGTCGACTCCCGGACCAGATCGAGAAGAGGAACGCCAGGACTCGTCTCGTAGGGATGGTGCGTTTGCGTCGTCCACGCGGTCACGAAAAAGGGCCTCGTGCCGGCACGCGCAATCTGGTCCACGACCTCGTCGACCATGCAGCGATCCTCGACTCCCCACGACGAGACCATCTCCGGACAGGCAAGGTCGTGGTAATCGAGGACGTCATCAAAACCATGGCCCTCGAGGAACGCGCGCCAACCGGCCCATTTCATGTCGCTCGGCGTAACGAAGGTCGTCGAATACCCTCGGCTTCGAAACACGGTCGCCAGCGACGTGCCCGGAAAATCCGGATACTGCTCGGTCATCTCCTTGAAATCGAGCTTCGGGTACGTCGATAACAGCATCGCGACCATCGAATTGGAGCTTCGACCGATGTGCGCGTAGAAATTGTCCGCGACCGCGCTGCGCGCGGATTCCGCCTGCAGCGTTGGCGTCGTGGCATAGAGCGGATTGTGCAGGCTGGTCCACCGAGCCGCTACCGACTCGAGGACGATGAGCACGACATTGGGCGGCCGGCGCGCTGCGAGGGCACGCACGTTGAGCGCGGCTGTCGCGCGACGAATCACATTCGACGGCAAGGAGGCTGTCTGCACCTCCCCCACCTTCGGTGGATCGAAGTCCGCGAGGTCGTCTGGCGTGAATGTCCCGGTCATCCGAACGAAGCCGCCGTCGGCGAACATCTGCCATATCGACGCGGCGATCGCCCACTGCGGGCTTTCGGCAACCTGGCGATCGGAGTGCTCGACGAAGTCCGTCACATACGCGTAATGGCCCGTCGCAACCCACGCTGCTGCGAGGATCGCCGGACTCGCACTGACCCATCTCGTCGACGATACCGCTCGCATGAGGCGAGTCAAGGCGGCCACCGAAACGAGATACACACACGGAATTCCGATCAGGCTGACGATCGCCGGCAGCGTCACGTGTGCGCCCACGGAGGAACGCACCATGCGCACATCGCCGATGACAGCCAGCAGCGGATAGGTCAGGAATCCGCCAACGACGCCGAAGAGAATGATGTTGACGACCGCGTAGAGGCAGCACACTGCTGCGAAGCCCACGAACGCGCCAGAGACCGCCCGTGCAGCAATCGGTCGGCGCGAGGCGATGACCAACAGCAGGCGGGCAGCCGCCCAACACACGGTGGCAAACAGCACATCGACGTACGAGATCGCCAAGATCGAGCGCACGTAATCGAACAGCCCGTCACGCGGCGGTACACCGAGGTGGTAGGCCTTGATGGCGACGAACGACACCCCGAGCATCACCGCAGCCCAGAGCAATTGTCCGGCGCTGGTGGTGCACAGGTCCCGGCGGGAAGTTCCGTCGAGTGCACCAGTCACCAGTGCAAGTATCGTGTGGAATACGGATCGCGGACCAGCAAGATTCCGCGACCTCAGGCGTAGTTACTCCTCGCCAAACGCGTCCAGCAAGAGCGGCAGTAAGCCGTTCATTTTGATGGCCGAGGGCCCGCTCGGCCGCAGGCCTTCCCGGAACCCCCGCTGTAGCAGACGATCGACGACCTGTACCCGGTTGGTGACCACGTGAACCGGCACATCCCAGGTCGCCCCTTCCCCGCTGACCATCGCCGGCGGCTGATGATCGCCAATGAGCACCATTACGAAGTCGCGGTCCGCCCGAAGACGAAGATAGCCGCCAAGCGAAGCGTAGAAATAATCGAGCGCCTGCGCGTAACTCGGGCCGAGATTGAACCAGTCTGGCTCCTGTGCCCACGCGCGGGCCAGTTCCTCGTCGTCATACGGCGTACTTGTGAGGATTCGGCTCCAATCCGGCTGGTACGGCGGTGCCGGTGTGAATGGCGTGTGCGTGCTGATCGTGGGAAAGAAGATGAACACTGGCTGGCGGGGATGTGACGCAATCTCGAGGGCGTCCATCCGGGCGAGCGCGAATTGATCGGTAATGTTCCACCATCCGAATGACGGGCCGTGATAGCCGAGGCGGGCGAGATCGTAGATCTGATCGAACCCGTAGAACGCGCCCTCCGGCCACGCGCTTCGCACGCCTGGCATGATGGCGACTGTCCTGTAGCCGTGACGGGAGAATGCATTCACCATGGTTTCGCGTCGTTGCGACATGAGCCGCACACTGGTCTGCTCGTCGCGCACCTCGTTGCCGGAGAGCAAGCTGACGTGCGCCAGCCACGACTTGCCGCCGAACGTCGTCGATTCGACGAGCGCCGAAACTACGCGACGGCCGGTGTCGCGAATATCGGTATCGAGGCGCCTGCGACTCGCGGCAAGTGCTTCGACAAGTGCGGGTCGATCCCAGCTCACGGCGCCGTACGACTCGACTGCGAGGAGGAGAACGTCGGCACCCTTGACGAGGCCGAAGTTGGAGCGCGTGGTTGGGGCGGGCGGAAGCGCACGCAATCCCGCGCCACTGATCTCATAGGTGAACTGGCGCGCCTGCCGCGCGTAGACACCCGTCACCGGTTCGACGACGCGAAGGTTACGCGGCACCGGTACGCCGAGGGCCTGCGCGGCGCCCACGACGACGACTCCGCCTGCAACGGCCGTCAGCACGTGCCGGACCCGCGAGTCTTTCGACGCATTGGTGACACAGCGAAGCGCCCACCAGAGTGGCAGGTAGATGATGAGCGGTACTAATGCGACGCCCGCAATCGTGGCTGCCACCAGCCACGGCTTCGCCACAAACGACAGCATGGCACCCACGCTCGGCAGATTTCGGAGATCCCAATACAGATTGATGTCACGACCATAAAGCGATCGTGCGGTCACGTCCTCGTAGCGCCCGATCACGAGGAAGACCCAGATCGCAGCGAGGATCCGGACGGCTGCCGGCGAGGGCGTCCTGAACCAGCGGGCGGCCACGATGATGGCCAGCACGCAGAGCGCTACCTCGATAGACAGCGCCGCACTCAACTGGACCGACAGCGTTGGCCAGACGTTGTCGAACGTCAGCGACGCATTCAGCAGCGCGAGAGCGCCAGCCAGCATGGCCCACTGCAGGGCCGCCTTCACGCTGCCATCCTTCCACAACACACTTCGAGGGCTGGAGACAATCCCATTCGGTCCGGATATGACGCGGAGTCAGGTAATGTAGCACCTGATGGCGCCCGTGCGGCACGCACCGACCGCGACCAGCTTTACCTGCAACGCCTGGTGGTCTGGCGACGAGAACCCGGTGCTCGTACACCTGGAGGGCCACGACGCCAACGACAAGATCGTGTACGTCATCCGGACCCGGAAAACATTCTGGGAAATCGATCAGCTCGAGTACATCGCGATGGTAGGACCGAGTGGCGGGATCTACCTCGACGTGGGCAGCAACATCGGCAACCACGCCGTGTTCTTCGGCCTTTTCTGCGCCGACCACGTCGTGGCGATTGAGCCCAACCCCCGCCTGCATCCGATTCTGCGGCGCAACATCGATGCGAACGACCTGGGAGGGCGGACCACCGTCGTGCCCGTGGGCATCAGTGATACCGACCTGGTCGGCGCCATGGCCTTGCGCGACGAACACGGCGGCAACATCGGCGCGAGCCACATCGTACCTGGGCAGGCGGCGGCAGCCGCCGGCGAGCGCGTTGAGCTTCGGCGTCTCGACGACGTGATGGCTGAACTTGCGCCGTCGTTGCCGTCCCTTCCGGTGACGTTTCTCAAGATTGATGTCGAAGGCATGGAGATGGGTGTGCTCCGTAGCGCCGCGACGCTTCTGCGCGAGCATCGGCCGCAGATTTTCATCGAGCTGATCACAGACGATGCGCTCGAAGAGGCCACGTCTGTACTGCGCGAGTTCGGATACGCATGGGTGGACCGTCTCGGCAGCCCTCCGTCGTATCACTTCATTGTGCCGGGGCGGCACACGCTCCGCGCCAACAAATGGCACGGTGGCAGCCATCACTCGCACTCGGTCCACATGGTGGAGGAGGAACTGGCAGCGGTCACATCGCGGGAGGCGGTGGTTATCGTCGCCGACCTCGACGAGGGAGGGTTCGGTAGGTCGATTGCCGGACGCGCTCGGCTCCCCTTCATCGAGAATCAGGGAAAGTACTTCGGTCCGCCCGCCGACGATAGGCACGCCATCGCTGAGCTCACACGGCTTCGCGCTGCCGGCGCCACGCATTTCGCGCTGCTGTGGCCGGCATTCTGGTTCTTTGACACCTATCCGCTCTTAGAAAAGCACCTGCGGCGCGGCCATAAATCCGTGCTCGAGAACGCGCGCGCCGTCGTCTTCGAACTTCGATAGCATGCCGGCGTCAGTCGAGGTATATTGCGCAAGTCTGTGTAGATTTTTCCCAGATACACACAGGGTTAGTCACTTTAACGCTCGTTTTGAACAGTATCGTCGCACCTTGGGCAGGACCGGACCGGTGCGCTGGTTGTCATGTTGTTAGAGATCACGGGAGAATCACACAAGACCTGAGAGCTTCAGCGACGTCGATTGCAGCCGACCTTGCGCATGGCGCGATCGTTGCTCCATCGTTACTTGCGCCTCAGCTATTGGATTGCCGTCACCCGGGTGCGCCTAGAACAATCACAGCGAACAGGGAATCGCGTCACATGCACCCAGAGACGGCAGGCAAATTCATCGAGATAGACGGCCAGCGGTTCCTCATCAAAGGCGTCTCGTACGGGACCTTCGCGCCGAGCGAGCGCAACGGCAATTTCCCGCCTTTGCAGCAGGCCCGGGCGGATTTTGCCTTCATGGCACGGTCCGGGTTCAACACCGTCCGGACCTACACCGCCCCCTCCCTCGCATTACTTGACGAGGCTGCGCAGTGCGGCCTTCGCGTCATCGTCGGTCTGCCCTGGTCGCAGCACGTGGCGTTCCTGGACGACGCGCGCTTGACGCGCGATATCCGGCGGGAGGTCACTGCACACGTCAGGATGCTTGGTTCGCATCCTGCAGCTTTGCTGTTCGCACTCGGCAACGAGATTCCGCCATCCGTCGTGCGCTGGCACGGGCAGAAAAAGGTGACGCGCTTCCTGGAGGACCTCTGTGCCGAGGCCAGGTCCGAATCGCCAGAGAGTCTGCTCACGTACGTGAACTACCCGCCGACCGAGTATCTCGAGCTCGACTGCTTCGATGTCTGCGCGTTCAACGTCTACCTGCACCGCGAAGCCGACCTGCGAGCGTACCTGGCGAGACTGCAGCAGTTAGCCGGCGCGCGTCCGCTGCTCCTCGCAGAGGCAGGGGCCGACAGCATCCGCGAGGGAATGGACGGGCAGGCCACGATTACGGCGATGCACATCCGGGCGGCGTTCGAGGAAGGACTCTGCGGCGCGGTCGCGTTCTCGTGGACCGACGAATGGTGGCGTGGAGGCAGTCAGATCGAGGACTGGGCCTTCGGCCTGGTTGATGCAGATCGGCGCCCGAAACCGGCGTTGGCGGAGGTCAGCGCGGCGTTTGCCTCGGCGCCGTTCCCGGAAGCCAGCGTCCGAATGTGGCCCAAGGTCTCCGTTGTCATCTGCGCCTACAACGCCGCCGACACCCTCGATGACTGCCTCGACTCGCTGGGGCGCCTCAAGTATCCCGACTTCGAAGTCATCGTCGTCAACGACGGCTCTCGTGATGCGACCGGTGACATCGCGCGGCGATACCCCGTACGCCTCATCGAGGTGCCCAACGGCGGGCTCAGCGCGGCGAGGAACATCGGCCTCTCGGCCGCAACCGGTGAGATCGTCGCCTATACCGACGCCGACGTGCGGGTCGATCGGGACTGGCTCACCTATCTCGTGCAACCGTTCCTGACCTCGGATGTCGTCGGTTCCGGCGGTCCCAATGTCGTGCCCCCTGACGATCCCTTCGTGGCGCAGTGCGTCGCGCGCGCTCCGGGCGGACCGACGCAGGTGCTGCTCGACGATCGTATTGCCGAGCACGTGCCCGGTTGCAACATGGCTTTCCGCCGGGAAGCGCTCCTCGCCATCAACGGATTCAATCCGGTTTATCTGCGCGCCGGTGACGACGTGGACATCTGCTGGCGGCTGCAGGCGAAGAAACAGCGCATAGGCTTTTCGCCGTCGGCGCTCGTCTGGCACCATCACCGGTCGTCGATCAAGGCGTACTGGCGACAGCAAGTCGGGTACGGCGAGGGCGAGGCGTGGCTCGATGCCCACCACCCCGAGAAGTTCGCACACGGAACCATGCTGTGGCACGGACGGATCTACAGCCCGCTGCCGTTCATCCGCTCGCTGTCGCAACGCCGCGTCAACAGTGGCATCTGGGGAACGGCTCCGTTTCCCTCCGTCTATTCCACGGGCGTGCATCCGGCGCAACTGCTGCCGCATTCGCCGGCATGGCAGGGACTCTTCACGCTCGCTCTCGTTGCCGGCGCAGCCACATTCGCGATCGGCTATGTCGGGTTGACCGTGCCGTTGCTGCTGGCGGGCGTGGTCGGCTGGCTGACGACCATTGCGCGCTGCTTGAGGTTTGGCTGGCGCTCGGATCTCCGTGACGTCGCGAGTGT
>Ga0207706_10002055_pt1 | contig 19717 bp, 12 predicted proteins | sample KBSC53metaG_FD_184318 | JGI IMG/M metagenome (GOLD analysis project Ga0207706, IMG submission 184318) | Corn rhizosphere microbial communities from Kellogg Biological Station, Michigan, USA - KBS C5-3 metaG (SPAdes) (version 2) | ecosystem: Host-associated > Plants > Roots > Rhizosphere > Soil ... | reverse complement strand
ATCGTGCGAGGTCTGAGCGATCGGAGTCCCGCGGTGGATTCGCTCATCCTCCTGCCGCGCACGACGCGCGACGTCGCCTTCTCACGCGCGCGCGCCGGCACATTCGAATACTGGGCAACACTGGCGGAATGGCAACGCAACGTGCCGCTACCGACGCAGGCAAAGCGACACGGTTTGATGCGGCCGCGGTTCGATTCGCAGCTCGTCGGCGCGTTGGTCGTCGACCCACCGGGACCGCTTCCGGACGACCGGGTGTTCGTCATTACCGAAACCGTCGACCAAGCTCCGCCCATCCGCAACGATCCTCGGGGCATGCCGGGCCGCGAGTTCACGGCGATCAATGGACGCTCATGGCCGTACACGGAACGCTTGCATTACACCGTGGGCGACACGGTTCATTGGCGGCTCATCAACGCGACGTTCCAGTCGCACCCGATGCATCTCCACGGCTTCTACTTTCGAGTCGACGCGCACGGGAACGCCGAAGCGAACGTCGATTCCCTCTACGCGCCGGAGCAGCGACGCATGGCGGTGACCGAGCTGATGAGGTTCGGCGGCGACACGAGAACGATCACCTGGTCGCCGGATCGAACGGGCGCCTGGGTGTTTCATTGCCATCTGGCAAGCCACGTCACGACCCTGCCGCACGTCGATCGGCCCGAGGACATGAATTATCCGGACAATCACGATCACGGCGATCCGGATCACCACGCGCTCACCGGCATGAACGGACTCGTGCTCGGGATTACCGTCGGGGGTGTCGTTCAGGCAGGGGCGGCAGGGGCGGCGTGGCACCCGGCCAAACAGTTACGACTATTCGTGCAGTCCGATTCCGCGCCGAGCGATTCAGCGCGTCGCTGGGGTTATGTGCTGCAACGCGGAAAGGAGCCGCGCCGCGACTCGGTCGAGAGCCCGGGACCACTACTCCTCCTCACGCGAGGCGAGCCGACGAGCATCTCGGTGGTCAATCGGACGCCGGAGCCGACCTCGGTGCATTGGCACGGCATCGAATTAGAGAGTTATTACGACGGCGTCGCTGGGTGGAGCGGGAACTCCGGCCGGACGGCGCCGGCTATTCGGCCCGAATCGACCTTCGAAGCGCGCATCACCCCGAAGCGCGCCGGCACGTTCATGTATCACACCCATTTCAACGACATGCGCCAGCAGTACGGCGGTCTCGTCGGACCGCTGATCGTCCTCGAGCCGGGCGAGAAGTGGAACGCCGAGCGCGAGCTGCTCGTGATGGTGTCCGACGGCCCTCACGCCACCCTCCGGGTGAATGGGACGGCGACGCCGGCGCCGCGAGACCTGCACGTGGGTACGACGTATCGCATCCGCTTGGCCGACGTTGCGATCTATCAACAAAACCTCCAGGTCCGCCTCGTCCGCGACTCGTCGGTGCTGAGATGGCGCGCCGTCGCGAAGGACGGCTTCACCCTCCCGGCGCGGCAGGCGACGGCGCGGCCGAGCGAGGCGAATGTCGCGAGCGGCGAGACGGCCGATTTCGAGTTCACCCCCGACGCGCCGGGAGACTTGGCGCTGGAGATCGACCGGCTCGGCAACTTCCGATTTCACGCCGCGATGACGCTCCATGTCCGGCGATAGGCTGGCGCGATCGGAGCCGAAGGATTGATAGAAAGGGCGAAACTGCTTGGATACGGGACACTGCGACGGGATTGAACAGAAAAGCAACAGGATTAACTGCTTCTGAATGGACTTGGGCGGAAAAGTATCTCTCGCCGATCCCCCTTCAAAAGCAGTAAATCCTGTAGGTCATCCGTTCAATCCCGTTGCGGTGTCCCGTATCCAAAGCAGTTTCGCAGTTCACAACCGCGAGGCCCGATCAATGCGATTCCCGGCGATCGTCTTGTGGTGCGCAGCGCTCAGTGGCTCGTTCGCCTGCGGCTCGGCGAGCACGCTCGACCGCGTCGACGACGCGCGTCTCACCGCCGCCGACGCCGACTCCGCAAACTGGCTGACCTACGGCCGCACCTACAGCGAGCAGCGATTCAGCCCCCTCAAACAGATCAACGATTCGACCGTCACCCGCCTCGGTCTCGTTTGGAGCCACGAGCTGCCGACGACTCGCGGCGTCGAGGCGACGCCGATCGTCGTCGATGGCGTGATTTACACCACGAGCACGTGGAGCGTGGCGTACGCGTACGACGCGGCCACCGGGCGCGAGCTCTGGTCTTACGATCCACACGTCGATCGTTCGCGCGCTCGCACGATCTGCTGCGACGCGGTGAACCGCGGCCTCGCCCTCTACCGCGGCAAGCTCTATCTCGCGACGCTCGACGGGCGTCTCATCGCCATCGACGCGCACAGCGGCCGCGCCGTATGGGACGTGAAAACAGTCGACCAATCGCAGCCCTACGCGATCACCGGCGCGCCGCGCATCGCGCGAGGTCGCGTTATCATCGGCAATGCCGGCGCTGAATTCGGCGTGCGCGGATATGTGTCCGCCTTCGACGCCGAGTCGGGGAAGTTGGCGTGGCGAGTGTTCAGCGTCCCCGGCAATCCGTCGAAGGGATTCGAGACACCGGCGCTCGAAGCCGCGGCCAAGACGTGGCATGGAGAGTTCTGGAAAGCGGGCGGCGGCGGCACGGCGTGGGACCCAATCGTCTACGATCCCGATCTCGATCTCGTCTACTTCGGCACGGGCAACGGAACCGCGTGGTACCGCGATCTGCGGAGCCCCGGTGGCGGCGACAATCTGTATCTCGCATCGATCCTCGCCGTGCGCGCGAGCGACGGACAGTATGCGTGGCACTATCAAGTGACGCCCGGCGACAACTGGGACTTCGACGCGACACAGCCACTGCTCCTCGCCGATCTCACACTCGGCGGCCAGCCGCGCAAGGTGATCATGCAGGCGTCGAAGAACGGTTTCTTCTACGTGCTCGACCGCACGACGGGCAAGTTGATCTCGGCGACGCCGTTCGTCGACGGCGTCACCTGGGCGACGCGCATCGACACGGTGACGGGACGCCCGGTCGAGTCGCCGTCCGCTTACGCCGGAATGAACGCCGTCCTCGTGTCACCGGATGTCGAGGGCGCGCACAACTGGCAGCCGATGGCGTTCGACGCGAAGAAAGGAGTTGTCTATCTCAACGCGCGCAACAACTCTCTCGCGGTGCATGCTCCGAACGCGGAATGGGTAAATGACATCACCAACCGCAATATGGGCGTCGATCAGCGCTACGAGGGCGAGCTCCGGACGCGAGCCGCCGCTGCCGGCGGACCGCGTGGTGAGCTCGTCGCGTGGAACGTCAACGATAGAAAAGCCGTGTGGCGCGTTCCACTTCCCGTGGCGCAGAGCGGAGGCGTGCTCGCCACGGCGGGCAACTTGGTTTTCCAGGGGCGCAGCGACGGCACCTTCGCCGCGTATCGCTCGGGCGACGGAGCGCCGATCTGGAGCTTCGACGCTGGGACGGGCGTGATGGCGGCTCCCGTCACCTACCTCGTCAACGGCGCTCAGTACGTGACCGTGATGGCCGGATGGGGAGGCACGCAGGGGCTCGCGAATCCTCGCAATCACGGTCCTATGAAGCCCGGCTTCGGCCGCATATTGACGTTCGCGATTGGCGGGAAGGCGACGCTCGTGCCGGCGCCGTACGGACACCCCGCACCGCCCGTACCCGCGATCTTACTCGACACCACGCCCGCTGCGCTCCACGAGGGCCAGTTGCTCTACCGCACATACTGCCGCTTCTGCCACGGACTCGATGCGATCGCCGGCCCCGTGCCCGATCTCCGATACGCAACGGCCGACGTTCACCGCCAGTTCGACTCGATCGTACGCGGCGGCGCGCGCAAAGCGTTGGGCATGCCGGCATTCAACGACGTATTGAGCTCGTCACAAGTGCGCGCCATTCAGGCGTACGTGCTCTCACGAGCGGCGGCGGCAGCCGACATCCGCTAACGTAGCCGCACTATCCGCGCGCGGGATGACGTCATCGTTGATTTCTTATCTTTTTCGCCGTGAACCGAAAGGGCACGCTCACCCACGCGGCAAGCGGCCTCGATTCCAGGCCGAGAGTGCGGGCGGGCTCGAAGCGAAAAAGGGGCAGGACATCGCGCACGGCCGCCGTGAACAGATCGTCATCCGATTGTTCGACGATCATGCTCGCGACGTCGGCTCTCCCCTTCTCGTTCACCATGAAGCGCACGACGACCTGACCTTCGCGTGTTCCCGATCGGAGCAGCGCGTCGGGGAACCCTGGGTCCGGAAAGCGCCCGATGATCTTGGGAGAACTGTGCGCGGGAACGATGTCCGCCGACCTGGGACGTGAAGGCTCATTCGACATTTCAGCCCGATTCGTGTCGGACGTGCGCTGCCGTTCCGTCGCCGAACGCAAGATCGCGTCGGCGCTCGGCGGCGCGGGCATGCTCGGGATATCCACCGAATTCAGTCGAATGTCGACGCGGGGCGAGCGAAACTCCGGCCCCGCGCTCGACGGCGTACGCTGCTCGCGCTCGATCTGTTTGGACGGAGTAGTGGGCGCGGGCGCGGGCGCGGGCGCGGGGCTCGCCGGCGTCGTCACGACAGGAGCGACGGCGGTGCTGCGCGGCGCCGCGCTCTTCTCTGGGGAAACCGGTTCCTTGCCGCTGCCGGTACGCGGGGGCACCATCACCAGCCAGGCGATCGCGATGGTGACCGCGGCTCCAGCGGATGAATACACGGTCGTTCGATTCTTGCGCACCAGCTCGGGCAAACTGGCCTGGACCCGTGCGATTGTGGATCTCCAGGCGCCAAGTGCAACACCGCCACTCGGAACATCGCCACTCACAACATCCCCACTCGCAACAGCCCTACTCGCAACATCCCTACTGGCGACGTCCGCGGGAACGACCTCGAGACAGATTGCGCGCGACTCACGACCGGTGATGCTCCCGGACGAACCAGCGCTTTCGTGTGGGAGTGGGGAGATGACGATCTGGGAAGCAGACCACGTCTGTATCGAAGGCGGCGTCCACGAGGCGCCCCCTACCGCAGCGGTGACCGTCGGCGGCTTGGCGCGTTCGCTTAAGCGGGCGGCGAGAGGAAGGCCCCGCGGACTAGCGATCGCACTCCCGGCGGCGTTCGCCGCAGCAGCCGCCGCCGTGTCGGCCGCGCCGGCGACCTGCAGTTCGAGCTCGGCGACGCGCGACTGCGCGGCCCGCAACGTTGCATGGCCAGGACCCAACATCACCTCGCGCGTTGCGAGGGCGCGCTGAAGCAGCGCCAACGCTTCGCCGAAGTTGCCGCGTGCGGCGCACGTCTCAGAGAGGTGCTCCAGCGTGACGATGGTGGCCATGTGACTCGGCTCGAGCACCTTCTCTCGAATGCGCAGTGCATCTCGGTACAGTGCTTCCGCCGAGGCATCATCGCCGAGTCTGCGTTTCACCACGGCAAGGCCGGCGAGCACGGTAGCGACATCGGCATTCTCCTCGCTCTTGCCCCGTGCGATCGCGAGCAAGCGTTCGAGGACGTCCGCGGCGCGCGCGTATTCCGACCGATGAAAGTGTAGCCGTGCCAATTCGTTCAGCACCGGGGCGAGTGCGGCGCTTTCCCTGCCGAAGAGCCCTTCGCTGATAGCGAGTGCTTCGGTGAGGAGCGCCTGCGCTTCGGCGTCCCCTGCCGGGGCGAGCTTCTGCGAGAGTTTCCCGAGGTGGAAAAGCGCGGAAGCGAGCTCGCGCCGGAGATTGGGCTCGCTGCGCGCCGTGATTATGGCCGATCGAAGAAAGTCGGCGGCAACGGGCTCGTCCTTCTTCGTCCACGCGGTGCGAGCTGCATCGAATTGCGCCGTGAACAAGGCTTTCGTTTCGGGCATGTCTCTACCCTGTCGTGTTGCTTTTGTCACGTGCATCGGGTGCTGCGACGACATCGTCCGCACCATCGAATAGTCAGGGCAACGGTCCGGGTGCTATGCAACGCGTTCCCAAGTCCGGCGATGTTGCGGGATGGACGGTACTCCGCGATGATCGCGTGCTTGTGACGACCGAGCGCCAGCGACGAAACGAGCGAGCTCCGCCGTTCGGACTCGCCATCTTGAAGGGAGCGAGCTCCACCGTTCGGGCTCCGTCTACGGCCAGAGTGCCACGCGCCGCGAACGAGCCAGCCGGGCAAACACCGCCGGTGAACCGCTGAATGCCGCGGCGCCAGTAATGAGAGCATCGACCGGGGGCGCCCCGATGAAGGGCAGGACATTCCCTCCGATCGCGCTCACGCCCCAATTCACCGCCACACCGGCGCGCATACCCCACGTTGCGTCGTAACCGGCACTCGCAAGGTCCGGCATATCGATTGTCCACGTGCCGGCCGCGCCGCCCGTGTACGTGGCCGTGACGCTGACATCGACCGAGTTATCGGCCTGTGAGAACTGCGCGGAGGCAGCCGTATTGTATTCGCTCTGCAACGGCAGGCGCGCCCGCAATCGCAGGGACGGAGTCGTGCCGAGGCTTGTGACGGTTGGCGCACTGAGGCGCGGGCCGAGCGTCACCGTGTCAATGTTCGCAGATGTCGCGTGCAACAGCCTTTCAATGAATCGGAACGAAGTTGCGTTCGCGCCGGAAACGGCCCCGATTGAAATGTGGTGATAATCACCAGCGAGAATGAGCGCGTCGGGGATCGTCACGTAAGGCACGAAGTCGACGGCGGCCACCGGCGCGAACGCGCCCGGCGACTCGTAGAAATCGCCCGAGGCGCCGTTGCTCGTGATCAGCGACTCGCTGATCGAGCTCTGATCACCGGCGAGGTTGTTCAACGTGCTGTTGCGGGCGACGGGACTGAATCCCTCAGCACCCCCAAAATCAAGGGTGGGAATCGTCGCGGCGTTCGCGTAATTGGTGCTTCGGCGCACGATCAGCCGCTGCAGCTGCGTCGTGCCATTCGCATTCGGAATGCTGCGCGCAGCGATCAGGTCGCGCGTACCCGCCGGCGCGTTGGTTAACGTGAACGGCAACCCACCCGAAGGCGGAGCCGGATTGCTGAATGTTGTATCCGCGTTGCCGAGCGTGACGGTCGCGTTTTGTGACCCGACATTCTGAACCGCTCCGGTGAGCCGCTTTGTGCCGGCTTGCGGATCGATGCCGCAAACGTTGCCACTCGCAACGGCGGTCAGCTCACTTCCGCTGGCAAACCACACCGTCGTGGCGAAGCCGTTGCCCTGGCGCGTGACATATGCGACGCCTGTGCTGGCTGCGACGCCGAAGGTGAAGCTGCTGTTCACGCCGGGCGTTACGCGTGTCCAGGCGCCGTTCCCGTTCTGGAACGCGAACCAGATCGGTACCTGCGAGGGATCGCAACCCGCGAAGTTGAGCGCCACGTTGTTGCTGCCGCCCGGAGCGGCGGTCACCTGTACTCCGAGCGAAAGCGTCTGTTGCGCCACGCCGGCGCCGGTCGCCGTGATCGTGATCGGATAGCTCCCGACGCCGACCGACAGCGCCGCTGAGACGGTGAGCGTCGCCACGTCGCCGCTTGCACTCGCCGGATTGGGCGTGACGGTGAGGCCGGCCGGTGCGCCACTGACCGCAAAATTCACTGGCCCGGTGAACCCGTTCACGCGGGTGATGTTGATGGCTGCTGTTTGCGTGCTGCCCTGCGGAACGGTGAGCGAAGCGGGCGCGATGGCGACCGAGAAGCTGGGAAGCGTGGAGTTGAAGGTCGCCGTGACGTTGTTGTTGCCGCCCACCGTCGGCGTGAACGTGCACGTCGTCGCGGCGCCGGCACAGCCGCCCGACCAGCCGGCAAACGTGCTGTTGCTGCCCGGCGTTTCGGTCAGCGTGACAGGCACCGCCTTGAACTGCGCCGTGCACGTGTTGCCGCAGTTTATTCCCGCCGGATTCGACGCCACTGTTCCGGTGCCGGCGCCGGCCCGCGCCACGTTGACCGACGGTCCGAAGGTCAGCAGGCTAATGAAAACGGAAATCGGACCGTAGTCCTGCGCTCCGCCCGCACCATTGCCGCCGGTCAGGTTTACCTGGAGGAAATACATCCCCGTTGCGGCGTCAGGCGCCGCGGCGATGGTGAGCGTGCTCGAAAGCGTGCTCCCCGTGAGTGACGTCGGACTGAAGCTGGCCGTAATGCCGCTTGGCTGACCGTTCTGCCAGACAGCATTGAGCGAGATCGGCGCGTCGTACTTGGTGCGCGTGACAGTCAGTGTGAAGGATCGCGACTGGCCGAGCGGCACATTGGTTGGCGTCGTTTCTGACGGCGTAGGCGTTACCACGACATCGAATTTGGACCCCGCGCCCCCCGAGGAATCTGTCGGCCCACCGCAACTCACGATGAGCGCTACGAGAACAAACGGCCATCCGCAATGGACTGCGGCGAAACCGCGTTTCGTGCTGGTCATCAGAGATCTGGGGAGGGAGGTAGGGGTCTAACGGCCGATGGAGTATAGGCGATGGCCTGCCGCCGCGCGAGCACCGATCAGCAATCGCTCATGGTTATGCTGGAGCCGCAAGCCGGGCGAGTTCAGCGTCGCATTCGGCCACGCCCGCACGGTCACCGATGGCCTGCCGGATGCCGCGACTTTGCTGAAGCAATGTGAACGACGTCGCCTCGTCACCATTGGCGCTCGCCGCCGCCGCAAGCAGCGCAAGCGACTCGGCCTCGCCATAGCGGTCCTCCTCGGCGCGGCGCAGCGCAAGACTTTCTTCGCCGAACGCCACGGCTTGCTCGTTGTGTCCGAGCAGTCGTGACGCCCAACTCGCGAGCGCAAGGCCATGCGCCACGCCCCACCGATCGCCGAATCGACGAAAGCCGTTGATCTCGAGAATCTCGGCGGCACGTGCGGCATCACCCAGTCGCAGGAATGCGTGCGCTTTGATCTCACGTGCGAAATAGATCAGCCGGCGATCTCCGACGTCGTCGAGCGTTTGCTCGGCGCGATCGAGCAGCGCGATCGCGTCCGACACCTCACCCATCCGGCACCACGTCCACGCGAGAAACGTGTCGGAGAAAGCCACACCCCGTCGATCGGACACCTGTTGGCGGATCGCCGAACTGCGTTTCAAGGCCTCGCACGCCTCGTGGAAGTTTCCTTCAAAGAGGGCCGTGGCACCGAGGTTGGTGAGGGCGAGCGCCGCCACTCGCGTCGCACCCACTTCCTCGGCCAGCGCCAGACATTCATTTGACAACTGCCGCGCCTTCACGAAATCACACTGTCGCCAGGCAATCCAGCCCAAGTCGGCGAGGGCGCGCGCGATACCCGTCGCATCGCCTTGCGTGCGACGAATCGCCAGCACTGCCTCGAAGTATGCCTTGGCCGCGGCGACCGCTCCGCTGTTCTGCGCCAGGGTGCCGGCGCCCGTCATCACGTCTGCACGTAACCGATCCAGATCAGGCGCCTGCGACGCCGGCATCTCGAGGACGCGCGCCAGCCAAACGCGACCTTCCTCCAAATGCCCGCGCACGAGCCAATACCGCCAGAGCGCTGCCGCGAGCGCAAGCGCCTGTTCGGCGTGACCGCCGCTGATCGTCCATTCGAGGGCGCTGGCCAGATTGGTGTGATCGCGCGCGAGCGTCGACAACGCGTCTTGTTGCGCTTGGCCAGTGAGCTTTGGCTCGAGCTGCGTCGCCACCCGCTGGTACCACTCAGCATGCCGACTCAGGACAGCGTCCTTGTCAGAGGAGCGCAGCAACGCATCCAATGCGAATTCGCGCACCGTCTCGAGCATGCGAAGGCGTGGATCGTCGCGTTGCGCAGGTTCAGGCATGAGCAGGCTTGCGTCCACCAGAGCAGTCAGCGCATCGAGCGCGGAAGTCGCATTGTCATTGCTATCGGCGCAGACCCACTCGGCGGCTGCAACGGACGCACCTCCGGCAAAAGCGCCGACGCGCGCGAACGCTCGTCGTTCGGCGTCGGATAACAATGCAACGCTCCAAGCGACGGTCTCGCGAATCGTCTGTTGACGCGCCGGCATGTCTCGCCCACCACCGGACACCAGCTCCAACCCGGATTCCAGCCGGGTCGCAATCGTTCGCGGAGACATGAGCCGGCATCGCGCCGCCGCGAGCTCGATCGCCAACGGCAGTCCGTCCACCCGCGCACAGATTCGCGCGGCGGCGACAAGCGTGTCGTCGTCGACAGCGAGCGACGGATTCGCCACAGCCGCGCGACGGAGAAACAAGCGGACCGCGGAATTCGCTCGCAGCGCGTCGATATTGGTTGGATCCTCGGGTAGCGCGAGCGGAGCGACGACGAATTCATGCTCGGCGCGAATCCCGAGTCGCATGCGGCTCGTGACGAGCAGTTTTGCGTCCGGCGCTGCGTTCACCAGACGTGCAATCGCCCCCGCCGCGTCCACAACCTGCTCGAAGTTGTCGAGGACGATCAGCACCCGACGCCCGGCCAGCGACGATGCGATCGCCTCGACCGGGTCGTGGCCCGGCCCGAGCTGAACTCCACATGCGGAAGCAACGGCGGGAATCACCCCGGCCGAGTCGCGCAACGCCGAAAGGTCCACGAACCAGACGCGATCAACTCGCGGCTCGACCGCGCGAGCGACCTGAATCGCGAGCCGCGTCTTCCCGGTTCCACCAGCACCCGTAAGCGTGAGCAGTGACAGGTCCGATCGCTCGATGAGCGCCGTGGCGACACGGAGCTCATCGTCGCGTCCGATCATTTCATCGGCGATCACGGGAAGGCGTGACGGCGTGCCTCGCAGTGAGGACGCGTACGCCATGATCCTGGCATTCGGCTCACCGTCCAGATCTTCGCGCACGCGCTGCGCATATCGATCGGCGGTTCTCAACGCTTCGGCAAGATCGCCTCGCGCGACCAGCGCCTCCATTAGGCCATGCACCGCGCGCGTCTTCAGCGCGTCGATCTCGACGAGCCGGCGCCACCAGTGCGAGGCCGCCGCCAAGTCCCGCCGACTTTCAGCGTCCATCGCGAGCGCCCCAAGTGCTTGCTCGGCGGCTTGACTGAGGCGCAGGCGAACGCCATCGAGCCAGTGCTCGAAATCCACGGCGTCAGAGATGAAGACGCCGGCCAGGAATTGCCCGCCGTAAAGATTCGCCGCTGTCTCGGAGTCTCCGCGAGCGACGGCCGCCTCGAACTCCGACACGTCGCTCCAGACGACGCCGCTGTTGAGCGTCAGCACTTCCTGTCCGAACACCAGTTCGGCCTCGCTGGTGTCGCGCTTGAGCGCATACAGCGCCTGCGAGAGTGCAGCGCGCGCGCGGGCTTCGTCCACCTCGGGCCAGAGTAGTCCGACGAGTGCGTCCCGGCTCATTCCTTTGTGGCCGGCGGCGGCGAGCGCCGCGAGCAAGACGAGCCGCCGCCGCTGGGCGGCCGCCCCGGTCAGCGGACCCTCGTCACCCTCCAGCCACAGGCCTCCGAACGTCCTGAGACGCAACACCTTGCGTGGTTCTCCGTCGTCCGAGTGATCCAGGTGAGACCGAGGTGAGATCGGCGTCCCATACTAGGCTCCGTTTCCTGGACCAGCAAGCGAGAACACCATCACTGGAGGCCGTATGCAAGCACAATTAATCACTTATCAATTGCACGATATCTCTCAGGCGGACTACCTCAAGAAAATGGTAGAACCCGATGCGCCAGTTTTGGCGAAGGTACCGGGTCTCATTTCAAAAGTGTGGTTGGCGGACGAAGAGAAAAACAGCTTTGGCGGTTTCTATTTGTGGGAGAACAAAGCCGCAATGGACAACTTCATGCACTCTGATCTTGTCAAAGCGGTCGTCAGCCGGCCGTTTGTGAAACACGTTTCGTCGGTTGACTTCGAAGTCAATCGAAACGCCTCGTTGATTACTCGGGGTCTGAAATAGGAGCGGGGCCCCCCGCGTGTCACACCTTCGGCACAATCGCCTTGGCGAGCGCCAACGCCTTTGGCTCGATCTGGGGAACCGGAACGCCCGCGCCCCAAACGTGAACGGCGAAATAGCTCTCCCCTTTCTTGACGCGCAGGGAGTTCTGCTTGCCGTCGCTCGATTCCGAGTAGTAGGCCTCGTCGCCGAGCGCGTTCACCGAGACGACCTTGAACTTGTTCGAGCCGGCGATCGCCTTGCCGACGTTGTACCCGCGCGCGTCGATGACGGTGACATCGACGATCGCGCCGGGATCGCCCGGCTTGACCGGCTGTCGCCACTGACAGGCCTTCGCCGTGATCGATTTTGGATTGCCCATTGGCACACCCATCGCGGCATCGATCTCGGCTTTCGTCAGGAGTCCGCACGCGTCATGCGGTGCGGTGCCGGACATCGAGCGCGTTGGCACGACTGGGGCGAGCGAAAGGACAAGCGCCACCGATAGGACATTGCGCATGAGACTCCCCGCGATTGTTTCCTGGTAACTACCGTCCGCGCGGGACGAAGGCAATGCGACGACACAATCTTAATGACCCTCCGGTCGGTCATCCATTGAACCCCGTCGCTGTGTCCCGTATCGAGGGCAGTTTCGTAGTTCGGTCGTGACTCCCCTTGACGGTCGAAAGGAGCAAACGATATACTCTTTTCGAGTGTCGAAAGGAGAACACATGAGCGACCGCGAACGCGACGACCTATTGCAAGGCACGCTCGACATGCTCGTGCTCAAGAGCTTACAGCTGGGCCCGATGCACGGGTGGGGAATTACCGAACGGCTCGAGCAAGGGTCCAAGAGCATCCTCCAGATCGGGCAAGGGTCGCTCTACCCGGCCCTCTACCGGCTGGAGCGTCAGCGTTTCGTGGAGTCGTCGTGGGGCACGTCGGACAACAACCGGCGCGCGCGCTACTACTCACTGACCGCCGCCGGGCGCGCTCGCTTGACCGAGGAACGGCAAGCGTGGCGCCGGATGGCGCGCGCGGTCGAACTGATCCTCGCGATGGACTGAGGTTCTCCTATGACTCATCGGAAAACGTGGCGCGACCGCCTTGCACTGCTCACCGGCTTTCGGCGTGCGGGGGAGATGGACGAGCGCTTCAAGAGCGAGATGGATTTCCACGTCGCCATGTCGACGCAGAAGAACGTGCGCAGTGGCATGACCACCGACGAAGCGCGGCGCGCGGCCAGCGTCGAATTCGGCGGGCGCGCGCAGTGGCGCGAAGCCGCGCGCGATGAAACGCGGAGCCGCTACCTCGAGGAGTTGCTGCACGACGCGCGGTACGCGATCCGGAGCCTCCGGCGCGCGCCCGCCTTCACCGCGGCCGCGGTCGCGACGCTTGCGCTCAGCATCGGCGCGACGACGTCGATCTTCTCGGTGGTGAACGCGGCGTTGCTGCGTCGTCTCCCTTACGCGAATCCCGACCGCGTTGTCGCGGTCTGTGAATGGCTCACCACGAAGCCCATCTCCGAGTCGTGCGGCGCGGGCTCGTTCAGCGTCGCCAACTACGTGATCTGGCGAAGCGAGGCGAAATCCTTCGACGGCTTCGCCGCGTTCATCGAACGACGCGTATCTGTGACGCCACCGAGCGGCGAGCCGATCTCGGCTCAGGCGCGGATCACGTCGGCGGGGCTTTTCCCCGTCGTCGGCGCTCGGCCAGCGCTGGGGCGCTTCTTCACACCTACGGAAGATGTGCAGGGCGGCCCGAATGTAGTGGTCCTCAGCTATCCGTTCTGGAAACAGACCTTCGGTGGCGACTCGAGCGTCATCGGGAAAAAGGTCATTTTGAACACGTTGCAATACGAGGTCGTCGGCGTTGGCAAACAGGACTTGGTCGTCTACGAGCCGGTAGACCTCTGGCTTCCGGCCCGTTTCAGCGACGCGCAGCGAACGCAGCCCGGCCGGAGCCTGCGCACGATCGCGCTCCTCAAGCCCGGCGTAACGGTCGAGCGCGCGACCGCCGAGATGAAGCAGCTCTCGGCGCGCCGCGCGCAAGACGAGCCGCGATACAACTCGAACATGACGGCGTATGTCACACCGCTCAAGGAACGGCTCGTCGGTAATTCGCGCGCGGTCTTGTGGACGCTGCTGGGAGCCGTGGGGTTCCTTCTGCTGATCGCCTGCGCGAACGTCGCGAACCTGCTGCTGGCGCGCGCGTCCGATCGCGAGCGGGAGGTCGCGGTGCGGATCTCGATCGGTGCGTCGCCGCAACGGATCGTCCGGCAGCTCCTCACCGAGAGCGTCGTGCTGTCGGTGGTGTCGGCGCTGCTGGGTTTCGGACTTGCCATCAAAGGGACCGCGCTGCTCGTCGCGCTCGTGCCAAGCGATCTCGGCGCGCAGCTCCCGCAGGACGTCACGGTCGATTGGCGTCTGCTGGCGTTCATCGCCGCCGTCGGTGTCGGAACCGGTGTTCTGTTCGGCGTCGTGCCGGCGCTCCAGGCGGCGCGTGGCGACGTTCAGGAAACGCTCAAGGAAGGTGGGCGTGGCGGGTCGAATCAATCGCGCTCCTCGGCGCGGCTGCGCAGCGCGCTGGTGGTGGCCGAGATGTCACTGGCGCTCGTGCTTCTCACCGGCGCGGGATTGATGGTGCGCAGCTTCGCGGCGTTGCAGCGTGTAGACCTTGGATTTCGGCCGGAACACGCGCTGACCGCGCGCATCTCGCTTCCGGGCAGGAAATATCCGAGCGACACTGCAGTCGCGGCATTCTTCAAGCAGGCCGAGTCGCGCATCGCTCAACAGCCGGGCGTGCGTTCGGTTGGATCGATCAGTTACATGCCGCTCACCGGCGAGCGGTCGGTGACTGGATTCGACATCGAAGGACGCCCAGCGTGGAAACCCGGTGAAGGACCGGGCGGCGACATGCGCGCCGTGACCCCGGGCTACTTCGCGACGATGGGGATTCCAATTCGCGAGGGTCGCGGTTTCACCGACACGGACGATATCGGCTCGGAAAAGGTCGGAATCGTGAGCCAGACCCTGGCGAAATCGCTCTTTCCGACCGAGAGCCCGATCAACCACTACCTACTATATGATTGGGGCACGCCGCAACGCGTGCGGATCGTTGGCGTTGCGGGCGACGTTCATCACGACGGCGCGGCGAAAGAGACGTACATGGAGATCTACCGGCCACTGCCTCAGTTCCAGTACAACAGCATGGCGATGGTCGTGCGGGTGGAGGGCGATCCCTCACGCATCGCGACCCCGATGCGGAAAGCCGTGCGGGACATCGACGCCAACATTCCGCTTGCCTCGGTGATGCCGATGACCGAGCTCGTGACGCGTTCCGTCGGCTCGACTCGGCTGAGTGCCACGCTGTTCGGCCTGTTCGGGGTTCTCGGATTGCTCCTTGCCGGAATCGGGATCTACGGTGTGATGACGTACACCGTGCAGCAGCGGCGCCACGAGATCGGCGTGCGTTTGGCGTTGGGCGCTGGACCGCGGGACGTGGTAGCGATGGTGGTCGGTCGCGCCGCGCGGCTCTCGGCGATCGGCATCGTGATTGGAACGGTGCTCGCGTTCGCCGGATCGGGGCTTCTCAAGAAGTTGCTGTTCGGTGTGCCGGCGCACGACGCAATGACGTTCGCGGGCGTGGCAATAATTCTGGCGGTTATCGGAACGATCGCGGCCGTCATCCCGGGCTTGCGAGCGACGCACGTAGATCCGGTCTCGGCGCTACGCGGAGAATGATCTGGATTTGCCGGATTTCAACGCGGGGGCGGAGCGCGATGCGTAGGATGCGCGGCCAACCATTTCCGCAGGATCGCGCTCGTGTGCACCCGCGCCTTCAATCGATGCAGCGTCTGGTAGAGTCCCCACTCGCTGCGGCCGAGGAAGACGTACTCCGGTAATCCCGCGTTCGCTCTCGCCAGCTTCGCCGACTCGCGATAGAGCAGGATCAGCACACCAGCGTCGCTGAAGTCGAACGGCCGCGCCGCTGCAGGCGGATCGCGACGCTGGCGAACTCAGTTCATGAGCGGCAGTTTAGCGCATCCCGTCGCTCGACCACGCGAGCACCTCATGTGGCTCTTGGCAACTGCCCTTCTCGGCTTCACGATACCGAACGGGTTCTTCCTGTATTGGCTTTTCTTCGAGTACCGCGGCGTCCGCCCGGTGCTACACGACCATCTCGCGCTCGGATTCATCCTCGACGTTCTTCTCGCGCTCGTCATTCTCTCGGTGTACTTCTCGCGTCGGCCCGTTGGCCCGGTAAAATGGTATTGGTTCGTGGCCCTGTCGTTCGCCGGTGGCCTCGGCTTCAGTTTGCCGTTGTACTATTGGTTGAATCAACGCAGCCGGAGCGAATCCTCGTGACTAGCGAGAGAACTTTCGATATGTGGCGCGGCAACTCAGCGGCTCGCCGGCTTTTCGCCGTGGCACTTCTTGCTTCATCGACCGCGGGAGCGCAGCAGGCGAAGCCGCCCGAAGTTCTCGTGCTGGCCACGGGCGGCACCATCGCGTCGACCGGTAACTACTACGGCGACCGCGGCGGAGAGGTGAACAAGGTGAGCGTCGACGAGCTCACCAAGGCCGCGCCGGGGATCGACAAGGTGGCGACGATCAGCGCCGAGCAATTCTCGAACGTCGCCTCGGGCGCCATCGGACCGAAACAGTGGATGGATCTCGCGCGACGGATCAACGCCGCCTTTCGCGAGCGGTCGTCGCTCGCCGGCGTCGTCGTTACGCACGGCACGGATACGATGGAGGAGACGTCCTACTTCCTCGACCTCACCGTCACGGGCGACCGGCCGGTAATCGTCACGGGAGCAATGCGGCCGGCGGACGCGATCGGCGCCGACGGGCCGGCGAACTTGTTCAACGCCGTGCGCGCGGCGGCGGCTCCCGCGTCACGTGGACGCGGCGCGATGGTGTTGATGGACGATCGCCTGTTCGCGGCGCGCGAAGTGACGAAGACGAACACGACGCGCGTCGAGACCTTTCAAGCGCCCGAGCACGGCCCGCTCGCCATCGTCGATCACGATACCATCTACTTCAATCGCGCCCGGCCGACGCGCCGGCCTGCGTTCGATCTCTCGAGCGTGACCGAGTTGCCGCGCGTCGACATCATCTATACGTATGGCGGCGCGGACAGCGTGTTGATCGACGCCGCCGTCGCCGCCGGCGCAAAGGGAATTGTCGTCGCCGGCGTGGGTGCCGGTGGAACGACGCCCGGTCAGGGCGCCGCGTTACGACGAGCGAACGAGAAAGGAGTCGTCGTTGTCGTCGGCAGTCGCACGGGATCCGGCCGCGTCGCCGGAAGCACAACTCGGCCGGGCCCGGGCGATCTCAACGTGCAAAAGGCGCGCATCCTTCTCATGCTGGCGCTCACGCGCACGCAGGATCGCGCGGAGGTCGCGAAGATCTTCAACGATTACAGCGGCGCCGAGCCGTGAGTGTCACACCGCCACGTATGCCCATCCAGGACCCAGGATCCAGGACCCAGGACCTGTTGGTCAGAGGTTTTTCCAATCGGTGAAGCGCGGCGGCTTGGCGTACGGCGGGCCCACCTGGATGACGATGTCGCTGTGCCGCTCGAGTTTGACTTTCGATGGATCGCCGGTGAACTGCTTGCCGTTGACCCACACCTGCATCTTTTCACCTTTCTTCACCACCGCGCCCGCGGCGTGGCTACGGTCGAGCGGCTGGCCCCAGACCGCAAAGAAATCGCCGAGCGTGAAGGACCGGTCCACTGGCGCCTCGACGTGAATGAATCCGTCCGGCGTGTGGGTGTGCAGCCAATAAATGCATCGCGCGGCTTGCGGAATCCCGATGTATGCTGGAATGTCGACCAACTTGCCGCGGTCGTAGATCACGAGATGCTGATGGATGTGGATCCGTTGACCTTCGCCGGCATCGCATGTGATTCCGTTGACGGGGCGGCCCGCGAGCTGGGCGAGTTGGGCCGGGAGCGGTGCGGCGGTCGCCAGCAGCAGCAGTAGAGTTTCGATGCGACGCATGGGATGGGTTGTTGCTGGAAAAGGCGCCTGAAAATACCGGTTAGAACCCTGTTCGGCGAACACCGTTCCACCGTTTCGTCGCTGTTCCCGCCTCCATCGCTCACTCCTGCCGACGCCGCCATGCAAAAGATGCTTCGTCTCGCGATACTTGCGGTCATGCCGCTGTTTGGCGCTTGCACCGTCCTCACGCACGCTCACGTCGCGGATGGGGTGTCTGGACTTCCCTATCGTGACCGCGCATTCACACGCGCGGCCGCGGCGCGTGTCGGATTTGCTTTGGACGCCCTTCCCACCTGGGCATTTGCCTTGAGCGGAACCTGGGTGATGGACCAGGACCGCGCCGCCTACTTTGAGCCTAAGTGCTTCACGTACGTCAACGGCGTGAGAACCCAGACGGGTTGCTACCCGGTGATCCAGGCGCAGTCCACGGCGCTCGAGGTGGAGAAGCGCTGGGGGCCAACGGCAACCGTGCATCCTTTGGCGTCGGCGTCGCTGGGCCGTGTGAACACTGGGAACGTCTACCGTAACACCGCCCGGTGTTTGTGCAGCTCAAAGGACTCATCGTGGACTTCCCCTTTCGTCACTCTGGGCGGCGGCGGCGAGCTCAATATCGCGCGCTGGTTGCACGTGGCGCTCACCGCCGGCTACCGAGAGGTATTCCGACGCGGTGCTCCTAGCGGGACCGTTTCCCCGTCCGGGCTCACGCTTACGTCGCTGCTCATCGTAGGACGACCGTACCGATAGGGCCGCGGGGTTGTCCCCGGATGACCAGTCGGTCCAGCCCTTACTCCTCGCGCAGCGCCACCGTCGGATCAACCCGCGTCGCACGAAGCGCCGGGACGTAGATCGCGAGCATCGCCGTCGCGATCAGCACGACCGGGACGAGGGCGAACGTCACCAGATCGGTCGTGCTGACGCCGAACAGCAGACTGGCCATCACGCGCGTGAGGGCAAAGGCGCCGAGCAGCCCGGCGACGACACCGACCGCGGTCAGCTCCATTCCCTGCCGCAGCACCATCAGCAGAATGCCGCCCCGGTCGGCGCCGAGCGCCATGCGGATCCCGATCTCGTGCGAGCCTTGCGCGACGAGATGCGACATGACGCCATAGACGCCGACGATCGCCAGCAGCAGTGCAAACGCGGCGAACGCGCCGAGCATCGTCGTGGCGAATCGCTGTCGCGCCATGGAGCCGCTCATTCGGGCGGACATCGTCTGGACGTCGAACACGGGCAGCGACGGATCCAGCTCGTGCATCTTCTTCACCATCGCCCCGGCAACCGTGGCGGGGTCACCCGTCGTTCTCGCCACCTGATAGTTGGCGTTCGGCGACGGCATGTACACGACAATCCGCCCGTCGACGTCGAGGCCGTACTGTTTCACCGAGCCGACGACGCCGACGATCGTGAACTTCCGCGCGGGGTTGAACCACACGTGCTTGCCGATGGCGCTTGCCCCCGCCGGCGGCCAGAAGCGCTTGGCGAACTTGTTGTCGATGATGACGACCGGATCGGCGTTCTGCGGGAGATCGGCATCGGTGAAGGCCCGCCCGGCGACGAGCGGAATCCGCATCGTACTGAAATACTTGGTGGTCACGCCGCGCTGATCGACCTGGAGCTCCTGTCCCGGCTCCGGTGTCCAGCCCTCGACGTTGATCGTGCCCCAACCGACGGATGAGGTGAACGGAAGGGCCGAAACCGCGCCTCGCTCCTTTACACCGGGAACACTCGCCAGCTGTTCGCCGAAAGTGGCGCTGTAGGCAACGGAGGCGTCGCGGCTCTCGAATCGCCGGGCCGATGAACCGAGCCGCATCGAGATGACGCCCTCGGGGTCGAAGCCCGGCGATACGCTCTGCAGTCGCACGAAACTGCGAATGAGCAACCCCGCGCCGACGAGCAGCACGATCGAGATCGCCACTTCTCCGGCGACCAGCAGGCCTCGCACGCGGCGGCGCGAG
>Ga0207706_10002054_pt1 | contig 19742 bp, 17 predicted proteins | sample KBSC53metaG_FD_184318 | JGI IMG/M metagenome (GOLD analysis project Ga0207706, IMG submission 184318) | Corn rhizosphere microbial communities from Kellogg Biological Station, Michigan, USA - KBS C5-3 metaG (SPAdes) (version 2) | ecosystem: Host-associated > Plants > Roots > Rhizosphere > Soil ... | reverse complement strand
TTTCATCACCGGTCCTGCCGCGGCGACGCTGCTTGCGGACCTCGGGGCCGAGGTGATCAAGGTCGAGCAGCCGGGCACCGGCGACCCGTTCCGCGCCTTCGACGGCGACCTCTATTCACCACACTTCCAGACCTACAACCGCAACAAGAAGTCGATCGAGCTCAACACCAAGGACGAAGGCGACCTCGCGAAGTTCGACGCGCTGGTCGCAACCGCCGACGTGTTCATCCAGAACTTCCGTCCGGGCGTCGCCGAACGATTGAAGGTCGATGCCGCGCGGCTGCAGGCGCTCAATCCGCGGCTGGTCTACGCCGACATCTCCGGTTTCGGCCAGGAGGGGCCGCACCGCGATCGGCCGGCGTTCGACACCGTCGCCCAGGCGAGCGCCGGGTTCCTGCGCCTCCTCATCAATCCCGACCATCCGCGCGTCGTCGGGCCGGCGATCGCCGACGCGGTGACGGGGTTCTACGCGGCGATGGGCGTGCTGGCGGCGCTGTACGAGCGCGAGGCGACCGGCAAGGGCCGCCACGTCGAGACGAGCATGTTCGAGGCGATGTGCCACTTCAACCTCGACGACTTCACCCATTACCTGGCGGTCGACCAGATCATGGGGCCGTACTCGCGGCCGCACGTGTCGCAGAGCTACGTCTTCGAATGCGCCGACGGGGGGTGGATTGCCCTCCACATGTCGAGCCCGCCGAAGTTCTGGGAAAACCTCGCCACCGCGATGGGTGTGCCCGACATGCTCGAACGCGAGGAATTCGCCACCCGGCCCGCACGCATCAAGAACTACGAGAAGGTGATCCAATTTCTCGCGCCGATCTTCAAGTCGAACACGCGCCAGCACTGGGACGACCGGCTGACCGAGCTCGAGGTGCCGCACTCGCCGATCCTCAATTCGAAGGAAGTACTCGAAGGCGAGCTAGGCCAGTTCCACCAGGTGATGGCCGAATGCGAAGGCCCGCGCGGGCGCTTCCGCACGATCCGCTCGCCGCTCCACTTCGACGGCGAGATCGAGCGTACGATAACCGCGCCGCCCGAGCTGGGGCAGGACAACGCGCAGTACCTCGCAAATTCGTGACGCTGCGCCCGCGTGCCTTTGAGATCGCACCTGGCCCCCAGGACGACGCGCGGCTGACCGCTGTCGGCGGCGTGGTGCCGCGGGGCGAGAAATCTGCGCCTTCAGCGCGCCAAGTGTGAATGAATTGCCACGCGGGAACGCTTTGCTAGACTGCCCGCCAACTGCGGCCGTTCGTGACTCGGCGCCGCCAATGGAGAGAGGGATATGAACAGCGTACCCAGCCGCCTGCACCACACGGCCTATGTCAGCAAAAACCTCGAGGCGACGCGCCATTTCTACGAGGACGTGCTGGGCATTCCGCTGGTCGCCACCTGGTGCGAAACCGACTTCCTGTTCGGCAAGGACCGCACCTACTGCCACCTGTTCTTCGGCCTGCAGGACGGCAGCGCGCTGGCGTTCTTCCAGTTCGCCGACCCCGAGGACCAGGCGCTGTTCGGGCCCGCCCTGCCGCCTTCGCCGTTCCGCCACATCGCGCTCAACGTCGACAAGGAGACGCAGGCCGAGCTGGAGCGCCGGATCGAGAAGGCCGGCTTCACCCTGCCGCAGACCTACACGCTCGAGCACGGCTACTGCCGTTCGGTCTACGTCGAGGACCCGGACGGGATGATCGTCGAGTTCACCTGCGACGACGCGCGCGCCGCGGCCGGCGATGCCGATCGCCGCGCCAAGGCGCACGCCGAACTGAAGCGCTGGCTCGCCGGCGACCACACGACCAACAACGACTTCCGCCATGCCGAAGCGGCGGAGTAACGCCGTCCGTCGCCTTACCTGCGTACCTACGTCATCTCCCGCGAGCGCGGGAGCCCAGCGAACAAGGGGGCGCGCTCGGCGCTCGACCGCCCTGGGCCCCGCCTTTGCGGGGAGGGCGAACTGAGAGAGGTCCACTCCATGCCGCAGCTTCCGCTCCTTCCCACCTCGCTCGTCGGCTCCTACGCCCAGCCGGACTGGCTGATCGACCGCGAGAAGCTCGCCGGCCGCTTCCCGCCGCGCACGCGGATGACGGAGCTGTGGCGGGTGCCCGCGGATTACCTCGAGCAGGCGTGGGACGATGCGACCGTCTACGCGATCGCCGAGCAGGAGCGCGCCGGGCTCGACATCATCACCGACGGCGAGATGCGGCGGGAGAGCTACTCGAACCGCTTCGCCACCGCGCTCGACGGCGTCGACCTGCACGATCACGGCACCGCGCTCGACCGCAGCGGCGAGCCGGTGCCGGTGCCGCGCGTCACAGGTGAGATCAGGCGCCGCCACGCGGTACAGGTGCGCGACGTCGAATTCCTCAAGGAGCACGTCAGTCCGGGCAAGGCGATCAAGATCACCGTGCCCGGCCCGTTCACGATGAGCCAGCAGGCGCAGGATGATCATTACGGCGACGGCGAGGCGCTGGCGGTGGCCTATGCGGCCGCGGTCAACGAGGAGATCAAGGACCTGTTCGCCGCCGGGGCCGACGTTGTCCAGCTCGACGAGCCGTACATGCAGGCGCGGCCGGACAAGGCGCGCGCGTTCGGCCTCAAAGCGCTCGAACGCGCGCTGGAAGGCATCAGGGGTACAACAGCCCTGCACATCTGCTTCGGCTACGCGCACCTGATCCACGAGCGGCCCGAGGGCTACAGCTTCCTGCCCGAGCTGGCGTCGAGCGATGTCGCACAGATCTCGATCGAGACCGCGCAGTCGAACCTCGACACCTCGGTGCTCGAAACGCTGCCGGGCAAGACGATCATCCTCGGCGTACTCGACTTGTCGACCCACGCGGTCGAGGAGCCGGAGACGGTCGCCGCGCGCATCCGCAGGGCGCTGCCGCACGTCGATGCCAGCCGGATCATCGTCGCGCCCGACTGCGGCCTCAAGTACCTCCCGCGCGAGGTCGCCTTCGGCAAGATGAAGGCGATGGCGGAAGGGGCGAAGATCGTGCGGGCGGAGCTTTCGTGAGCTTCAAGACCACTCACACCGGCAGCCTGCCGCGGCCGGACTACCTGCTCGAGCTGATGTTTGCCCGCGAAGGCGGCGAGGGGGTCGACGCGGCCACGCTGGACGAGGCGATCGAGCGCGCGACCGCCCACGTCATCGCGCGCCAGAAGCAGGCCGGCGTCAGCGTCGTCAACGACGGCGAGATGTCGAAGCCGAGCTACGCAACTTACATCAAGCATCGCCTGTCGGGCTTCGGCGGCGAGGCCGGGCAGTACGAGTTCGAGGACCTCGAGCAGTTCCCGGGGGCCAAGGCACAGGTCTTCGGCAACCGCGGCCGCGCCAAGCGCAGCGCGCCGGCGTGCACCGCACCGATCGAGGTGATCGACATGGACGCGCCGCGCGAGGATGCCGAGCGCCTGAACCGTCTCGCCGGCGGACACGAGACCTTCATGTCCGCCGCTTCGCCCGGCGTGACCGCCCTGTTCTTTCCCAACCAGTTTTACAGGAGCGACGAGGAATACGTCTTCGCCCTCGCCGAAGGCTTGCGCCACGAATACGAGACCATCGCCAGCGCCGGCATTACCCTGCAGGTTGATTGCCCTGATCTCGCGATGGGCCGCCACGTGCAGTTCACGGCGCTTTCGACCGAGGAATTCCGCAAGCGAATCGGCATGAACGTCGCCGCGCTCAACCACGCGTTGCGCAACATCCCGGCCGAGCAGCTGAGGATGCACCTGTGCTGGGGCAATTACCCCGGCCCGCACACCTGCGATGTCGCGCTGGAGGACATTGCCGATATCGTCTGGAGCGCGAGGCCGCAGACCGTGCTGATCGAGGGCGCCAACCCGCGCCACGCGCACGAATTCGCATACTTCGAAGAACACGAGCTGCCCGAGGGCAAGGTCCTGTGCCCGGGCATGATCGAGCCGCAGTCTCCTTACGTCGAGCACCCCGAGCTGATCGCCCAGCGCATCGGCCGCTATGCCGACCTGCTCGGCCGCGAGCGGGTCATGGCCGGGGTGGATTGCGGCTTCTCGGTCCACGCCGGCAGCAACAACCTCGATCCCGAAGTCGTCTGGGCCAAGCTCGCCGCGCTTTCCGAAGGGGCGGCGATCGCCAGCAAGCGCTATTTCTGAGCAGGCCCGGCGGCGAATTGCATCGCCACCGCTCAAGAATTGTGGCACTATCGCGTTGTCCGATAGCCGATTCTTGGGAGTGGAATCATGCGGGACTTCCTGTTGCCGGTTGCCGCGGTCGCCTTGCTCATGCCGGGAGCCGCCCTGGCGGACGACAGCTGCCCGAAGAGCCTTACCCCCGACGTGATGACCGCGTTGGGCGAGCCGGCTGCCACGCTCAAGGGTGGTCAGGTCATCTATCAGCCGGCGAGCGCGACGATGCTCGGAATGCCGGTGAGCTACGTGGTCGTCACCAAGGGCTCCGGCGATGTCGTCGAGGAAATCGATTACCGCTTCGCCGGGGTCATGCGGAAGTACGGCCAGCGTTATCCGGACGCCGTGCTGCAGGCCTTCGACAAGGCCTATTCGGCCGATTGCGAGAATGGCAAGGTGACCTCGTGCGGCGTCGGCTTCACCGCGAAGGACGGCAAGGCGGGAGACCTCGTCGCAGCGCAAGTGACCGAAGCGGAGATCGACCTGCCGGCGAAGGTTGAAGGTGCCGCGCTGACGCAGATCAAGGCGGACTACGCCAGCCAGACCCAGGGTCCGGTGTTCCTCGTTTGTCTTTACAACACCGGAAGCTGAGGGCAGCGCCGGCAACGCCGCCCGCCACGCGCGGATTGGCTGCGCGGCGGCCGCGGCGGTGATCGTGGCCGTTGACGGCCCCTCCCCTCATCGTGTCAAATGGCGCTTGGCATTGCGGGCGTGGCGAAATGGTAGACGCTACGGACTTAGGCCAACTTGAGTGCTTCGCGGGGAAACCCCGAATGTAGAACTGCCCAAATTCGGGGAAACCTGTCACATGGCAATCCCGAGCCAAGCCCCGCCGGGGAAGGTGTAGAGACTAGACGGGCAGCGCCTAACGTCGCGCGAGCGGCCAGGGCGAAGGGATAGTCCAGACTCCAAACGCGCAAAGCTTGCGCGGCGGCGAAAGCCGTAGTGGGTAAGAAAATCCGTTGGGCGTAAGCCCGTGTGGGTTCGAGTCCCACCGCCCGCACCATGTGTTGAGATGAGTCCCCCGCTTGACCCTCAGGAATAGCATCGCCGTCACCTCGTCAGGCTCGATCGACTGGCGCACCTTCGAGCGCGCCCGGACCACGCTCGAAGAAGCCAACGCCTTTGCCAAAGGCGCGGCTGCGAAGCTGAAACTTCCAACAGAATGATCCCGACGCCTCGGGCGTCCCCTTCGGCCCGGCATACCCCTGAGCTTTGCCCGTGCCGGTCCGGGTCCGAGCGAGCGCACTCGCGGCTGTCGCGGCCGGCCGGGATCAGAAGTCCGTCGGCAGCCGCAGTGTGATCGCGACGTCGGGCGCGTCCTTCGTCGCGCCGATCTCGAAGTTCCAGTTCATCGACTGCTTCTCGCTCAGGCGGTACGACATGCCAAGGACGAGCGCGCCGACCTGGAGCCGGCGGGACTTCTGCAGGGTTCCGCCGATCTCGGTCGTGGTCGGGAAAATGTACGTGTGCTCGTACCCGAGCGAGAACGAGAAGCGTGGGTTGAGGGCGAACCCGAAGCCGAGGTTGCCGGAAATCGCGTCGCCCGGCTCGACCCGCCCCACCAGCGCGCCGCCGATGGTCCTGTTGATCGTCTTCGGGATGTTGTGCAGGTAGCTCGCGCTGCCGTAGATGACGACCGGATCGGACGGCAGCAGGAAATTGATCCCCGGTTGCACGGCCCAGAACCCGGATCCCGTCGCAAGGCCTGTCGCAATGCCGAACTCGTCGTATCCGACGTCGAACGGGCCTTTGCCGCTGTCGCTCTTCACGCGCAGGCTGCCGATGAAGATCGGCTGCTGCGCCTTTTTCGGGCTGTTGAGCTGGTAGCGCAGCGAGAATTCGACGTCGCCGATATTGCTTTCGCTGTAGGTCAGCGTCCGCACAATGCCCTGGTCACGCTGCTGGACGACCTCGATCGTATCGTGCCGATAGATGACAGGCACTCTCGCTTCCGCCTCGAGACGGCTCGTGATGCCGTAGCGCAACGTGCTCGTGCCAATCACGGTGTTGCGGTCGGCCGAGCTCGCCTCGATGATGCCGAGCTGCAGGCCGGGGACGAGCTCGACGCCGCGGAAAACCAGCCGGTCGTTGGAGGATTGGACGTATTCGAGCGAGGGTTCGAACACGAACTTGCCGCGCGGGGTCAGCACGCCCTGTCCTTCCGGCACCGCCGCGACATGCGTGCGCAGCTGTTCCTTTTCGCTCTCGCTCGACGGGGCTTCTCCCACCGGCTGCACCGGCGGGGCATCTGCGGAAGCCTGCTGGCTGGTGGAGGTCGCGGGCTGCCCCGCTTGCGCCGCAGCCGCATCACTTGCCGCCGCAACGCCGCGGCCCCTGAGAACGGCCAAGGCGCCGTCCTGCTCCTGCAGTTGGCGCTTCAGGGCGTCTATTTCGGCCTGTTGCTCCTTGAGCTGGTTCTCCAGAATTTCCAGCCTCTGCTCGGCCGAAACGGCCTGCGACGCGCTTTGCGCGTGAGCCTCGCCCGTCGCCAGCGCGGAAATGATGAGCGCAAGCGCGGGCAGGATGCACGCCCCGTGTATTCGTCCGCCACTCACAGCCATTCTCCTCTTCCCCGCAAGAGATCCGTTCCGCTCGCCGCAGATCGCCGGCGCTGGTTTGCCGTCCGGTGCATCAGGCTTCCTCGAACTCGGTGCCGGCCAAGGCGCCAAGCCGCCCCAGGTCGAGAAACCGCACCAGATGCGTCTCGAGCCGCGTGATGAGCCGCTGGCGGACGAGCTGGCTGAAGCTCCTGCTGACGGTCTCCACCGTCAGCCCGAGGAAGTCGGCCATGTCCGCCTGCGACATGGGCAAGTGAATGCAGCCGCCTTCGCCGGTGCGAGCGCGCACATCCAGCAGGAAGGCCGCCATCCGGCTGAGCGCCGTCCTGCGTCCGAGCAGCAGGATCGAATTCTCGACCAGTTCCAGGGCCTGGTTGAGCGCCCGTTCGTCCTCGTCGTGATCGCCCCAGGAGAAGCGCCTGAATTCCGCGCCGTCGCTGACGACCTCCGCGGAGGTCCTGTACAAGCCCTGCTCGACGCCGAAGGCCTCCCCGGCGAAGAAGAAACCGGTGAGTTGCCGCCGCCCATCCATGAAGAGGTAGCTTGTGCGCACGACACCCGAGACGACTTCGAAGCGGAACGCCGCCGGATCGTTCTGCCGGTAGATGATCGTGCCCTTCGCGGCCCTGCGAACAGACGAAGGCCCCGGCGCTGCACACGTCAATGAACTGTCACGGTAGTTCAAATCCCCGGACTCCTGGTTGCGTCGTCCCGAAGGAGCGCAGCACTCTTGTGCCTGCAAACTCCGTTGGAAAATCGGCACACGCATGCTCGCGGAGGCTTGTCGCATCCGTTCGCGAGATCATGTCAGCCGGCGCCCTAGGACCCTGTTTTTTCCTGTGAAATCGCGACCTCCCCTATCGAAAGTTAGCTATCATTCATCGGCACGGACGACGAGCGCAGTTCTACGCACGTAGTTTTGCGGCCGTGAAAGCCCGACGATGGGCAGGCTCGCCCGTTTGCCATCTTCTGCCGCTCCCGCGCTCACAGGCCGGCCGCTGCCAATGTCGCGGCGCCGAGCGCTTCGCCGAGGCCCGCTCCGAGCGAGGCGATCGTGTAATTGTTCCGGAACGCGCCATAGCCCTCGAGGCCGATGGTGGCCGTTACCTGGGTGCTGATCGTGGTGTCGTTGGCCGTGTTGACCAAAATGCTCTGGATACCGTCGGAAGTGTTGTGAATGAGCGCGGTCTGGCCGTTGTTGGCGAGAAACACCGACGAGCCGCCGACGTTCATGGTGATATGCCCGGTGTCGAGCAATCCGTCCTGCAACTGCGTTGCGGCAGCCGGCGTGAGCACTCCCATGACGCTCTGGTTGGTCGTCGCCGAGGTGTCGGTCCAGTTGACGATTGTGACGAGCGACAGCTGGCCGTTGATCGAAGTCTCGATCTGGGCGCCGAGGGTCACGTTGACGCCACCGATGTCGAACCCGCCGCGTTGGTCCTCGAGGACGTCGTCGCCGACCTCCTCGGCCGGCGCCGCCAGAATTGCCGGGGGCGCTTCGGCGGCCATCGCGCTGGCCGGCGCATCGTCGAAGGCCAGCGCCAGCCCCGGCTCTGGCGTCGGCAAGGGTGCGGCAGCCGCACCAATGTCTTCCGCGGGGAGGTCGACGTTGGGTGCGACTGCCGCGGGCGAGGCGTCCGACGCGATGGTCCAGGCGTTCCTGGTGCCAATATCGCTGGCCTGGACGGCCAGATCGGGCGGCCCCGCAACCATCATCGCCATCGAAAGGAGAAGGTCGAGCATGTCAGAGCCCTCCCCCGCGAAGATCGATCTGCAGCTGGGTCGTTAGCTGGTAAATGGGCGGAAGAAATGTCGTCACGTCGCCGACCGGCCGCCGGTCGACGACGGTGCGGGTCGGGGCCCTCGCCCATGGATCCCATTCCGAGGCCAGATTGAAGACCGGCTTGTGCCCGCTCGCTTCACCGACGATCCCGAGCACGATCCCGTTCCAGGCGCTGCCGAATTCCTTGAGCTCCATCTTGCGCAACCCCAGCGCCGGATCGCCGAGCAGCACCTCGTCGCCTTCGACGCCCTTGATGACGACGAAATGCTTGTAACCCTTAAGATTTAGCAGTGCGATCACCGGCTGGTTCAAGGCAGCCAGTTGCTGCAGATCGAGCCTGAAACCGCCAGCCCTGTAACCGAGGCCCTGCAGGTAATTCTTCATGTCCAGCATCGAGAAACCGGACTTGCGGATCGAAGCCTGGTCGCCGGCCTTCCACATCGCGACGAACGACATGTTCTCGCTCGTCGGGCGCTCGTAGTGATAGGTCAGCAAGGTGGCGACGGCCGCGGAGCCGCAGCTGAAATCGTAGCGTTGGCGGACCACGGTGCGGAACGGGATTTCCCACCAGCTCTTCACGCCGACCCGATAGTACCCGTTCGAGTCGCCCCCGACGCGCACCTCGGCGAGCGCCGGAGCGGCCATTCCGATCGCGCCGAACCCGAAGGCCGCGATCAGCAGCGCAAGAGCCCATCTGTGCTGACGGCATCGGTCAAGGAGGCGCAATGGCGAGGACATGCCCCCTCACTGGCTGACGTTGATCGTGACATTCATTCCTGACTGCACGCTCACCTGGGATCCGGTGTTGATGACGATGTTGCCCAGGCCGTTGAAACTGGAGAGCGCGTTGTCGGAAAGACTCACATCGCCGGACGTCAGGTCGCCGCCGATCGAGGGGTTTGACACGATCGACGTGAGCTTCTGGTTGGCGATGGTGATGGTGGTGTCCTCGCCTTGTCCCCGGAGCTGCGCGAGCTCGTCGTCACGAAGGACCGTCGGCTGTCCGACCGCCTTCGTCGTGCTCGAGGCGGATTGCGCGAGGACGGCCTCCGAGGAGGCCTCGGCCGTTTTCGCGGAATGCTGTGGTGCCTGCGCGTGAGCGGCGGGAACCCCAACGAAAAGCAGCCCGCAGGTTGCCGGGCCCAAATACATGAAGCGCTTCATGGCACGTCTCCCCGACAGCGTCCGATAAACCCGGTTGACCGGGCCGGCGGGGGCCGGCCCGGTCGCTCGATACGGGTGTCAGTTGTTGAAGTGGGTATTGCCCTGGACCGCGAGGTTGTTCGCCGCCTGGTTGTTGGCGTCGATGCCGGTATTCCACGCCTGATTGAGGATGCCGGCGAACGCGGTGAAAGCCCCGCCGTTCACATGGTTGCCGCCGCTGTCGTAGCCATGATCCTCGTCGATATCGACGACGTCACGCATGCCGAAATTGACGTTGACCGCCTTCAGGTCCTGGTCGGCGCTGATCTTGGTGACATTCACCGTCTTGGTGACGCTGGCGCTCGGGCTGAAGGTGAGCCCGATGTCGCCGACCGTCGAGGTGAACGACTTTGCGATACTGACCGCCGTATTGCCGTTGCCGCCGGCGCCCACGTCCGCGAGGGCCGGGGTGCTGAGCGACAGCCCTGCGACTGCTGCGGCTGCGAGAATCACTTTCCTGTTCATGGTCGTCTCCTGTTTGTCGGTGCTGGCGCCGGCCGGTGAGGGATCGAAACGGCGAGCACTCGCGAAGCCGGATGCAACCGGCCGTTAGTTGTTGAAGTGGGTGTTGCCCTGGACGGCGAGGTTGTTCGCCGCCTGGTTGTTGGCGTCGATGCCGGTGTTCCACGCCTGATTGAGGATGCCGGCGAACGCGGCGAAAGCCCCGCCGTTCACGGAGTTACCGCCGCTGTCGTAGCCATGATCGTCCTCGATCTTGACGACCGAACCCATGCCAAAGTTGACGTTGACCGCCTTCAGGTCCTGATCGGCGCTCACCTTGGTGACATTGACCGTCTTGGTCGAGGTGAAGCTCGGGCTGAAATCCAGAGTGATGTCTCCGACCGTCGAGGTGACAGTCTTCGAGACCGAAACGCTGGTATCGCCGTTGCCGCCAGCTCCGATGTCCGCGAAGGCTGGCGCGCTGAGCGACAGGCCGACGACGGCGGCCGCCGCGAGAAGCATTTTCCTGTTCATCGTTCACTCCCATTCTTTTGGTGCGAGCGCCCGCCTCGGAACAAGAAGCGGCAGGCAGCCGCTGTTTCGTCCGCTCGATCGCAGACCCAACGAAGGATAGGTGCGGGGAGCAATCCCCATATTGCGATTTGTCATGAGCTCGCGGCCATCGGGCGCAGATCGCCGGCAACGCCTATCCCAAAGAGGGATCGCGTATCCGTTCGACGCGGTGTTCGTACCTTGTTGTTACATAGGGATAATTTGAGAAGGAGTGGCCAAACTCCATCTCGGTGCTATCGTGGTGTTGGCGGCGATGATTAGCCCGTAAGACTCAAATGATTAGTATTGCGGCTAGGCTCACGACCCGTCACTGGGCTGAAAATTCATGGCCTACCCGGTCGAGGAAGCGGGCTGTGCCATTTCCGGATTATACCCAATGATAGGTTGCCCACGCCCTCGCTGCGAGTAGTCTTGGCGGGCAGAGGCAAACCTGCCGCCGATCGAGGGGCGCTCACCAGGGCCAGAGGGTCCTCTACTGTGAAACCTTTTTTACGGATCGGGGACTGGAGTGTTGCGATTATGGCAGAACAGGGGACCGGCCTCACAAGGCGGGAAATCCAGATTCTGGAGTTCGTTGCCCGGGGATTTTCGGCCAAGGAAACCGCGCTGGAGATCGGCATCGCCCCCCGCACCGTCGAGGGTCATATCGATACCATCAAGCTCAAGCTGAGGGCGCGCAATCGCGCCCACATGGTGACGAACGCCATCGCGGCAAGAATCCTCACGGTCGCCGAAGGTCCCGATGGCATGTCCGGCGCCCAGGAGATGCGCTGGCCGGCGCCGCCGTACCTCGCGACGTACGGCTGAGGGCAGCGACGATTCAGGCGCCCGCCCCGGCGGCGAAAGTGTCCGCTCCCACGGCGCGATAGAGCTCGACCATGTTCTGGAGCATCGCCGCGCGCACGGCCACTTCCTGGCGCCGAGCCGCGTAGAGGCTGCGCTGGGCATCGAGGTTGGCAAGGAAGCTTTCGATCCCGCCCCGGTAGCGCAGGTCCGTCAACCCGGCGGTGTCGGCGGCAGCCTCGGTGTTCGCATGAGCCGCCTGCAGGCGATCGCCGATCGTCCCGCGAACGGCCAGCACGTCGGACACCTCGCGGAAGGCCGTCTGGATGGCCTTTTCGTATGTCGCGAGGGCAGCGTTGCGCTGGGCCTCGCTCACGGCGACATTGGCGCGCCGGCCGCCGGCGTTGAATATGGAATAAGAGGCATCGGCACCCGCCGTCGCGGAGAAGGCGCCCCCGGTGAACAGCGAGCTCAGGGCGCTGCTGGCGAGGCCGAGCAGGCCGGTGAGCGAGATGCGCGGGAACAACTCGGCGCGGGCCACGCCGATGTCGGCGTTCGCGGCCTTCAGCTGGTGCTCCGCCTGCTCGACGTCGGGGCGCCGCAGCAGCACCTCGGAACTCGTGCCCGGCGCCAGTGCCGCGAATTCGCCATCGATCTGCGCCAGGCCCTGGGGCAGCAGTGCCGTATCGAACGACGCGCCGACGAGCAGGCGTATCAGGTTCTCGTCCTGCGCCAGTGCGGCCTTTTGCAGCGCCACGTCCTGCTGCGCGGTGTCGAGCACCTGCTCGGCCTGCCTCAGGTCGGTGCGCGGAGCGATCCCGCCCTCGAGGCGCAAGCGGGTCAGCTCGACCTCCTTTGTTGCGGCGGCGACGGTGTCCTGGGCAATCACCATGAGATCGTGGTCGGCGGCATAATCGACCCAGGCGTTGGTGAGGTCGGCGACGAGGCCGATGCGCACCGTTTGCGCGTCGGATTGGCTGGCGAGGGCCCGCTCGCGCTGGGCCGCGGTGGCGTTGGCCAGCCGGCCGAACAAGTCGAGCTCGAACGAGGAAACGCCGCCTTGCAGGGCGAGGCTCGTACCCTGGCCGCGGCGATAGGTCGCCGAGGCGCTTGCGTCGACTTCGGGGAACTGGGCCGCACGGGTGACCCGCACCTGCGCCCGCGCGGCGGCGAGATTGGCCGCGGCGATGCGCAAGTCGCGATTGTTGGCGAATGCCTGGGCGATCAGCGCCTGGAGCCGGGCGTCGCGGAACAGGTCGCGATACGACAGGGATGGCAATGCCCCCGCGGCCGGGAGTGGATAAGCGTTGCCCTGCGGGAAGGCCGGCGGCACCGGCGCGGCAGGCCGCTGGTAGGCGGGCGCCAGCGAGCAGCCGGCGAGCGCCGTCATGGCCAGCGCTGCAGCCAGGCGGCGGCTCATGTCGCTTGCCCTTCCTCGCGCCGGCGGCGCAAGCGCTCGCGAACGGCCTTGATGCTGTCGCGCGTGCTGCGCCGGACGATGACGAAGAACAAGGGGATATAGAAGATCGCCAGCAGCGAGGCGGTGAGCATTCCGCCGATCACCGAGGTGCCGATGGCGATCCTGCTGTTGGCGCCGGGTCCGGTCGAGATCGCCAGCGGCAGCACGCCGAAGATGAACGCGAAGCTGGTCATCAAGATCGGCCGCAACCGGATCCGCGCGGCCTTCACCGCCGCCTCGATCACCCGCGCGCCCTTCTTCTCCTGCTGCTCGGCGAATTCGATCATCAGGATCGAGTTCTTGGCGGCGAGGCCCATCGTCGTCAGCAGGCCGATCTGCAGGAACACGTCGTTCTCGAGGCCGCGCAAGGTGACCGCGAAAACGGCGCCGACGAGGCCCAGCGGGATGACGAGGATCACCGCGACGGGAATCGACCAGCTCTCGAACAGCGCGGCGAGGCACAGGAACACGACCAGCAACGACAGCGAATAGAGCAGCGGGGCGCGGCCCGACGAAAGGCGCTCCTCGTAAGACGTTCCCGACCATGCGACACTGGTGCCGGGAATCTTGGCGGCCAGGGTTTCCATTTCGTCCATCGCCTGGCCCGAGCTGGTGCCGGGGGCCGCCTGGCCCGAGAACGAGAACGCCGGCACCCCGCCGAAACGGCTGGTCGTCGCCGGGGTGGTCGCCCAGCCGATCCGCGAGAACGAGGAGAACGGGGCCATCTCGCCGGTCTTGGAGCGCACGTACCATTGCGACAGGTCTTCGGGCCGCGCCCGGTACTGGGCATCGCCCTGCACGTAGACGCGCTTGACGCGCCCCCGGTCGATGAAATCGTTGACGTAGCGGCCGCCCCAAGCGGTCGCGAGAGTGGCGTTCACGTCGTCGGGCGACAGCCCGTACGCGCTCAGCCGCTGGATATCCATGTCCACCTTGAGCGTCGGCGCATCGGGCAGGTCGCCCAGCCGGACTTGCGCCAGCTTGGGATCGGCGTTGGCCATGTCCAGCAGGCGGTCGCGGGCGGCGGCGAACTGGTCGCGGCTCATGCCGCTGCTGTTCTGCAACTGCATGCTGAAGCCGGCCGTGTCGCCGAGGCCGCGCACCGCGCCCGGCACTAGCGTGAACACCTGCGCGTCGCGCAAGCCGCGGAACGCGCCCGTCGCGCGCTGGGCGATCGCCTGCGCGGTATTGGTCTTGCCTTCACGCTTGTCCCACGGCGCAAGGGTGACGAAGGCCTGCCCGGTGTTTTGTCCCGAGGCGCCCCCACCGCCGCCGCCGGCAATGAGGAACATCGTGCCGACGTTCTTCTTCTCCTGCGTGGTCAGGTAGTTCTTGACCATGTCCCGCACCTCGAGCGAGCGCGTCTGCGTGGCGCCCGCCGGGAGCCGCCACTGCACCATCACGCGTCCCTCGTCCTCTTCCGGCAGGAAGCCGCCGGGAAGCCGCACGAACAGCCCGATAAGCAGGACCAGGACGGCGCCGTAGACGGCGAGGAACAGCCACTTGCGGTCGACCACCTTCTCGACATTCGCGGAATAGCGCTGGACCATCGCTTCGAACGTGCGGTTGAACCACGCCTGCGCCTGGTGGACCCTGGCCCGCGCGGCCGGGAAGCGGCGCTCGAAAAAGCCGTGGCGGACCGGTTCGCCGTGGACCCGCTTGGCCTTGAGCACGGTCGAGGTGATCGCCGGGCTGAGGATCAGCGCGACCAGCACCGACAGGACCATCGCCGAGATGATCGTCAGCGAGAACTGCCGGTAGATGACGCCGGTCGAGCCGCCGAAGAAGGCCATCGGCAGGAACACCGCCGACAGAACGAGCGCGATCGCGAACAGGGCGACCTGCAACTCGCGCATCGAGATGATGGTCGCATCCTTGGCGCTCATGCCGGGATTTTCGTGCAGCAGGCGCTCGACGTTCTCGACCACGACGATCGCGTCGTCGACCAAGAGGCCGATCGCGAGCACGAGCCCGAACAAGGTCAGCGTGTTGATGGTGTAGCCGAAGACGTAGAACACCGCGAATGTGCCGAGCAGCACGACCGGCACGGCGATCGCCGGGACCAGCAGCGCGCGCCAGTTCTGCAGGAACACGAACATCACGATGACGACGAGCACGATCGCCTCGAGCAGCGATTTTTCGACCTCCCACACCGACAGGCGGATGAAGGCGCTCGAATCGTTGGCATAGGCGTAGGCGAGCCCGTCCGGCATGTTGCGCGCAAGCTCGTCCACCTTCGCCTTGACGAGATCGGCCGTGCGCAGCGCATCGGCGCCCGGCGAGAGCGAGATCGACATGCCCGCGCCGGGGTGACCGTTGACCCCGAGGACGATGTTGTAGCTCTCCGCACCGATCTCGACCCTGGCGACGTCCCTGATCCGGACGGTGGAACCGTCGGGCAGCGTCTTCAGCACGATGTCGCCAAACTGGTCGGCGGTTCGCAGCTTCGACTGGGCGGTGACCGTGGCGTTGAGGAGCTGGCCGGGCGGCGACGGCAAGCCGCCGACGTCGCCCGCGGCCACTTCGGTGTTCTGGCTGCGCACGGCGCCGATCACGTCGCTCGGCATCAGCTGGAAAGCCGCCAGGCGCTGCGGATTGAGCCATATCCGCATCGCGTGAGGAGAACCGAAGACGTTGACGTCGCCGACACCGTCGACGCGCGACAGCGGATCCTGGATGTTGGACGTCAGGTAGTCGGACACGTCCTGGTACGAGCGGGTATCGGTGGTGTCGTAGACCGCCACCAGCAGCAACTGGTCGGCATTCGATTTGGTGACGCGGACGCCTTGCGCCTGCACTTCCTGCGGCAGCCGCGAGATCGCCGACTGGATGGCGTTCTGCACCTGGACCTGGGCGATGTCGGGATCGGTGCCCTTGGCGAACACCGCGGTGATGTTGGCCTGCCCGCGCGAGCTCGACTGCGAGCTGAAGTAGAGCAGCCCGTCGAGGCCGGTAAGCTGCTGTTCGAGGATTTGCGTAACGCTGTTCTCGATCGTCTCGGCCGACGCGCCAGGATAGCTCGCGCGGATGTTGACCTGGACCGGGGCGATGTCGGGATACTGTTCAATCGGAAGCGAGAACAGCGCGCCGACGCCGGCCAGCATCAGGACGATGGCGAGGACCCAGGCGAAAATCGGCCGATCGATGAATATCCGCGACATGGCCGATCAGCCCGGCCGCTTCGCGCCGAACCTGCCGCCGCGGGGCGCACCGATCCGCTGCGGCGCCCCTTGCGGCACCGGTCGAACCTTCATGCCCTGCTTGAGATTGGCGAGGCCCTGGGTGATCACCTTGTCGCCCGCCTTGAGACCCGAAGTGACGATCCAGTCGGTGCCGAGGGTCCTCTCGGCGGCGACCTTGCGGCGCATGGCCTTGTTTCCCGGGCCGACGATGTAGACGAACGCCGACCCGTCGAAATCGCGCTGCACGGCGGGCTGCGGGATGAGGAAGGCGTTCGGCTGCATCGCCTGGTCGAAGACGGCTTTCACGAACATGCCGGGCAGGAGAAGGCCCTGCGGGTTCGGGAAATTGGCCCGCAGGGTCACCGTGCCGGTGCTCTCGTCGGCAGAGACTTCCGAAAACTGGACCTGGCCCGGGTAAGGATAGTCGCTGCCGTCCTCGAGCTTGAGGTGAACCGCCGTGCTGCCCGCGGCCACGTTCCCGCGCTGCAGCGCCAGGCGCAGCGCGGTGAGGTCGGCGGTCGACTCCTGCATGTCGACATGGATCGGATCGAGTCGCTGGATCACCGCCAGCGGATCCGTCTGGTTGGCGCTGACGAGCGCGCCGACGGTGAACAGCGAACGGCCGATGCGGCCGCTGATCGGCGCCGGAACGGTCGTATGCCTGAGGTTGATACGGGCCGTCTCGAGCGCAGCGGCGTTCTGGGCGACCGCGGCGTGGGCCTGGCGCGCCTGCGCCAGGGCGTCGGTGTAGTCCTGCTGCGAAACCGCCTGCGCCTCGGCCAGCGGCTTGTAGCGGTCCGCCTTGACCGCCGCCGCAGTCGCGCTGGCGCGGGCGCTCTGCAGGTTGGCCTCGGCCTCGTTCGCCGCGGCGCGATAGAGGCTCGCGTCGATCTGGTAGAGCGGCTGGCCGGCATGAACGTACGCGCCTTCTGCGAACAAGCGCCGCTGGATCAGCCCGGTGACCTGCGGCCGCACTTCGCTCGTCTCGTAAGCGACCGTGCGCCCGCCGAGCGTGACCGACAGCGGCACGGTGCTCGGCTGCGCGACATAAAACCCCACTTGCGGCGGCGGTCGCTTGAAATCCTTGTCCCCGCCCGAGCAGGCAGCAAGGGCGCACAGGAGGGCAAGGAGGCCACCACGGCGGATGGCCGACGGCCAACGAAGCATTGAATCGAAAACCTTCACGGCTGACGAGGGGACGGCGAGCCTTTCCGGCAACAGCGGCGCTTGCGCAAGAACCCGTTCCGACTGTGCGACAATTTTTGACAAATTTGACTGTCCCGAAAGGAAAGATTTGCCCGCCGACATGGGGCCATTCGGCAGGATAATGCGGATTGCCGACCCGAGGTGCGGGACCGCACCGCCACGCCCGACCCAATTCCTGACCTGTGACCTTTGCCTTCGGAGAGCCTCCAGGCGGGGCCTCCCGGCCGATGTCGAATCTCTCTCAACTGCTTCAGAACACTTGACTTCGTATCCCGGCCGGATCGGCCCAATTCTCACCATGCCTTCCTGTAGTCTTCCCTGCGGAAATGGGCACGCGACCCGCGCGATGGGGCTGGACCTGAGCAGAGTCAACAAGAGCGATGCGCTGCGCAAGGCGTGCGGGCCTCACCGGCGGCATCCGGGGCCCGGCTACGCCGTGGGCTGTCGTCCGCCAGGCAGGGGCCTTCGTCGCGCGGGCAGAGGCGGGACAGGGCTGCCCGGTTGACGCCCGTCAGAAAAATCGATTTCAACGGTGCGATTTCAGGCGGCGCGGGCGCTACGCTCCAGCTCCTCGATCCGCTCAAGACAGATCGTCTCGACCACCTTGCCCAGAGCCTCGACCCGCTCACCGAGCCAGGCAAGCTCGTCTTCGGTGACTCGGTAATGGCGCGAGTAGCGTGCCTTGATGTACGCGTCCTTGAGCTTCTCGAAGCGCGCGCGGTCGGCTTTCGTCTCGCGCGGCCAGGCCTCGATCAGGCGCGGGTCGATGCGCTCGGCCTGGGTGCGCAGGAACCCGAGGTTGTGCACGTGGTGGGCGTAGAAAGTGCAGACGAGCGTCACGCAGTGATAGTAGCGCTCGGTCGCTTGATGTAGTGAGAAGGCGGCTTCTTTGAGCCTTGCTCTACTTTTGTAGAAGGTAGCGCCTTCCTCCAAAGCGGCCGCACTCGGCAGCCACTCCTCGAAGTACTCCCGCGCCATCGCCAGCGCCTGCGGCGGCGTCTTGGGTTGCGGCTCGGGAAGATCGGTTCCGTCGCTCTGGTACAGCGCGATCCCGTCGCGAGCGATGTCGATGAAGAAGTAGCGTCCCTGGGAAAGACCGTCGTTCACCTCGCCCAATGTGTGGACGATGAAGTTGACCGGTGTCTTCAGCTCCCTGGTGATCGCCAGCTCGCGGTTCAGGCGGTCCTCGGCCGACGACCAGAACTCGGCGCGGTCGGTGAGCTTCTCGTGGTTGACGATGACGAGGAGGTCATAGTCCGACTGGTAGCCCTTGGCAGTGTGCGGCTCGTCCACCCATCCGCCGCGCGCATAGGAGCCGTAGAGGATCACCTTCAAGATACGCGCCTGCTTCTTCCACTCCGAGGTGGCGATCGCGGTCGCGTCGGCGAATTCCTCGAACAGGATGCGGACCACGCGTTCCAGCTCGCGCTGCTTGGCGGGCGGCAGGTGGTCGAGGCCGGTCTTCATTACGCTCCATTCCTAACGAGCCAATGGCCAATGCGACAGTCTCGCCGGGTTTTGGCCCGGCGAGCGATGATCATCGGGGTCCGGACATGCCCCGCCGCCGGCGTCCGACGCGGCGCATGACAGCGACCAGCGCGGCGGCGAATTCGCGCTCGGCCTGCTCCTGGGTGAGATCGCACGCGAGCGCGACCTCATGAAGCGAGCAGTCCTGCAGACGCACGGCGAGAAGGATCGCCCGCTGCCGCTCGGGCAGCTCGCGGATCGCCGCCTGGACACGGGCGATGTCGCGCGGGTCATGCGCGTTCCGATCGGCAATCTCGGCAAAGCGCGCAAGCGAGCGCGCGAGCGCCCGCCGTGACGCCCGATAGCGGCGGACGGTCCTTCGAACATGAAATCCTCCTTGGCGCGTTGGCAAGGCCGTTTCCTCCGGCAAGGCAATCGCGGCCGATCGTGCGCTTCACCTTGCGGGTCTTGGTATCGTCGTCCGTGGCGACCGCCTCGCCCGCGACGTCAGCGGTGCTCGCGTGCTCTAATCCCTTGTTGTTCTTATTATGTTCTCCCAACATTGCCAAGATGTTTTCTTGGCCAAGAGCCCACACTGCGCTTCGCCACTCGACAGGCCTGGCGCGGAAGACGGCTCGCGCGGACTTTCCCTTCTCATCGATTTGATTAATTCTTAGTCGGCCTCCTTGAAGGTGACTCATATGACCGCGCAGACAAGAGTGCTGAACGCGCATGTTCCGCTGGGACTTGCGAAGAAGGTCGAAGCGATGGCGGCGAGGCTCGAACGCTCGCGGGGCTGGGTGATGAAACAGGCGCTCGCCGCCTGGGTCGATCAAGAGGAAGAGCGGCACCGCATGACGCTCGAAGCCCTTGCGGACGGGGACGCCGGGCGCGTGATCGATCAAGCCGCCGTCCAAGCATGGGCC
>Ga0207706_10002052_pt1 | contig 19759 bp, 16 predicted proteins | sample KBSC53metaG_FD_184318 | JGI IMG/M metagenome (GOLD analysis project Ga0207706, IMG submission 184318) | Corn rhizosphere microbial communities from Kellogg Biological Station, Michigan, USA - KBS C5-3 metaG (SPAdes) (version 2) | ecosystem: Host-associated > Plants > Roots > Rhizosphere > Soil ... | reverse complement strand
CGCAAGCTCGATGCGAGGACGCGTCGAGATGTCGCCGCCATCGAGATTGCCGAGAATATCCCCGGGCAGGAGCGCGCCTGTCACCTGGAGCTTCATGCGGGTGCCGAACCCTCGCGTTATGCGGCGGTTGCTGAAGGGCTGACAGGACTTTCCGCGGCACGGGCCGACGCTCCGGGACACGTTCAGATCGCGGGCGTCCCCCGCGTCACGGACTCGATTCGAGTCGCTGGCGATCCGGCAGTCGTCCTCTCGCTCAGTCGAGACGTGCGGGCGTTCTTCCAAGGCAACCGGTTCCTCGTCGAGCAGCTCGTCCGCCGCGTTGTCGAACTGGTGCCGCATGGTCCGGTGATCGATCTCTATGCCGGTGTCGGCCTCTTCGGGTTGTCGTTGGCGGCCGCAGGATGGACACCGGTGACGTGCGTCGAAGGTGACCTCATTGCCGGTACAGATCTCGCGCATAACGCCGAACCATTCGAAGAGCGCGTGACATCAGTCCGACGAAGCGTTGAGGCCTACGTGGGATCGGTGGGACCGCGTGACGTCGAGGACGCGACGGTCATCGTCGATCCTCCACGTACCGGGATCTCGAAGCAGGCAATCGCCCACATCACGCGATTGCAACCGCGACGCATCGTCTATATCTCATGCGACGTCGCCACGCTGGCACGCGACACGCGTGCCCTGCACGACGCCGGCTACGGTCTATCAGACCTCAGTGGCATCGATCTCTTTCCCAACACGGCGCATGTCGAAACACTTGCGGTCTTGGCGCGCGAGTAGCAGTTTCACAAGACGTAGAGGCGGCCTTTAGACCCGCCTTGTTGACGGCGAGTCTCGAGACTCGCCGCTACACGTCGTTAGGTCTGTGCGCGAGTTGCGGCGACACGCTTCGGGCGCGCCACCGGCACGACGGTTTTGAGTTCGCGCTCGGCTCTCAGCCAATGTTCGACGTCGTTGCCGTGCGTGAACCCTTCCTGCGTGAAGAGCTCATAGGCACGCAGCGCGATCTGCGCATGCGTCACGTCGGATTCTGGATGTTTCTTTAATGGGGCTTTGACGAGGCGAGGGCCCGTTGGAGCGGTCGGTTGTGACTTGCTGGATCGAGGCATCAGATCCCTTTCAGCATTGCAATTGTGCTTAAGCTTGCGTTCCGCGAGTGAGCAAGAGGCAGGCCACAACCTGCCGCGAAAGATTTCGCAAATGCTCGTATTTTGGAAGAGTTCGTGTCGACCTTTCCGCGGACCGCTGTGAAAAATCCACAGTAGTGTCTGGTTGTTGCAGGCGTGCAGACAAGTCTGTCGGGAAGTTAATGGAAACTTCAGGAACAGATTATATCCGACTGCTTACGATAGAGGGGCGGTGCAGTGAAACGTACCGCTCGAGCAGGAGACGATACGATGGTCACCAAACTGGTCAAGTGTGTTGCTGCCGTTGGGCTTGTGACCGCGATGGCTGCGCCGGCTTTCGCGCATCATTCATTTGCCGCAGAGTTCGACGCCAAGCGGCCGGTCAAGCTGCGGGGCACCGTAGTCAAGATGGAGTGGATCAATCCGCACTCGTGGATCCACATGGACGTCAAGGATCCCGTGACCGGCAAGGTCGAGCGATGGATGGTCGAGGGTGGCGCTCCCAACGCGCTGCTGCGCCGCGGATGGACGAAGAACTCGCTGCCGGAAGGCACCGAGATCCTGGTTGAAGGATTTCAGGCAAAGGATGGCGCCAATCGCGCCAACGGTCGTGACATCACGTTCCCGGACGGCAGGAAGCTGTTCGTCGGATCGTCCGGGACCGGGGCGCCTGACGAACGTCCCGAAAAATAACCTCGATTCCTACGGCCGCGTTCCGAACTTCACCGGAACGCGGTCGTCTGCCTAAAGCCTGGAGCCGACCTCTCCTGCCGCTTGAATGAAGCCCTCGAAGATGGGCCTGAACTCACCCGTGCGGTAGAAGTTTTCGGGATGCCACTGCACGCCGAGACAAAAGCGTCGGCTGGAATCTTCGATCGCCTCGATCACGCCGTCGGGAGCGGTGGCGCTGACAATCAGCCCCGCACCAAGTACTTTCGGTGCCTGATGGTGGCGGCTGTTTACCGGGCACGAATCGCTTTCGAGCCGTTCACGCATCAGCCGATCGAGCAGGCTGCCCTCCGAGATCCAGATTTCATGCGCGATGGTGACCGGCGAGTCGCGCTGCGTGTGGTTCACGGTCACGCCGATCTCGTCCTGGATGTCCTGCACCAGCGACCCACCGCGCGCGACGTTCAACACCTGGATGCCGCGACAGATGCCAAGCAGTGGCACGTCGGCTTCGACGGCTCGACGCGCGAGCTCCAGCTCATAGTCGTCGCGGCCGGGCTCGGCTGCAGAGTAGGTACGATGCGCGGCTTCGCCGTAGATGGAGGGCATCACGTCCCCTCCACCGGGCAGCAGAATTCCCTGGGCCGAGCGAATGACGTCTTCAGGACGATCGATCGCGCGGTCGAGCACGCGCACGTCGGCGCCGGCTCGTCGAATCGACTCTTCGTAGTCACGAAGCTTGTCGCAAGGCGGTATGGCAATGATCGGCATGGCACCCTTGACGCCTACATTCGCTGCGGCACTCCGATTCCCATCAGATCCAACGCCAGTATCAGCTGATTACGAACATAGATCACCGCCGCGGCTCGCCACCGGCGCACATTATCGCGCTCCTCGTTCAAGATGGACGATCGGCTTGGGTGCAGGTTGTAAAAAGCATTGAACGCCTGAGCCAGCCCGAACGCGTATTTCGCCAGGACGGAGAATTCGAGCGTTGCGATGACCTGCTCGACGATTTCGTCGAGTCGAGCCGCCTCGAGCACCAGCGACCAGAGCTCGTGTCCGTTATCTCCCGTGAGCTCGCCGGCCGGACGTTGATCCAACGATGTGACGATGGCTGCCTCATCGAGGCCATCACGTTCCTGGAGCTTCCGGAAGATGTTGTTGATACGGACGAGCGCGTACTGGATGTATGGACCGGTCTCGCCCTGGAAGCTGATCGCCTCTTCCAGATCGAAGGCGATGACCTTGCCACGCGAGAACTTGATCAGGAAGTAACGAACCGCCGCGACGCCAATCAAGCCGGCGATGCGAGCGGCTTCGTCCTCCGGCAGCTCCGGGTTGCGTTTCGCCACTTCATCACGCGCCTTCCGGATCACCATGTCCAGCAGGTCGTCGGCCTTGACGCCGAGACCTTTGCGCCCCGAGACCTCGACGAACGGCCGCCTCGCTTCCTCGGAATCGGGCGCGGGTGCGAACCCGAGCTCGCGCGCCGTCGCGTGCGAGAGCGCCACCATCTCATACGAGAAGTGATGGGAGCGTTCGGCGCCCTCCGGATGTCCAACAGCGATCAGCGCCTGCTTGAGCAACTTCTGAAGATACGACTGTCGGACGTCGATGACGTTGTAGACGTACGCCGCTCCGCCGTAGCTTGGATGACTCGAGAGACCATTCTCGCTGCACGTTGCCCACAGCGGACCGTGAGGGCGTTCCGCGAAAACGCGGTACTGGAAATCACGGCCGAGCAGCCCGAGCTTCCAGAACTGATACGCGATGTCCTTGCCAACGTAGGTGACGACACCGTTGGACCGGACGATGACCTTCTCACGCTCCTCAGTGTCCTCATCGTCTTCAGGCGTCTCGCCGGAGCGCGCCTGAGAGTCCTCGCGCGAAGGCGGAGGAGTTGACTCCAACTCTTCCTGTATGGGCATCACCCAGCAGCCCGCGAGGCGACCCTCGGTGCGCAAGTAAACGGCACCCCTTGCTTTCAGCACCTCGAACGCCTGCGCCCAGAATTTCAGTCGAAGGATGTCGCCTTCCCATGTCAGCAGGTCGTAGTCCACGTTCATCCGGGCCATCGTCGCCAGATGACAGCGGACGATACGGTCGGCGACGAGAGCGCCGATCGCGGCATTTTCGTTGCCGCCGTGCTCGATGTCGTGGAGGGTTTGCGCCCGGGCCTCGAGTCGCGCCTTGTCCTGGCCGTACCAATCCGTTACGCGGGCGTAGAGATCCCAGCAGTAGTAATCGAATCGCGTGCTGTCGGCGACCTTTCGCACGTCTGCCAGCGACATCTTCTCCAGAACGCGGAATCCGACTACGACGTCGGCGACCTGGACACCCGTGTCGTCGATGTAATTCTGGACTTCAACAGGGATCCCGCTGAACCTGAGCACGCGAACCAGGGTGTCACCGAGTGCGGAGTTCCGGAGATGCCCGATGTGTGCTGCCTTGTTGGGATTGATCGCGGTGTGTTCGACGATGGCCTTTCCGGCGCCGCGCTGGACAGGCGAAGAGGCCGGAGACAGGCGCTGCAGCAGAAATGCCGGCCGCTCGAGAAAAAAATTCAAGTACCCGTTGGGCGCGGCCGTTACTTGCCGGATCCCCGCGAGTGTGCCGAACGCCGTGGCGATTTCCTGAGCGATGGCGCGCGGCGCCTTGCGCAGCCGGCGTGCCAGCTCGAACGCAGCGGGCGTTCCCAGATCCCCGAGATCCCGGTTGGGCGGGTAATCCAGCACCGGAGGCGTGACCGAGGCCGGCTCCAGCGAGTACAGGGTCGCGATGACCTGCGAGAGGTGATCGCGAAGACGAGTATGGACTGGCAGAATCATTACGATGGTGGACGTGGACAGTCGCTAAGTCGATGGTGGTTGCGGTCGATACTGTGAGTAAGCGCGTCTCGATCGAGTTTGCGGTTGGGTTCGAGGTGCGGTACAACGAAATGGCGTGATACCAGCATGCTGACCCTACCCGTGGGCAGCATCTCCGCCGAAATATTACTGTACTGCTCGCGTGTGTCCGGGGCTTCGGCTCCCGCACGAGGTGATGAATCGGCCGTCCCGCGTGGCGTCAGGCCGGCTTAACATCACAAACACACGCGAGTTACGGAGTAAATGGGGTCTCTTCCCGGCCCCCATATTAGCGTATGACCGATGCGGCCGTAGGCCGACTTCTCGTGGCGAGCCTGCACCAGGGCATTGCGGACCTCCTCCCGATGCGGCTGGAATTCTACGAAGCCTGGTTGCACCCTTCCGGCCTGCGGGAGGGGAGGATCGGGTTGGCGCCGCTGGCGGCGGTGCTGAGCTTTCTTCGCCTCGAAGGTGCGCCTTATCATCTGATTGCCGCCCGTGCGGGCGAATACACTGCTAATTGGACCGTGGACGCAATCTCACCACTCCGCAAGCGATTCATCCTGGCGATGCCTCCGTCGCTTCGCAAGCGCGTGGTGGCGAGCATCGCGCAATGGATGGTGCAGAGCACGTACGGCGACACCAAGGTGAGGGTCCGCTGGCGACAGTGGTACGGAGCCGTCGAACTTCAGAGCTCACTGTTCTGCGAAGTTCGTGAACCGGTCCAGGCGCCGCTGTGTGAGTTCTACGCCGCCGCCCTCCGCCGCCTCATGGCGCTCTTCAACCTGGATGCAGATGTGGTGACTGAAGAATGCCGCGCCACCGGCGCGACTCGCTGTGCGATGTCGGTCACAGTGAGGCCGGTCGACGGGCGGACAGCATGATCAATCGATGGGCCGCCGCACTGATCTCGGCGTGCACCATCATCGGTTCGACTGGCGTCTGGGTCGAAAATGCCTCCGCAGCGTCACCGCCACCGGTCCCGGCGGCGTCACGTGTCATGGTCATGCCGTTCGAGACCACTGCGCGCGAACCGCGGAGTTACTGGCTCGGAGAGGGATCGGCCGTCATTCTTTCTGACAGTCTGCTGGCGCTTGGGTTGCCCGTCATGCGCCGCGACGAGCGGCGGCACTCGTTCGAACTGCTTCGCGTGCCGGTCGTCGCGGGATTGAGCCATGCGACCGTCATTCGCGTCGGTCAGACCGTCGGGGCATCGCAAGTCATTGTTGGTATGTTCTCGCTTGCCGGCGACACCTTGACGGTCCGCGCCAGGCCGATCCTCCTCGACTCCGGATTGTCAGGCCCCGAGATCAGTGAAACCGGTCCGCTCGACGACATCTTCGAGATCTACGACCGGGTCGCTCTGCGCCTGGTACCGGGCTCATCGTCTACCACGGTGCAGTTGGAAAACAGTCACCCTCCGATCGCGGCATTCGAGCAGTTCATCAAAGGGCTGCTGGCCGAGATGCCGAAGACGAAGCTGTCCTTTCTCAATGAGGCGCTCCGACTGGCGCCCGGCCTGCAACGCGCCCGCATCGCCGCATGGGACGTTTACCACGATCTCGGACAGCACGATCGTGCTCTCGCAGCCGTGAAGCAAGTGCCCGCCGACCATCGCCTCTCGCGGCAAGCGCGCTTCCTCGGGTCGGTCTCGCTCCTCGAGTTGAAACGGTACCAGGAAGCCTTTGATGAGTTGACGAAGCTGAACAAAGAACAGGCGGATGCCACGCTTCTCAACAATCTCGGTGTTGTTCAACTGCGCAGACCGCAGGAGAACAACCCGGGCGGCCGCGCCGTTACCTATTTCAACGAGGCGGCGAGCCTCGAAGGCGTCGATTCGTACTTCAACCTTGGCTACGCGTATTGGCTCGACGGCGACGCGGCGGCCGCCTCTTCGTGGCTGCGCGAGGCGGTGCGGCGCAATCCAGCCGACCATGCCGCGCACTTCGTGCTTGGCGTCTCACTCGCCGCGCTTGGCAGTCAGACCGAGGCAGGCCGCGAGAAAGATCTCGCCCGGCAGCTCTCCTCGGTCTACGCCGAGTGGGAAGCGAAGTCTCCGTCGGGAGTGCCCCGTGGGCTGGAGCGCCTCCGGATGGACCTCGGTCTCCCTGACGTTCTTCGGGTGGAGAACGTGATTGGCGCGGCAGGGCAGCGCGATCAGCGCCAGCTGGCCTCGTTTCATCTCGACGTGGCACGTCGGGCATTCGAGGGCGAACGCGACGCCGAAGCGATTTCCGAGCTTCAGCGCGCCATCTATCTCGCTCCCTATGATCACGACGCGCATCTGCTGCTTGGCCGCATATACCTTCGCGGCGGGCGACTCCAGGATGCCATCGACGCGTTGAAGATCTCGATCTGGAGCAGCGATACCGTGCAAGCTCGTTATGTCCTTGCCGAAGCCTACGAGAAGTCGGGGATGGTGAACGAAGCGAGGGCCGAGTTGGAAAAACTCGTCAAGCGCGACCCCGCGGACCAGGAGGCTCGTCGCCGGCTCGATCACCTCACAGCTCGGTGAAGGAGCGTTCGCATACAAAATCTGTGCGCCGCGCGATCCAACGCATGGTACAATGCGCGCTAACTGATGGCCGATCAGGGCGTTCGCGAGATTCAACTGAACGGCAAGCAGCTGGTCTTCATGTTCATGACGGCCACTGTTGCGGCGGTTGTGATTTTCCTGTGCGGCGTCATGGTAGGACGTGGGGTCGGCACCACCCGCGCCTCGGCTGCCACCGCAGTCACGACCGAGCCCACCGTCGATCCAACATCAACGGCGCAGGCGCTTCCGAGAGCATCCTCTGATGCGGCATCTCCGGGAGAGCCGGTTTCCAATCAGGAAGACCTCAAGGAACTGACTTACGCGAAACGGCTCGAGGCGCCGGAACCGCCCCCCGAGCCGCCGGTCGAACCGGTAGCGCCAGCGCCCGTTGCCGCCGTCGCCGAGCCCAAGGTACAACGACCGCCCGTCGTCACGGCCGCCAAGGCCGTGGACCCGGGCGAACCGAAGGGGATCGGCTTCGTGGTGCAGGTCGCTTCGCTTCGTTCCCGCGACGAGGCAGACGCGATTGCGCATCGTCTCACGTCGAAGGGATTTCCCTCCTTCGTGACCACGCCCGGGTCCAGCGGCCCACGCGTGTTCCGCGTCCGCGTCGGCAAGTACGAGGACCGAAAAGAGGCTGAGACCATCGCCAAGCGACTGGAAAAGGAAGAACAGTTCAAGCCCTGGATCACCCGCTGAGTTACATCCTTTCTGTTCTCTCAGGAGCGCTCCTCGCGCTCAGTTTCCCCCGCTACGGTCATCCAGCATTTGCGTGGGTGGCGCTTGTTCCATTGCTGCTCGCGTTGAGCGGGTGGACAGGGCAGGCCGGGCCACTGCCCGGGCAGCCCTTGCGGCGCGCATTCTGGTTGGGCCTCGTGACCGGGATGGTCTACTTCACGGGCACAGTGTATTGGACCAGCAGCGTCCTGGCTGTGTTTGGTGGCATGCCGATGATCCTGGCGGTCTTCGCGATGCTTTTGCTCGCGGCGTACCTGGCCATCTACCCGGCCGTGACGGCGATGGTGCTCGCCCGGCTGATTGCGCGCGGAGGTCGATCCGCGTTGTTCTTCGCGCCGGCCGCATGGGTCGCGACCGAATACCTGCGGGGACTGCTGTTCGGGGGATTTCCCTGGGTGCCGCTTGGCAACAGCCAGGTCACGGTTTTGCCAGTCGCGCAGGTCGCCAGTGTGTTTGGTGTGTATGGTCTATCTGCCCTCGTCGCGTTCGTCAGCGCTGCGATCGCGTTCGCGCTCCTGAGCATGGGACGCACTCGATGGACCGCGGTCGGGTCAACGGCGGCGCTTCTGATTGGCATCGCCGTGTGGGGTTCGTGGCGGGTGGCAGAGGGATCACTGACCCGCGAGGGGACGGCGATTCGCGTGGGACTGATTCAAGGAAACGTTGCCCAGGCCGAGAAGATGTCGCCCACGCCGCAGTCGACGCGCCGCATCTTCACGACATATCTTGCGATGACCCGGGATGCGGTCCGCCGCGGAGCCGATTACGTCATGTGGCCGGAATCGTCTACGCCGTTCACCTTCGGCCATGACCCAGTCGGTGACGCAGCGCTTCGCGATCTGGCGCGCGAGGTGTCGGTGCCGATCCTGGTCGGCAGCGATCAGATCGTCGCGACTCCTGAGCTGCGGATGTATAACGCCGCCTTTCTTCTCGGCGAGGACGGGAGCACGCTCGCGGTGTATCGCAAGATCCATCTCGTGCCGTTTGGCGAGTTCTTTCCGATGCAGGAATGGCTCACCTTTGCGGCGCCGCTGGTCAGGCGGTTCCTGCCGTTCAGCCCGGGCGATCGCGTGGTCATGCTGCCGATCAACGGGCACCCGACGAGCACGGCGATATGCTACGAAGTCGTTTTTCCGTCGTTGATGCGGGACGCCGTGCTGCAGGGGAGCGAGCTGCTGACGACCGTCACGAACGACGGCTGGTACGGGACCTCGTCAGCGCCGTATCAGCACTTCGAGATGGCGTCGATGCGGGCCATCGAGGAAGGCCGCTACCTGGCCCGCGCCGCTAATACCGGGATCAGCGGAGTCGTCGATCCGTACGGACGCATCGTGCAGGCATCGGCTATCTTTGAACAGGTCGGGCTCGTAGTCGAGGCGCGTCTGCTCACGGTACGAACGATCTACTCGCAGATAGGCGACGTGATTGCGTACGTTGGGATGGCGCTTACTGTGATCGCCTTGGTTGTTGTTCGAGCCCGAACGAGTACCGCTTCACCGTAGGGCGGGAGATAGGAGATGACGTGCCCCTCGATGACGAACTGATCCGCCAGCACGATGACCTCAATCGAAGATCCCTCGAGCTGCGGAGGCATCTTTGAAGCCGCTCGCCCCGAGCAACAGTTAGCGGATATTGAAAAGACAATTGCCGACCCGTCGTTCTGGAGTAACCAGGCCGAAGCGCAGAAAGTCATGCAGCGGCGGCGGCGCGTGGACGACGACCTCGCGCTGCTGCGATCGCTGCAGCGCCGCAGCGATGACCTGAACGTCCTGTTCGAATGGGCAGAGTCCGGCGAGGATGTGGCGGCGGACGTGACGCGCGGTCTCCAGGAATTGCGACAGGAGGTCGAGGCGGCCGAGACCAAGAAGATGCTCGGCGGGGCACACGATCGCACCAACGCGATTGTGACCATCCACCCCGGCGCGGGCGGGACCGAATCGCAGGACTGGGCAGAGATGCTTCTGCGCATGTACCTGAAGTGGTCCGAACGTCGGGGCTTCAAACGCGACGTCATCGATTACCAGGATGGCGACGAGGCAGGCATCAAGAGCGCCACGTTCCTGATGATGGGGGACTACGCCTACGGACTGATGTCCGCCGAAGCCGGTGTGCACAGGTTGGTTCGGATTTCGCCTTTCGACCAGGCGGCGAGGCGGCACACATCGTTCGCCTCGGTTTTCGTCTGGCCTGAGCTTCCCGAGGACGTCGACATCGATATCGAGGAGAAGGATCTGCGCGTCGATACCTACCGTTCGAGCGGCGCCGGCGGTCAGCACGTCAACGTCACGGATTCGGCGGTCCGCATCACGCACCTGCCGACCGGCATCGTGGTGTCATGCCAGAACGAACGCTCGCAGCACAAGAATCGCGCGCAGGCGATGAAGGTGCTCAAGGCGCGCCTCTTCGATCTCAAACAGAAGGAGCAGCAGGCGAAGCTGGAGCAGCTCGGTGGTGAAAAGCGCGACATCGCGTTCGGCAGTCAGATCCGAAGCTACGTGCTGCAGCCCTACCAGATGATCAAGGACCACCGCACGAAGATGGAGGTGGGCGACGTTCATCGTGTGCTCGATGGCGACCTCGACCAGTTCATCAAGACGTATCTGATGCAGAAGGCCAGCGGTACGCTTGGGACCGCGGCTCCCGCCGACGAGAGCGACTAGGCACATCGTGCTGCACTGACCTGAAGCACAGCCTCCGCGCACTTCGCCGCACGCCAACGTCCTCGGGGGTGTCGATTTGCATCCTCGCGGTGGCCATTGGTGCTTCCGCGGCGGTCTTCAGCGTCGTCGACGAGGTCCTTCTTCGCCCGTTGCCTCTCGACGAACCATACGGGTCGCCGTGGGAGCACTGCCGCGCCAGGTTGCCGGGCTCGTGTTTCGCGAAGGTATTGTCCTGACGATTGCGGGGATAATCCTTGGTTCGGCTGTGGCGACGTTTACCGGGGGTTTCGTGGGTCGTTTGTTGTTCCAGGTGCCGGCGATTGATTGGGCCACGCTTTCGGGCATGGCGGTGCTATTCAGTCTCGTGAGCGCTATCGCCGTGTATGTTCCCGCGTGGCGCGCGGCGCGCTCGATCCAACCGTTGCTCTTCGGCGCCAGTGACCGCGGTTCAGCTTTTGCCAGTTCCGCATCGGCTTGCCATTCGACCGGCCGGGTCGTACAGTGGCCTTGAAGGGTTGTAGCGTCTCCGTTTTCTTCTGCCGGCGCGTCCAGATCTGCCAGCCTGAGGCCATCCGCCTCACCCTAACACCTCCGAACGGGCCGGTCGCCACGATAGGAGGTCCACGATGAGTAAACCCTCGCGTCGTTACTGGAGCGACCTGGTTAGTTTTGACGGTGGTCTTTCTGTGCTGATGATCGACGGCCTGCTTGCTGTTCCGCTCGTCATGGCTGCCTTTTTCTATCCCTTGCAAGTGCTGGCATTCGTCGTCATCCTCGCCGCGGTCAGCCTCGCCGGATACGAGGGCTGCGTCATTTGGCGCAGGCGGCATCCCAACCATATTTGAGTTCTTGCGCAAGGTAGCGGCGGGTCTCCAGACCCGCCGCCGTTTGATCAAGCTTCGGTCTGACTGCATTGACCCCGCGTCGTTTGTCTTCGCGATTGTCGCTGGCATGGCGACGTTGTGCAGTTTTGTGAGTGCTGTCGGAACTGTGTGGTCCCGAGTGGCGCCCCGCGAGCCTCGATCCAACGATCGCCCTCCGGCGGCAGTAACCGCCATCGGCTTTTTGCTTGCCAACGCGACAGACTGGGCCGTATAGTGCCCTTGAAATAGCGTCGCCGCGTCGCCGTATCCTTTAACCGGCGCGTCCAGATCTGCCAGCCTGAGGCCAGAGGTCTCACCCTGACACCTCCGAACGAGCCGATGACCACGACCGGAGGGTTTCGATGATTTCACTCCTGCGTCGTTACTGGAACGACCTGGTCAGCATGGACGGTGGGCTTTCCCTGGTGATGATGAATGGCCTCCTGGCTGTTCCACTCGTTTTTGCGGCCTTCTTCTATCCGCTACAGGTGCTCGCGATCGTCGTCGCCCTGGCTGTCGTCAGTTTTGCCGGCTACGAGGGCTACGTCGTCTGGCGGAAGAAACATCCCACACAGATCTGAGCCACGAAGACCACGACGCGTACGAAGCACACGAAGCTCAGGAACCTGCGAACTGGTTTCTGGTCTTCGTGTTCTTCGATTTCTTCGTGGCCTTCGTGTTATTCAACTGCAGGTGGAACCGTCGGCGTGGGCACTGGTGGGACCGGCGTCTCAGCTGGAATGAGGCCTGCCGGTTGCGTTCCGTTGATGAACGCCTCAGGTAAACCCGAATCAAGGTTGACGAACACGATGTTTCCGGGCGCGTCGAACGTGGGCGGCTCGTCGCGATCGCCGTACGCGTCGATGTATGCGCGCATGAAATCCATCCAGATCGGAAGGGCGGCCTGTGCCCCCGTCTCGCCGTTACCAAGCGGCTTCTTCTCGTCGTAGCCGACCCAGACGCCAACCGTAATCTTCGGATCGAAGCCGACGAACCAGGCATCGGTGTATTCGTCCATCGTGCCGGTCTTTCCCGCCAGCGGCCAGTCGAGCGCCTTGGCCGCCTCTCCGGTACCGCGCAGCACCACGCCGCGCAGGAGGTTTGTCATGACGAAGGCGGTATCGGCCCTGATGGCTTCGTGGCCGCTGGGTCGTGTCTGTTCGAGAACGTTTCCATCGCGATCGGCAATCGACACGATCGAGTACGGCTCCATGCGAACGCCGCGGTTCGGAAAAGCCGAGTACGCGCTCGTGACTTCGACCAGCGTTGCTTCGGCAGCGCCAAGTGCGAGAGACAGGAACGGTTGGTAATCGCCCTTGAAGCCGAACTGCTTGGCGTATCGAACGACTTCGCCCGGACCGACTTCGGCCATCGCTTTCACCGCGGGAATGTTCCGGGAATCCTCGAGCGCATGCCGCAGCGTCACAGGTCCCTCGAACTTCCGGTCGTAATTGAGCGGCTGATACGGTGGCTGGTTCGGACCGGGCTCGTACGATACCGGCTCGTCGACGAAGATCGAGACCGGTGTAAAGCCGCGGTCGATTGCGGCGGTGTAAACGATTGGCTTGAAGAGAGAGCCCACTTGTCGCCGCGCCTGAGTCGCGCGATTGAACTTGCTGCGCGTGAAGTCGAACCCGCCCACCAGCGCCCGCACCTGGCCGGTTTCGTTGTCGATTGCCAGCAACGCCCCCTCGACAAGTGGCGACTGCTCGAGCCCGAGCACCTTGGGGACGTCGCCCTTGAGTTCGCGCACTTCGACCTCGATCACATCGCCAACCTTGAAGAGACTGGCCGCGGCCGTGCGCCGGGTCCATTGAAACGCGGCAGCAGTGAGATCGACTTCGTTACCGGCGATCCGCACTCGGGCGTTGGCTTTCTCCTTGGGTTCGGGGACGAACGTCACGACGGCGGGAACGATGTCGCCGGCGAGAATGGCCTGCGACCAGCGCTCGTGTCGATACGTCGCGATGTCCTTGCCCTCGGCGAGAACGTTGTGCGCCGGTTTCCGATAGCCGCTTCGCCGCTTGTCGAGGCGCCGCAACCCGCGATCGAGCGCGACATTCGCCGCCTCCTGCAGCTTCACGTCGAGCGTAGTCTGCACGCGAAGGCCGGCTTGATACAACGCGTCGGCGCCGTACTTCTGCTCCAGCACCTTGCGAATTTCTTCGACGAAATAGGGCGCGATTGATTGCGTTACTGCGGGTTGCCCTTGCAGCACCAGCGGACGCTTCGCCGCATCGGCAGCTTCCTGCGCCGTGATGTACCCTTCCTCGGCCATTCGCCGCAGGACGTACGTATTCCGCCGCGCAAGGTTTTGATCAGGATTCCTGAAGGGGCTCAGCCGCGACGGCGTCGGGATGATAGCCACGATCGAGGCGGCTTCCTCGAGCGAGAGATCCTTTGCCGGCTTGTCGAAGTACATCCGCGATGCCGCCTCGACACCATAGGCGCCATGATCGAGCGGAACGTGGTTCGCGTAGAAGGCGAGGATCTCGTGCTTCGTGTAGCGCTTCTCGAGCTGGAATGCGATCATCCATTCCTTGATCTTGCGCTCGAGCCCTTGCGTGCCTGACCGCGCGAACACACCGCCGCGCATGTAATCCTGCAGGAAGAGCATCCGCGCGACTTGCTGCGTGATCGTGCTCGCGCCGCGCATGCGATGGCCGGTGCCGAGGTCGCGAATGGCGGTCACGATGAGACGCGAGACGCTGATGCCGAAGTGGCTCTCGAATTCAGCGTCCTCGCTGGCGATAATCGCCTGCCGTAACACCGGCGCGATGTCATCGTAGCGAATGACCACGCGCCGCTCGGTCGCGAACTCGCCGATCTGCTGACCATCGCTCGCCATCAGCCGCGTGATCGTGCTCGGCTTGTAGTCGTCGAGGGCGCTGATTGCCGCGACATCGTCCGCGTAAACGAAAACCAGGCCCCCGAGCGTCCCGAGAAGGGCCGTGAAGATGAAGAGCGCCAGGAGGCCCGCACGACGGGCGAATCGGATGACGACCCTGGTGCCTGGGCGAACCGCAGAACTGCTTGATTCGGTCACGTCAGTGCTTATCGGTCTGTCGTACGCGGCTCCGGATCCAGGCGGAGAGAACGGCCATCCGTAGAGCAAGAACGTTGTCGCGACCGCGAACGTTTTCGTGATCCACAGCGTCTCGTGAGCGAGAACGTCTCATAGAGACGGATCCCTGGACCCGCCTGATGCCCTTCAAACAGCCTTTCAAACAGTATATGCAGAAATCATTGGAACACTGTGATTTATGAGCCAGCGGCAGTCGAAAATTGTCGTTCACGTTGACAGCGTAGCACTCAGATTTAATAATAGAAGAAAGCTAAAGTCGACAGACAAAGGACACGAGAGACATGAGCAAAATCATTGGCATCGACCTGGGCACCACCAACTCAGTAGTGGCCGTCATGGAGGGTGGAGAGCCTGTAGTGATCACCAACCCTGAAGGCAGCCGATTGACGCCGTCGGTCGTGGCCTTCACCAAGACCGGAGAACGGCTTGTGGGGCAGGTGGCGAAACGCCAGGCGGTGACCAACCCGGAGAACACCATCTTCTCGATCAAACGCTTCATGGGGCGTCGCCATACCGAGGTGTCCGAGGAGCAGAAGATGGTGCCGTACACGGTCGTGGTGGCGCCCAACGGCGACGTGCGCGTGAAGGCTGGAGACAAGGAGTACGCGCCACCGGAGATCTCCGGGATGATTCTTCAGAAGCTGAAGCAGGCTGCAGAGCAGTACCTCGGACAGACGGTGACGAAGGCGGTCATCACAGTCCCCGCCTACTTCAACGACGCTCAGCGTCAGGCCACCAAAGAAGCCGGGAAGATCGCGGGCCTCGAGGTGATGCGCATCGTGAACGAGCCGACCGCTGCGGCGCTGGCGTACGGTCTCGACAAGAAGAAAGACGAAACCATCGCCGTCTATGACTTTGGCGGCGGCACCTTCGACATCTCCATCCTCGAAGTCGGCGAGGGTGTCGTCGAAGTCAAGGCGACTAACGGCGATACGCACCTTGGCGGCGACAACCTCGATCAGCGCGTCATCGACTGGATCGTGGCCGAGTTCAAGAAGAGCGACGGCATCGACTTGAGCAAGGACCGCATGGCATTGCAGCGGCTGAAGGAGGCGGCGGAGAAAGCGAAGATGGAGCTTTCGACCGTCCTCGAGACCGACATCAATCTGCCGTTCATCACCGCCGATCAGACAGGACCCAAGCACCTGCAGCTGAAGTTGTCACGCGCGAAGTTCGAGCAGATCGTCGAGGACCTGCTGCAGAAGACCGTCGGCCCCACCAAGCAGGCGCTCTCCGACGCCGGCGTCGATCCATCCCGAATCGACGAAGTCGTGCTCGTTGGTGGATCCACCCGTATTCCGCGCGTGCAGCAGATCGTCAAGGATCTCTTCGGCAAGGAGCCGCATCGCGGCGTCAATCCCGATGAAGTGGTCGCGGTCGGCGCGGCCATTCAGGCTGGCGTGCTGGCTGGGGAAGTGAAGGACCTGCTCCTCCTTGACGTCACGCCACTCTCACTGGGAATCGAGACGCTTGGTGGTGTGATGACGACGCTCATTACACGCAACACCACGATCCCGACGCGCAAGAGCGAGACGTTTTCGACTGCGGCCGACAGCCAGACGAGCGTCGAAGTGCACGTGCTGCAGGGCGAGCGGCCGCTGGCTCGCGACAATCGAACGCTCGGTCGCTTCCAGCTCGTTGGCATTCCGCCGGCGCCGCGCGGCATCCCGCAAATCGAGGTCACCTTCGACATCGACGCCAACGGCATGGTGAATGTGTCGGCCAAGGATCTGGGCACGGGTAAGGAGCAGAAGATCGCCATCACCGCATCGAGCGGCCTCAGCAAGGACGAAGTCGAGCGGATGATGAAGGACGCCGAATCGCACGCGGAAGAAGACAAGAAGCGGCGCGAGGAGATCGAAACGCGCAACAAGGCCGACCAATCGGTGTATGCAGCCGAGAAAATGCTGCAAGAAATGGGCGACAAGCTCGCGCCGTCTGACAAGTCGGCAGTCGAGAACGCGGTCGAAGGATTGAAGAAGGCGATCGCCGACAACGACGTGGCTGCCATCAACCGGGCCATGGATCTGCTGACGCAGATGCAGCACAAGGCGGCGGAAGCGCTCTACAAGAACACGGGGGCGGGAGCCCCCGGCGCACCCGGTTCACCGGGCGCACCGGGTTCAGCCGGTTCGACAGGCGCGGAAGGGCCACGGGGTTCGGCGGGTTCGCCTGACGGCGGCGGCGATGTCATCGACGCCGAAGTCGTGGATGACAAATAGATCGATTAATGGATTTGTACATCGTACTGGGCGTGCAGCAGGGAGCGACCGAGTCCGAGATCAAGCGGGCCTATCGTCGTCTTGCGCGTCGATATCACCCGGACATCAATCCTGGTGATCAGACGGCAGCGGCGAGGTTCCATCAGATCCTGGAAGCGTACGAAACCCTGATCGATCCGGCACGCCGATCCCGGTACGACGCGGGTCATCCATCCGCTGCGGACCATGTCCAGACGGGAAGCGGATTCGAAGGGTTTGACTTCTCGACCCGCGGCGTCGACTACTCGGCCACCTTCGGCGATCTGTTCGCGGAAGTGCTGACCGAGCGAGGCGCCCGGCAGGTCTCGCCGCAACGCGGCGCCGACTTGCACGTCGAGATGCAGGTCACCTTTGAGGAAGCGCTCTCAGGCGGTGAACGGACGATGACCGTCACCCGTCGCGATCACTGCCGTGTCTGCGCCGGGAGTGGACGGACCAGGACGACGACCGCGCCCTGTCACTTGTGTCAGGGCACGGGCGCGGTGCGGTCGGTCCGCGGGCACATGATTTTTTCGCGGAGCTGCGGCGCGTGCAGCGGGACGGGGCGGCAGCGCCCCAGGCCGTGTGAGCCGTGTGCGGGAACCGGCCAGGAAACGCGAAGTGAGACGGTCACGATTCGCATTCCTCCGGGCATCGCCGACAGCGACCGCCTGCGTGTGCCGGCGAAAGGGAACGTTGGCGTCGGAGGCGGTCCGGCTGGCGATCTGTACGTGACGGTCAAGGTGGACGCGCATCCGATGTTCCGCCGCGACAACGACGATCTCCATATGTCCCTGCCGGTCGCCATACACGAGGCGGCGTTGGGAGCGCGCGTGGAAATTCGGACGATCGACGGCGTGGCGCGTCTTCGAATTCCGCCGGGGACGCAGACCGGCCAGCGCTTCCGCCTGCGTGGGCACGGAGCGCCGTCGACGATCAACGGAGAGCGCGGAGACCTGATCGTCGAGGTGCGCATCATGCTCCCCAAGCTGCTCGACGAGCGGTCGAAGGAGTTGCTGCGCGAGTTCGGCCGCATCAACGTTGAACCCGTGCGGGAGTAGAGGATGGCAAAGCGTGGCGAGCGCGGGAAGGCGTACTTCATGATCAGCGCGGTGTCGCAGAAATACGACATCCACCCGCAGACGTTGCGCCTCTACGAGCGCGAAGGGCTGTTGAAGCCGTCGCGCACCGAAGGCAATACCCGCCTGTACTCGGAAGAAGATCTCGAGCAGCTCGAGACCATCCTGGCGCTGACGCGCGATCTCGGGGTCAACCTGGCCGGCGTCGAAATCATCCTCAACCTGCGACGGAAGATCGAGTTGATGCAGACCGAGGTGAATGAGTTCATGGCCTATGTGAAGCGCGAGATGGCGCGCGGCATCGACGACTGGGAGCAGCGCCTCGGCACGGCGCTCGTCAAGTCGTCGCCGACCGATCTGGTGCGGCATGCGCCGCCGGCCGACGCGGTCGACGTTGAAGAAGGCAAGGCCAAGCGGAAGACGAATAGCTGAATCACCGCGCCCGCTGAAGCGTGCGCTCTACGTTGAATAGCGTGCGCTGTGCACGGGCATAGATCGGGGGCTTCAGTCCCCGCGGTTTATTCCGAACCGGGCACGATGCGAACGCTGGTGGGCGCTCCTGGGACCGATCCCGCCTGCGGCTTCCAGCCCAGCTGAACCACCTCGAAGTCGCTGGCCGTCAGCCCGCTGAACGCGGGATTGAGCACGCCGTTGTTCCACCGGGTGTCGAACGTGCCACTGATGTACATGTCAGAGCCGTTGTCCGCCACGATCAGCCCGTAGCGTTTCATCGCGCGGAAAATCTTCTGCGCTTCGGCCGGGAACGAAGTCAGGTTCACGCTCGCTTTGAGGCGCAGGCGAGCGCCCATCGGCAGCGCACCGTTGGTGGATCCCGCCCGGTGCGACGCCGGGTACACGTAGCCGTTCGTCGATCGCACGGTCACGCGGAACGCGTGGTTTATCTCATTTGGACCGAACACCTCGTCGTAGCGTACCAGTCCCGGCAGGATCGCCAGACCCGCCGCGTCTGCCGATGTCCAGCCATCGGGCCGCCGGCCATTCGTATTCATGTCGAAGAATGCACCGGACCCTGCGTGCCATTGCGTCCCGTCGAAGAACACGTTGTAGAGCTCATAGAGATGCCGGTTGTCGCGGTCGACGATGAGCAAGTGACGATCGGTCGAGCGCCGATCGACGTTGCCTGGCTCGCCGCCCTCGATCCAGTGCGGCTGCGTAATCGCTTCGTCGGGGATCGGATAAAAGGCGTAGCTTTGATTGGTGGTGTGATTCACACCGTCGCTTTCATCCGCGTAATCGAATTGCACGGCGCGCTTGGCTTGAGTGCCGTCAACGACGACATACGGGAAGCCATAAATCGAGACGCTACCCGGTGATGCCTCACCGCCGAAATCCGGGTGCAGTCGCCGAATCGATCCGTTGTTGACGAAGGTGACGTACGCCCCCGAGTTTGGATCGATCGGAGCCGCGGACACGTCGACGTTCCACCAGTTGTCGGATGGAAAAAGTGGCAGCGGCGCCGGCAGTGCGCCACCAAGTGTCGCTGCGGCCGCGAGCTCGATCGCGAGCGCGGCGAGACATACACCTGTCGTGATTGCGACCCGATGGCGCGCGAGCGCGCGACGACTCATGATGTGCAGCATGTATCTCGTCGGAAGGTGGCAACGGATGTGCCACTCGAGTTTGCTCGCAATTCACTTGTTTGGCGGCACTGCGCCGCACAGTTCTGTCATCCGCCCGTGCAATTTCTGCGCATGCGGTTCGCATCGTGTGATCCTCAACGCGCGATCCGAGTTACCATGTCGCGTGACCTGCGCGATTTGCGAAGACACCGGGTGGAAGACGATCACGATCGATGGTGTCTCGCGAGTGACCAGGTGCGACTGCTGGAATCAGCGACAATCGCAGTCGCTGCTGAAGAACGCGCGCATCCCGCGACGCTACGCGCACTGCGA